>SMVB01047604.1_pt1 | contig 38143 bp, 32 predicted proteins | sample 2456461 | NCBI WGS metagenome assembly SMVB01 (sample SAMN11095934, study PRJNA526329) | marine sediment metagenome | biome: Marine sediment; feature: Surficial sediment; material: Deep marine sediment; isolation source: Hadal surficial sediment | place: Pacific Ocean | collected 2014-05 | depth...
ATCGCCTCTCAGGCAGGCTGAGGACGCTCATCTGTTGGATACCACCGGGCTGGATGCGGACCAAACCTTCGCGGCCGCCCAAGCGGTGATAGACGGCTCCAGTGCCTGAAGTGTGCCCGACCGCGGCGTCCTGCACCATGGATTAAGGGCCCTCTTGGTCGCGGCGGCGCCAGGACCGGCCCGAAAGCATTGGCCCGAAAGAATTGGCCCAAAAGAATTGGCCCAAAAGAATTAGAAGGTTAGGAGAACATATGTCTGATCAACACGCCGGAGAAGTGGCCGAGCCGTTTTCGACCGGCGAGAACTTTGCCGAACTGCTCGAGGAATCTCTTGGCGATAGAGGGCCTCTCGAAGGCTCCGTGCTCAAAGGCACCGTGGTCTTCATAGAGAACGACATGGCGGTGATCGACGTCGGACTCAAGTCCGCCGGCCGGGTCGCCCTCAAGGAATTCGACACCCCCGGCCAGGATTCCGAATTGAAGCCCGGGGACGAGGTGGAGGTCTATCTCGAGCGCTACGAGGACCGCAACGGCGAGGCGGTGCTCAGCCGCGACAAGGCCCGGCGGGAAGAAGCCTGGACCCTGCTTGAGAGCGCGCACAACGACAATCTGCGCGTTACCGGAACCATCTTCGGCCGCGTCAAGGGCGGGTTCACCGTCGATCTTTCGGGCGCGGTGGCGTTTCTCCCCGGTTCCCAGGTGGATATCCGCCCGGTGCGCGACGTCAGCCACCTGATGAACACGCCCCAGGAATTTCATATCCTCAAGATGGACCGCTCTCGGGGCAATATCGTGGTTTCGCGCCGCGCCGTGCTCGAGGAATCCCGCGCCGAGGCCCGTTCCGAACTGATCGCCAACCTGAAAGAGGGACAGGTGCTGGAGGGCGTCGTCAAGAACATCACCGACTACGGCGCCTTTATCGACTTGGGCGGCGTCGACGGCTTGCTGCATATCACCGACATCTCCTGGCGGCGCATCAGCCACCCCAGCGAAGCGGTCAATGTCGGCGACACGGTCAATGTTCAGGTGATCCGCTTCAACCCCGAAAACCAGCGCATCAGCCTCGGCATGAAACAGCTGGAAGCCGATCCCTGGGAAGGCATCGAGAATAAATATCCGATCGGAACCAGGCTCAAGGGGCGGGTGACCAACATCACCGATTACGGCGCCTTCGTGGAGCTCGAGCCCGGCGTCGAGGCCCTGGTCCATGTTTCCGAAATGAGTTGGACCAAGAAGAACATCCACCCCGGCAAGATCGTCTCCACCTCCCAGGAACTGGAGGTCATGGTGCTCGACGTCGATCCCCAGAAGCGGCGCATCAGCCTCGGCCTCAAACAGTGCAACGAAAACCCCTGGGAAGCCTTTGCCGATCAATTCAAGGCCGGCGCCGAGCTCGAAGGCGAAATCAAGAACATCACCGAATTCGGCCTGTTTGTCGGCCTGCCCGGCGATATCGACGGCATGGTGCACCTTTCGGATCTCGACTGGACCCGGCCGGGCGAAGAGGCCCTCGCCGATTTCGAGAAAGGCAATATGGTCAAGGTCAAGGTGCTGGAAATCGACGTCGAGAAGGAGCGCGTCAGTCTCGGCATCAAGCAACTGGCCGACGACCCGTTCGAAGGCCGGGCGGCGGAACTCAAGAAGGGCAAGGTCGTGACCTGTACCGTCAAGGTGGTCACCGACCGTGGTATCGAGGTCGACGTGAATGGCGCCCAGGGCTTCATCCGCAGGGCGGATCTCGCCCGCGACCGGTCGGAACAGCGTCCCGACCGTTTCGCCGTCGGTGAAAAGGTCGATGCCAAAATCACCAACATCGATCGCACCTCGCGCAAGCTGTCGCTCTCCATCAAGGCCCACGAATTCGCCGAAGAGAAGGAAGCCATGGCCCAATTCGGGTCTTCGGATTCCGGCGCCAGCCTGGGCGACATCCTAGGCGCCGCCATCTCCAAGGCCAACCAACAGCGCACCGAGGGCGAAGACGCCGCCGATGGCACGGTCGAGGAGGAAACCCCGGCGGAGGATGCCGCCGCCGCCGCGGACGAGGACGAAAAAGACAAGGACGGCTGAATCTTTTCACCGCGGATCAGCTATCCCCCGCCTAACGGCGGCGCCGTCCCAAGGAGGCCACCGGTTCAGGTTTCATGACCTTCGAATCCGATTCCCTGATCGATCGCAAACGGCTCAAGCGCCGGCTCGCGAACTGGCGGCTTGCCGCGGTCATCGCCGTCGCCGGCGTGGGGCTGGCGTTGTTTGCCCGGTTCGATTCCGTGGCAAACCAAAACCACGTCGCCCGGCTGTCGGTCAACGGCATTATCGTCGAGGATATAAAGCGCATCCAAGCCCTTGGCCGCGTGGCCCGGGACCGTAGCGCCAAGGCGCTGATCGTTCGCATCAACTCTCCCGGCGGTACCGTGGTGGGCGGTGAAACGCTGTATTTCGAGCTGCGCAAGGTCGCCGCCAAGAAGCCGGTGGTCGCCGTCATCGGCACCCTCGGCGCGTCGGGCGGCTATATGGTGGCCCTGGGCGGCGACCGCATTTTCGCGCGCGCCGGCACCATTACCGGCTCCATCGGCGTGATCATGCAAACCACCGACCTGACCGGTCTGCTGACCAAGATCGGCATCAAGACCGAGTCCATCAAGTCGGATCCGCTGAAGGCCGTGCCGTCACTCCTTGAGCCGATGACCGACAAGGCGCGCGCGCTCATCAAGTCGGTCATCAGGGATACCCACCGCCAATTCGTCGCCATGGTGGCCGACCGGCGCGGCCTCAGCGCCGACAATGCCCGGAAATTGAGCGACGGCCGGATTTTTACCGGCGCCCAGGCGCTTTCCAACGGGCTGATCGACGCCATCGGCGGCGAAGCCGAGGCGCGGGACTGGCTGGCCAAGAAGCATGGAATCGCCACCAGACTCCCGGTGCGAAACGTGCGAATCAACAGAGGCACCAAGAATTTGTTCGGGCTGGTCGAGGAAATGTTTGGAAAAACATTGTTTTCTGAACGACTTAGACTTGACGGGCTGATTTCCCTTTGGCAACCTTAATGGGATTCTTCGGTTACGATCAGGGCCAGGGGGCAGATTCCCCGGCCCGGAAGCGGAGCGGTGCGAGCGCCCATGACGAAATCTGAATTGATCCTGCATCTCGCGGAAAAGAATCCCCATCTCTATCACCGGGACGTGGAACGCATCGTCACGGCGATCTTCGACGAGATTACCGCCGCGCTGTCCCGGGGCGACCGCGTGGAACTGCGCGGCTTCGGCGCATTTTCCGTCAAGCGGCGCGACGCCCGGATCGGCCGCAACCCGCGCACCGGGGAAGCGGTCAGTGTCGCCGAGAAGCGGGTCCCGTTTTTCAAAACCGGCAAACTGCTTCGCGAACGGCTCAACGATCGTTAATGCTCTAGCCCCCCGTCTCCTTGACCGCCCACGGCGCGGGCGACAGGCCGACCACCACAGGCGATGGCACCTTGCGCATTCTCTTTTGGCTTTTCACCATTCCCTTTCTGGCACTGGCCGGCGCCTTTGCCGCGGCCAATCACCAGCCCTTGACACTCCGCCTCTGGCCCTTTCCCTTGGAGGCCCAGGTGCCGATCTACGCCGCCGTGCTCGGCGCCTTTTTCCTCGGCCTCCTGGTGGCGGCCCTGTGGTTCTGGACGGCGGGCCTGGGTGGCCGCCTGGCGCGGCGGCGGTCGGCGCGTCACCAACGCGCCCTGGAACAGGAAACCACCCGTCTCAAACGGCAGTTGGCGGAAAAGAACCGCGCCCCGCCCGCCGCCGCCGCGACCGGCCACGACGACACCCGGGCGCGCCGGCTGATCGCCGCAGGGGACGGTTGAGGGGGACACTTGGGGGGACACTTGACCCGGCCCCTGTTGCCGCGCGCCCATACAGGCTATAAGACCGGCCCCAGAGGCAACCCACCGGGCCCGACGACACCATGCCCGAGGACACCATGGCCGACACCCCGTCCCGCGCCGCGGCGGATCGATCCATTCGGGAAAAGATCCTTTGCGCCATCGACACGCCCGACCTGGCCCGCGCCCTTGACCTGGCAGCGGCGCTGAAGGGCCGCGTCGGCGGCATCAAGCTCGGACTGGAGTTCTTCTCGGCCCACGGCCCCGACGGCGTGCGCAGGGTCATGGCGGGCGCCGGGGGCTCGGACTTGTTCCTCGACCTCAAATTTCACGACATTCCCAATACCGTGGCCGCCGCCATGCGCGCCGCCGCGGCGCTGGCGCCCCGTTTCATCAACGTTCATGCCGGCGGCGGCCCGGCCATGCTCGAAGCGGCAAGGAAGGCGGCCCAAGACGCCGCCGCCGAGACCGGCATCGCCCCGCCCCTGGTCCTTGGCGTTACCGTGCTCACCTCCCTCGACGGCGCCGACCTGGGGGTCCTGGGCGTCGCCGCCAAGGTGGAAGACCAGGTGGTGCGGCTGGCGGCGCTGGCGGCCGCGGCCGGTCTCGACGGCGTCGTCTGCGCGGCCCGGGAAATCGCCGCCATCAGGCGCGCGCGGGGGCCCGATTTCGTCCTCGTGACCCCCGGCATCCGTCCCGCGTCGGCGGCGACCGGAGACCAGAAGCGCGTCGCCACGCCGGCCGATGCGCTTCGCGCCGGCGCCGATTACCTGGTCATCGGACGGCCCATCACCGCCGATCCCGATCCCGCCGCCGCCGCCGAGCGCTTGGTCGCCGAGGCGGCGGCCGAGCTCGCCTGATCCCGTGCCGGTCACCGTCAAGATTTGCGGCATCAACACCGCCGACGCCATGCATGCGGCGGTCGCCGGGGGCGCGGGCTACGTCGGATTGATGTTTTATCCCGCCTCACCGCGGTTTCTCGCCCTCGAGGCGGCGGCCCGGCTCGCCATCCCGGTGCCCGACGGGATCGAGAGGGTCGGCGTGTTCGTGGACGCGCCCGACGAGGTCATCGCCCGGACCCTGGACGCGGTGCCCATCGACATGCTGCAGTTGCACGGCGCCGAGCCGCCCCGGCGGGTGGCCGAAATCCGCAACCGCTTCGGGCTGCCGGTGATCAAGGCGATCAAGATCGCCGGGCCCGACGACCTGGCCGAGGCCCGAATCCACGAAAGCGCCGCCGACATGCTTCTGTTCGACGCCAAACCGCCGGTGGAAATGGCCGACGCGCTGCCCGGCGGCAACGCGCTGGCCTTCGATTGGCGGATCATCGCCGGCCACCGTTGGCCGCGGCCGTGGATGCTGTCGGGCGGCCTCACCGCCGCCAATCTGGGCCAGGCGGTGGGCACCAGCGGCGCCGTGCGGGTGGATGTTTCCTCGGGCGTGGAAACCGCGCCGGGAGAGAAGGACCCGGCGCTGATCCGCGCCTTTATCCAGGCCGCGGCGGAGGCCTAGAACATGGTCCCCGGCCGGGCCCCGCCCCGGGCCGGCATTGGAATATGGCGGCGCCGGGCGTATAGTTCGGCACCCCGATGACGAGTTATAAATATGAGTACCCCCAACACTTTCCGGAGCGGGCCCGACGAGGGCGGGCATTTCGATCTTTTCGGTGGCCGATACGTCGCCGAGACGCTGATGCCGCTGATCCTGGACCTGGAACGGGCCTGGGGCGAGGCCCGAACCGATCCCGGCTACACCGCCGAATTGGACCATTTCCTGGCCCATTACGCGGGCCGGCCGTCGCCGCTTTATTTCGCCGAGCGGCTGACGCAAGAGCTCGGCGGCGCCAAGATCTATTTCAAGCGCGACGAGCTCAACCACACCGGCTCCCACAAGATCAACAACTGCCTGGGCCAGATCCTGCTGGCCCGGCGCATGGGCAAGAAGCGGATCATCGCCGAGACCGGGGCCGGCCAGCACGGGGTGGCGACGGCGACGGTTTGCGCGCGCTTCGATCTGGACTGCACCATTTACATGGGCGAAGTCGATATCCAGCGCCAACAACCCAACGTCTTTCGCATGAAGCTTCTCGGCGCCAAGGTGGTGCCGGTTGGTTCGGGCTCGGCCACCCTCAAGGACGCCATGAACGAGGCCCTGCGCGATTGGGTGGCCAGCGTCGAGACCACCTATTACCTGATCGGCACGGCGGCGGGGCCGCACCCCTATCCGGCCATGGTCCGCGATTTCCAATCGGTGATCGGGCGTGAAGTCCGCCAACAGTTGGATGCCGCCGAAGGCCGGGGGCCCGATACCCTGATTGCCTGCATCGGCGGCGGGTCCAACGCCATCGGCCTGTTTCACCCCTTCCTCGACGATGCCGGGGTCGAGATGTTCGCCGTGGAAGCCGCCGGCGAGGGCCTCGATTCGGGGCGCCACGCCGCCTCCATCAGCGCCGGCGTGCCGGGAGTTCTGCACGGCAGCCGCAGCTATCTGTTGCAGGACGATGACGGCCAGATCAGCGAGGCCCATTCGATCTCCGCCGGCCTCGATTACCCGGGCATCGGCCCGGAGCATGCCTGGCTTCACGAGCAGGGGCGCGTCCATTACGTGTCGGCCACCGACGCCGAAGCCTTGGCCGCTTTCAAGCTGTGCTCCGAGTTGGAGGGCATCATACCGGCGTTGGAACCGGCCCATGCATTGGCCCACGTCATCCGCCACTGCCCGGGCCTGGCCCGGGACCATCTGGTGGTCATGAACCTGTGCGGCCGGGGCGACAAGGACGTTTTTTTGGTGGCCCGGCACCTGGGGGTAGAGTTGTGAACACCGGCGCCGCGCCCGACCGCATCCATGAGCGCTTCACGGCGCTGCGCGCCGAGGGCCGGGCCGGCCTGGTGACCTTCGTCACCGCCGGAGATCCCGATTTCGAGACCTCTTGGAATATCCTTGCCGGGCTTCCCGAAGCCGGCGCCGACCTCATCGAGATCGGCATGCCGTTTTCCGATCCCATGGCCGACGGCCCCGCCATCCAGGCCTCCAGCCTGCGGGCGCTGGGATCGGGCCAGAACATGGCCAAGACCATCGACCTGGTGCGCCGATTCCGGGCGGCCGACGCCACCACGCCGCTGCTGCTGATGGGGTACTACAACCCGATTTACAGGTACGGCAACCAACGCTTCCTCGATGACGCCAAAAGCGCCGGCGCCGACGGGCTGATCATCGTCGACCTGCCGCCCGAAGAAGATTCCGAGCTCTGCCTGCCGGCCCGGGACACCGGCCTTCACTTCATCCGCCTGGCGACGCCGACCACCGACCAGGCGCGCCTGGCCAAGGTGCTCACCAACGCGTCGGGGTTTATCTACTACGTTTCCATCACCGGCATCACCGGGACGCGGTCCGCCCGGCCCGGCGATGTCAACGAGCGGATCGCCGCCTTGCGCGCGGCGACGGACCTCCCCATAGCCGTCGGTTTCGGCATCAAGACCCCGCAACAGGCGGCGGCCATCGCCCGGATCGCCGATGCGGTGGTGGTGGGTTCCGCCCTGGTTGAACGGATTCGCCAAGGGCTTGACGACGACCGCCGCCCGGGGGCAGGTTTGGTGGCCGAAACCCTCGGCCTGGTCAAGGAGCTTGCCGCCGGCGTGCGCGGCGCTAGGCAATCGGGGGCCGCCACGGGATAGACCATGAACTGGCTCACCAATTTCGTCAGGCCCCGCATCCGCGCCTTGGTGCGCAAGCAAGGCGTGCCCGACAACCTATGGCAAAAATGTACCGCCTGCGAACAGATGATCTTCCACCGGGAATTGTCGGCCAACCTGTATGTCTGCACCCATTGCGGCCATCACATGCGGGTGGCGGCCAAGGACCGGCTGGCCATGGTGTTCGACGGCGACAGCACCCAGACCATCGAACTCCCCGAGGCCATGGACGATCCCCTCAAGTTCCGGGACCAGAAACGTTACGGCGACCGCCTCAAGGAAAACCGGGTTAAGACCGGCATCGATGACGCGATTCTGGTCGCCCACGGCAAGATCGGCGGGATCCCCGCCGTCATCGCCGCCTTCGATTTCCGTTTCATGGGCGGTTCCATGGGAACCGCCGTCGGCGACGGCCTGATCGCCGCCGCGCGCCTGGCGGTGGTGCAGGAGGCGCCGCTGATCGTCTTCCCGTCCTCGGGCGGGGCGCGCATGCAGGAGGGCATCCTTTCCCTGATGCAGATGCCGCGGTCCATCATCGCCGTCCAGGAGGTCCGCGAGGCGGGCCTGCCCTATATCGTCGTCCTCACCGACCCGACCACCGGCGGCGTATCGGCGAGCTTCGCCATGCTCGGCGATATCTCCATCGCCGAACCCGGGGCGATCATCGGCTTCGCCGGCTCGCGGGTCATCGAAAGTACCATCCACGAGACCCTGCCCGAGGGTTTCCAGCGCGCCGAATACCTTCTCGAACACGGCATGATCGACATGGTGGTGCCGCGCCATGAGTTGCGCGCCACCTTGATCCGGGTGCTCGACCTGCTGTGCAACCGGAACCCGGCCGGCGAGGTGGTCGCCCTGCCCAAGTCAGAGGCCGCGGCCGATGGCCCAGGGAACCCCGCCCCTGAACAGTGACGCGGTGCTGGCCCGCCTCCAACGCCTTCACCCGAAAAAGATCGACCTGTCCCTGGGCCGGATCCGGCGCCTGCTCGGGGCGCTGGGCCATCCGGAACGCGACCTGCCGCCGGTCATCCACGTCGCCGGCACCAACGGCAAGGGCTCGGTCATCGCCTTCATCAAGGCCATGGCGGAAGCCGCCGGGCGCAAGGCCCACGTCTATACCTCCCCCCACCTGGTGCGCTTCACCGAACGCATCCGACCCGCCGGCCGGGAGATCGGCGACCGGGCGCTGGCCCGATTGCTGAATGAGTGCGAGGCCGCCAACGGGGCCCGTCCCATCACCTTCTTCGAGATCACCACGGCGGCGGCCTTCCTCGCCTTCGCCCGCGTCAAGGCCGACCTCACCTTGTTGGAGACCGGCCTCGGCGGACGGCTGGACGCCACCAACGTGATCGCCCGGCCCAAAGTCACCGTGATCACCCCGGTCTCCCTCGACCATCAGCAATTCCTGGGCCCGCGCCTGGCCGGCATCGCCGGGGAAAAGGCCGGCATCCTGAAGCGCCGCGTTCCCGCCGTGATCGGCCCCCAACATGCCATCGCCGCCCGGGTAATCAATCAGCGGGCCGAGGCACTCGACGCCCCGCTGATCCGCTGGGGCCGGGATTTCAGGGCCGAAATCGGCGCGCGATCGCTGATTTTCAGCGACCGGGACGGCGATCTCACCCTGCCCCGTCCCGGACTCAAGGGGGCCCACCAAGCCGCCAACGGCGCCATCGCCATCGCCGCGCTCAAGGCGCTCTGGGACCGTCCCATCCCTACCGCCGCCTTGGCCCGGGGGATCGCCCGCGCCACCTGGCCGGCCCGCCTGCAACGGCTGACCGGCGGCCCGCTGAGCGCGCCGCTGACCGCGGGCGGGTTCGAGGTCTGGCTCGACGGCGGGCACAATCCCGCCGCCGGACGGGCGCTGGCCAAGGCACTCACCGAGGACGGCGCTGCGCCGCTTTACCTGGTGGTCGGCATGACCTCGGCCAAACGCGCGGGCGAATTTCTAAAGCCGCTGGCCGCGCTCGCCCCCAAGGGCCTGTGGGCGGTGGCGCTGCCGGGCGACCACGAGAGCTTCCCCCCCGAACGCCTCGCCACCCGCGCCCGGACTCTCGGCATGACCGCCCATGGGGCGGCCTCGGTGGCGGCGGCGCTGGGCGCCATCGCCCGGCGCCCGCCGGGCCGGGTGCTGATCACCGGCTCGCTGTACCTGGCCGGCGCCGTGCTGGCCGAGGACCAAGCCGGCTAGAGCATTGAACCTAAAGGGAAGTTCCGCTCAGGCGGCGGCGTGGATGGCCGCCTCCTTGACGCTGTCGGATACCTGGGGCTCGAATTGTTTGAAGTTCTCTTCGAACATGCGGGCGACGTGGCGGGCGGCCTTGTCATAGGCCGCCTTGTCGGACCAGGTGGCCTTGGGATTGAGCACGTCCTGGGGCACGTCGGGGCAATTGCCGGGTACCAGCACCCCGAAATTGGGGTCGGGCGTCATGGCGACGTCGTTGAGCTTACCGGCCAGCGCCGCGCGCAGCATGGTCCTGGTATGGGCGATCTTCATGCGGCTGCCGACCCCATAGGCGCCGCCGGTCCAGCCGGTATTGACCAGCCAGCAGGTGGTTTTGTGCTGGGCGATGCGTTCGCCCAAGAGCTTGGCGTAAACCGTCGGATGCCGCGGCATGAAGGGGGCGCCGAAACAGCTGGAGAAGGTCGCCTCGGGCTCGGTCACGCCGCGCTCGGTGCCGGCCAACCGGGCCGTGTAGCCCGACAGGAAATGATACATCGCCTGGTCGGGGCTCATGCGGCTGATCGGCGGCAGCACGCCGAAGGCATCCGCCGTCAGCATGACGATATGTTCGGGATGGCCCGCGGTCAGGGTGTCGGAAATGTTGGGAATGAACTCGATGGGATAGGAGACCCGCGTGTTTTCGGTGAGCTCCTCGGAATCGAAGTCGAGCGCGCGCGTCACCGGATCGATGACGACGTTTTCCAGGACCGTGCCGAAACGATGGGTGGTGGCGTAAATCTCCGGTTCCGCCTCTTCGGACAAGCGGATCGCCTTGGCATAGCAGCCGCCCTCGAAATTGAAGATGCCGTTGTCGGACCAGCCGTGTTCGTCGTCGCCCACCAAGATGCGCGCGCCGTCCGCCGACAGCGTCGTCTTGCCGGTTCCCGACAGGCCGAAAAAGATCGCCGCATCGCCCCCTTCGCCGATATTGGCCGAACAATGCATGGGCATCACGCCCTGGGCCGGCAAGAGGTAATTGAGGATCGAAAACACCGATTTCTTGATCTCCCCGGCATACCAGGTGCCGGTGATCAGCACCTCGCGGGCGCCGAAATTGACGATCACGCAGATGTCGGAATTGGTGCCGTCGGTAGCCGGGTCGACGTTAAGCCCCGGCGCATGGAGGATGGTAAAGGAGGGGTCGAAGGAGGCCAGCGCATGGTCCGGCGGCTGGATGAACATGTTGCGCGTGAACAGCGCATGCCACGCGGTTTCGGTGACCACGCGCACGTTCAGCCGGTAATCGTGATCGGCGCCAGCGTAACTGTCCTGGATGAACAGGTCGCGGTCGACGTAATAATCCAGGATCTTGCCGCGGATGGCCCCATAGTGCTTTTCGGACATCGACTGGTTGACCGACCCCCACCAGATATTGTCGTAACTGGTGGCTTCCTCGACGATGAACTTGTCCTTGGGCGAACGGCCGGTGTATTCGCCGGTCTCCACCACCAACGCCCCGCCGGGGGCCAAAAGCCCTTCGGCGCGTTTGATGGATTCCTCGACCAAGCTGGGCGCGTCCAAGTTCCAATAGGCCGCGCGGGCACCTTTGATCCCGTGCTTGTCCAAACCGATGCTACTCTTGACGGATCCCCGCTCTTCCAATTCCTCATCTCCCGTTGGCGCCCGGAACGGCCTTGGGCAACCCTTTATATACGGGTTCGCCCTAGGCGACACCAGTCCCGAGTTGCGAATCATTCTATTTTCCGTTTTAGCGCCTGTTCGACGGCCTCACGCGGCCGGCGGGGGACCTGAAAACCGGCTAAGAAGCAGGCTCACGGCGACGCCGAGAACGGCCCAGAACACCGCCGAGCCGGTCATCGAAGCGGCCACGAAGGCGGCCACCAGCGCCGCCGGCAGGGCGGCGGCGGTCCCGGTCGCCGGCCCGCCAGCGATGAAGGGGAGCGCCACCAGCGCGAGGCCCGCGGCGCGGGCGGTCCGGCGCCCGGCAAAGACCACCAGGCCCAGTCCCGCGGCGGTGGCGCCCGCCGCGCCCAGCCACCACAATTGCCGCGTGGCGAGGCCGCTTTCGGCCATCCCCGGAAGCTGCGGAGCCAACACCAGGGCGGGCGCCAGGGTGAACACCGCAAAGCCGGCGAATCCCCAGACCACGCCCTCCATCACGGTGGGGCGGCGGCCGGAAAAGGCGATGGCGCCGGCCAGCAGGAGACCGAACCCGGCGCCCGTGAGCAGGCTGGCGGCCAGGGTTAGCCCGGCGCGCACAAGGGGGTGCCGCCGGCGGTCCGCCGCCGCCACCGATTCCCCCGGGCTTTCGCCCAGGCGCGCCCGGGCCAAGGCCTGGGCCTCGAAGATTTCCGCCTGGTGGATGAGCGGGCTCACCCTCAGCGCCTGGACGGTGAACCCCACGGCGCCGGCGCAAAGCCCGGCGATGATCCCGGCTGCCAGGATGCGGCGCATCACGGCCCGGCCCGGTCAGCGCCAGGGGCCATCGGTGCCAGGGACCATCAGTGGCAGGGAAAGGTGAAACCGTGCCGCACGTCATGGGCGGCGTCGTGGAGCAGGTTGGATTGGGCGAACCCGGTGCCCAGCAACAGGAACGACCCGAGCAGGACCGCGGCCAGCCCCGCGTAAAGGTGTTGGGAACGGGCCGTCGCCCACGCGCCGGCCTTGGAAACCTGGATCGATGACATGCCTCGGGCCTCCCTGGTTCAGGCCGCCCATGGACGGTATCCCTGATACGTGTCGCCGCCAAGGGCCAATTGAAGGGGCCGGGGCCGGTCCTGTCAAGGTGCCGCGGGGCCACCGCTGTCCAGGTCAAGGACGGCCTATTGAAAGAGACCCTCGGCCGATGCCACGCGCCAGGCGATGGAAACGCCCAGCACCACGGTGGCGGCGCCGACCCCCGCGGTCAGGCCTCGGAAGGCCCAGGTCAGGCGGCCTGCGGTGAAGCGGAGCGGCACGGCGATGGCGCAGGATAGGATTGCCATGCCGATCACCGAACCGAGGCCGAACAGCAGCATGTAGGCGAACCCCAGCCACAGCGAGGAGATGGTGCTCAGGATCAGCAACACCAAGGCGGCGGAGCCGGCCATGCCGTGCATGATCCCGACCAGCAAGGCGCGGAGGGGAAGGCCCCGGGGATGGGCATGGCCATGGGCGGCGGCATCGTGACCGCCCATGGGGGCATGGCCATGGGCGTGGAAATGATGCGCGCCGCCATGGTCATGGGCGTGGAAATGGGCCTTGCGCCGCGCCAAGCGGACCATGACGTCGAGCCCCAGCCCGACCAGCATCAGGCCGACCGCGAATTCCAGGATAAGGGCGAAGGTTTCCGGCACCACCCAATCCAGCACCAGCACCACGGAGCCGATGAGAAACAAGGTAGCGGTATGGCCGAGCCCCCAGGCCACGCCCATCCGGGTGGTTTCGCCGATGGATTTGGAACCCGAGGCCAGGCTTGCCACGGCGGCCACGTGGTCGGCTTCGAGGGCATGCTTCATGCCGATCAGAAAGCCGAGCCCCAAGATGGAAAGCATATGGTGTTCCCTGCCCTGAATTGTTCTTGTTGTGTCAAAGCGGCCAGCCGCGGGAACATCATAGAAGAGGTCCCTGGCGAGTCAATCTAACGGCCCGCGAACGGCCCGCGAACGGCCCGCAATGCGCCGCGCCGGGGCCGCGCCTTGCCTTCAAATGGCCCTATTTTCCCTGTTCCGTAGCGCGGTTTCCCTATGGGGATGCCGCCGAATCGTGCAAAATGAACCCGTCGTGGGCACCCAGGCCTGTGGTTCACACGAACAACCGAAGAAGGGGATGATCATTGACTCGGACCATCGCTCTCGTTGACGACGACCAAAACATCCTGGCGTCGATTTCCATCTCGCTCGAGGCCGAAGGCTTCGACGTGAACACTTATACCGATGGCGTCAAGGCCCTGGCGGGGATTGCCGATCATCCCGTGGATCTCGCCATTCTCGACATCAAAATGCCGCGCATGGACGGCATGGAGTTGCTCAACCGCATCCGCCGCACCTCTCAGATCCCGGTCATCTTCCTCACCTCGAAGGACGACGAGGTGGACGAGCTTCTGGGACTGCGCATGGGCGCCGACGATTACATTCGCAAGCCCTTCTCCCAACGGCTTCTGCTCGAGCGGATCCGGGCGCTGCTGCGGCGATCGGAGGCCAATGCCGAGCAGGGCAGGACCGGGGGCGCCAACGGCCGCGGCGATGAAGACACCATGGCGCGGGGTGAACTGGTGCTTGATTCCGGGCGCCATCTCTGTACCTGGCGCGGCGAACCGGTGCAGCTCACGGTGACCGAATTCCTCATTCTCCGGTCCCTCGCCGAACGGCCAGGCCACGTCAAGAATCGCGACCAGTTGATGGACGCGGCCTATGGCGAGCATATCTATGTGGACGACCGCACCATCGACAGCCACATCAAGCGCTTGCGGCGCAAATTCAAGGTCGTGGATGCGCAGTTCGCCCAGATAGAAACCCTTTACGGCCTGGGCTATCGTTATCGCGAAGCCTGATCGGGGGCGGCGCACGGGCAATTTGCGGGGTCCCCGGCGGAAAGCAGCCGGAGAGAATGGCGGTCGAAACAACCAACAGGGACATGCCGGGCAAGAGCCGCGGCCGGCGGCGGCCGGCGGCCAAGCCCGCGGCGCGCTTCCGGTCCCTGACCTGGCGGGTGCTCGCGGTCAACCTGTTGGGGCTGGCGATCCTCGCCGCCGGGCTGCTCTATCTTGACCGCTACAAGCAGAGCCTGATCCTCGGCCAACTGGATTCTCTCGCCACCCAGGGCGGTATTTTCGCCGCCGCCCTGGGCGAGGCGGCGGTGACCTCCAGCCCGCGGGAGGGCCGCGATTTCCTGACCGTCCAGGCGCGGCCCATGGTGCGCCGGCTTGCCACGCCGGCCGGCCTGAGGGCACGGCTGTTCGCCGCCAATGGCGATATCATCGCCGATTCGCGGTATTACGGGACCGCCGGCGGCAAGGTCCAGGTCGCCGTTCTGCCGCCGCCGTCCCAGGGCCGCAGCTTCCTCGGGTCGGTGGTGGATATCTATGACTGGGTGGTCCGCCAGTTTCCCGACCGCCACGCCTATTCCCGCTATATCGAACTTGCCGAACCCCGGGCCGATCAATACGCCGTGACCAAGAAGGCGATGATGGGAGAGATCGGCCGGGAGGTCCAGATCGACCACGACGGCCGGCTGGTGATGCTGGTGGCGGTCCCGGTGCAGCGCTACAAGCAGGTGCTCGGCGCGCTGCTGCTTTCGGTGGATGAGGAAGGGATAGAAAAAAGCCTGCGCAGCGTGCGGCTGGAGATCCTGACGGTGTTCGCCGGGGTCATTTTCGTGACCGTCCTGCTGTCGCTCTGGCTCGCCAGCACCATCGCCCGGCCGATGCGCCTGCTCGCCGCCGCCGCCGACCGGGTGCGTTCCGGCCGCAGCCGCGAATCGGAAATTCCCGACTTCACCAAGAGAGGCGACGAAATCGGCGACCTCTCGGCATCGCTCAGGGACATGACCCACGCCTTGTGGACCCGCATGGAAGCGATCGAAAGTTTCGCCGCCGACGTCGCCCATGAGATAAAGAACCCGCTGACCAGCCTGCGCAGCGCCGTGGAAACCGCCGCCCGGATCGACGATGCCGATCAGCAACAACGCCTGATGGCGATCATCCTCGACGATGTCGAGCGCCTCGACCGGTTGATCACGGATATCTCCGACGCGTCCAGGCTCGACGCGGAACTGTCGCGCGAGGACATGGTGAATGTAGATATCAAGGACTTGCTCACGACCCTCATGGAGGTCGAGCTGATCGCCAGCGAGGGGCGCGGCGCCGACGCGCCCAAGCTTCGCCTCGACCTGCCCGAAGACGTGCCGCTCCGGGTGGTGGGCTTGGAAGACCGCATCGCCCAGGTGCTGCGCAACCTGATCTCCAATGCGGTCTCCTTCTCGCCGCCCGGCGGCACCATCGTGCTAAGCGGCCAACGCCGGGGCCCGCACATCGATATCATCGTCGAGGACGAGGGCCCGGGGCTGCCGCCGGGCGTGTTCGAGGCGGTCTTCCAACGCTTCTACACCGAACGCCCCGAGGGCGAGAAGTTCGGCACCCATTCCGGGCTGGGGCTGTCCATTTCCAAGCAGATCGTCACCGCCCACCATGGGCGCATCCGCGCCGAGAACATAGAGAGCGACGGGGCCGTCACCGGCGCCCGTTTCATCGTCACCCTGCCGGCGGCGGCCGATGACTGAGCGCGCCCGATGCACCGTTCACGGCACCTGCGTGGTCATCGGCGATGCCGGAATCCTGATCAGGGGCCGGCCCGGGGCGGGCAAGTCCGACCTGGCGCTGCGTTTGATCGACCAGGGCGCGCGGTTGGTGTCCGACGATCAGGTGCGGCTCCGGCTTTGCGGCGGCGCCGTCATCGCTTCCGCGCCCGATGCCATCGAAGGGATGATCGAAGTCAACGGCATGGGGCTGATTCGCTTGGACGCCGCGCGCATCGCCGGCGAGGCGCCGCTGACGCTCCTGGTGGACCTGGTCGACGGCGGCGGGATCGAACGTCTGCCCGGGCCACAAGTTGAAACCGTGTTGGGGGTGAATCTCCCGCGCATGGCGCTTTCGCCATTCGAGGCATCGGCGCCGGCCAAGCTGCGGCTTGCGGTGGGCCGGGGCACTGGGTCTATAATGCCCGTCTCATGACGCGCCATCGCCGTGTGCCGCCGAGGAGCAGGCCCCGACCCATGCCCTGCCGTGAACCCGTGCAATGAACGCCAAGCGCGACCCTGGCCTTGCGCCCAAGCGACGGCTGGTGCTGGTCACCGGCATGTCGGGCGCGGGGCGATCATCGGCCTTGAAGACATTCGAGGACATCGGCTTCGACGCGGTGGACAATATGCCGCTGGCGTTGTTGGGCAACCTCACCTCCGGGGAACCCGCGCTGTCCCGTGACGTGGCCGTGGGGGTCGATATCCGGACCCGGGATTTCGGCGTCGGTTCCCTGGTCGCGGAATTGGACCGGATCATGGCCGACGGCGGCATCGAGGTGCGGCTGGTATTTTTCGATTCCTCCGACGAGGTGCTGCAGCGGCGCTTCACCGAAACCCGGCGGCCCCATCCCATGGCCGCGGACCGGCCGGTGAGCGACGGCATCGCCCGGGAGCGGCAAATGCTCAGGGCCCTGCGCGAACGGGCGGACCTGATCATCGACACCACGGAATTGACCCCCGGCGAGTTGCGGCGCATCCTCACCGGCCATTTCAACCATGTCGAACCCAACGGGTTGACCGCTTTCGTGACGTCATTTTCGTACCGAAACGGGATACCGCGGGAAGCCGACCTGGTGTTCGATGTCCGGTTTCTCGCCAATCCCCATTACGATCCCAAGCTCCAACCGATGACCGGGACGGCGCCGGAGGTGGGCGCCTTCATCGCCGAAGACCCGCAATTCGAGCCTTTCTTCGGCGCGCTCACGGGGCTCATGGAGGTGCTGATACCGGGCTATGTCAAGGAAGGGAAGAGCTACCTGACCATCGCCATCGGCTGTACCGGGGGGCGCCACCGTTCGGTCTATGTGGCCGGGCGTCTCGGCGAATGGCTCGAGGGGAAATTGCTCAGCGTCGAGGTCGCTCATCGTGACGCCGAGAACGCCGCCCAACACCCGCGGCTGGATGATCGGCGATGACCGGAGGTGGGGCTAAAAAAAACCAAGACCAAACCGATCGCGGCGTTGTCGGTCTCGTCCTGGTGACCCACGGGGCCATAGGCATCGCCTTGCTGGAGGCGCTGGAGAATATCGTCGGCGGCCAGGACAACGTGGTTTCGGTCTCGATCCAGCCCGATGACGACGTCGAGGCGCGCAGGGCCGAAATTCTCGACGCCATCGCCCGCGTGCGGGCCGGCGGCGGCTGCGTCGTGATGACCGATATGTTCGGCGGCACGCCCTCGAACCTCGCCCTTTCCGCCATGGGGGAAGAGGCGGTGGATGTCATCGCCGGGGTCAACCTGCCGATGCTGATCAAATTCGCCTCGGTCCGGGCCAGCGCCCCGCTCGCCGATGTCGTCTCCCAGGTCCAGGAAGCGGGGCGGAAATACATCAATGTCGCTTCCAGCTTCCTCAATCCGCCGGAGCCCGATTGAAGGACCGGAACATGACAGGGTCCGATGGCGCCCCCTGGCGGTCGCGGACGGTGACCATCAGCGGCGAACTCGGCCTCCATGCCCGGCCCGCCGCGCTCTTCGTCAAGCTGGCCGGCACCTTCGATGCCGAGATCACGGTCGCCAACAAAAGCGGCGTGGTATCGGGCGGCTCGATCATGGGACTGATGATGCTGGCCGCGGCATCGGGGACGGAACTCCACATCACCGCCCGCGGGCCGGAAGCCGACCAGGCGCTGGACGCCCTGGTCCACTTGGTCGCCGGCGGGTTCGAACGCGGTTGAGCGGCGCCGGCGCCGGCGTCACCCCGGGAAGGGTCCGCCCCCGGGTGCCCTTTCTCGGGGATATTTATCGCACAAACCGCCCAATACTTCTTGCAAACGGCCATATATAAAAATATAAGGCTTCATTTATATTTTGTTAAACCGCGGCTTGGATAATACGCCGGTCAAAGGGCCCATCCGCGGCCCCTATCGGCGCCCATGGGCACGCAAGGAGACCGATCGTGAGTGACAAATCCACCATGGGGGATGGCGGCGCCGGCTACAAGGTCGCCGATATCGGCTTGGCCGAATGGGGCCGCAAGGAAATCTCCATCGCCGAATCGGAAATGCCGGGCTTGATGGCGCTGCGCGAGGAGTACGGCGCCAGCCGGCCCCTCGAGGGCGCGCGCATCGCCGGCTGCCTGCATATGACCATCCAGACCGCGGTGCTGATCGAGACCCTGATCCACATCGGCGCCGACCTGCGTTGGAGTTCGTGCAACATCTTCTCGACCCAGGACCACGCCGCCGCGGCCATCGCCGCCGCCGGCATTCCCGTCTTTGCCTGGAAGGGAGAGACCGAGGAAGAGGCCCAGTGGTGCATCGAGCAGACCATCGACGGCGCCCATGGATGGCGGCCCAATATGATCCTCGACGACGGCGGCGACCTCACCAAGATCATGCACGACGAATATCCGCAACTGATGGCCGACGTGAGGGGCATCTCCGAAGAGACCACCACCGGCGTCCTGCGTCTGTTCGAAATGCAGAACAAGGGGGAGCTGTTGTGCCCCGCCATCAACGTCAACGATTCCGTCACCAAATCCAAATTCGACAATCTCTATGGCTGCCGGGAAAGCCTGATCGACGGCATCAAGCGGGCCACCGACATCATGCTGGGCGGCAAAACCACCGTGGTGGCGGGCTATGGCGATGTCGGCAAGGGCTGTGCCGCGGCCCTGGCCGGCCAGGGGGCGCGGGTCATCGTCACCGAGATCGACCCCATCTGCGCCCTGCAGGCGGCCATGGAGGGGTTCCAGGTGATGACCATGGACCAGGCCGCGCCGCTGGGCGACATCTTCATCACCGCCACCGGCAATATCGACGTCGTCACCATCGATCACCTGAGGGCCATGAAGGACCGCGCCATCGTCTGCAATATCGGCCATTTCGATAGCGAGATCCAAATCAACGCCATGCGCAACATGTCCTGGGACGAGATCAAGCCCCAGGTCCACGAGGTGACCTTTCCCGACGGCAAGCGGCTGATCATCTTGGCCGAAGGGCGGCTGGTGAACCTGGGCTGCGCCACCGGCCATCCCAGCTTCGTCATGAGCTTCTCGTTCACCAACCAGGTCATCGCCCAGATCGAGCTGTGGCAGAACCATGACAACTATGGCCGGGAGGTGTACTTCCTGCCCAAGAATCTGGACGAAAAGGTGGCCCGTCTCCACCTCGACCACGTCGGCGTGCGCCTGACCCAGTTGACCCAGGAACAGGCCGACTATATCACCATCCCCATGGACGGCCCCTTCAAGCCGGATCACTACCGCTACTAGTTCACCAGAGCCTTTCGCGGCCGACGCGTGGGCCGCGAAAGGCGCCGCATTCCGCCACCGGCTTGTGGGCGGACGGGGAGAGGCCTACACTGCCGCCGTGTTGCACGGGGGTTTCATCGACCGGCGAATGCCGCCCCGGCCAAGCCGGGCGCGGGACGCCGTGCTTAACGCCCCGCGGACACGTATGGGCCGGGTCCCCGCTGCCCTTCCCATCCCCTTTTTTGGGGCCGAGGGCGCCGATATCCTGAACCTCCAGGTCCTCGCCGCGCTGTTGGTCGCCGGGCTCCTGGTTGCCGCATTTCTTGCCGTCCGGTTCGCCCGCGCGCGCGACCGGGCCCGCCATGCCCTGACCGAAGCCGAACCCCGGGTGGCGGCTTTGGACGCGGCGCCCGGCAGTTACTGGTCTTGGCCCGAATCGGCGCCGGGGGAGGACCCGGGGACCGGGGGCCCGGGCTTGGCCGCCTTGCTGGGCGGCGGCGATGGCGACTTCGAGACCTTCGATGGGGTGGCCGGAGCCTTCGCCCCGGGCCCGGCTGGCGACCTGCGCGCCAACGTGGCGGCGCTGCGCGCCACGGCGGCGGCGTTTACCCTGACCATCACTAATGCCGGCACCAATGCCGGCGGCAAGCGCACCTTCCAAGTCCACGGTGCGCGCAGCCCCGGGTCCGATGGCAAGCTCGGCTTCGATACGGTCTGGTTCCGGGATATCAGCGAACCCGCGCGGGCGGCGGCGGCGGCGTGGCAGCGCACCGAGAAACTCGCCTCTCTCAGCGCCGAGAACCGCAATGCATTGGACCGCATGGGAATCCCCGTGTGGGTGCGGGGGCCGGGGCTCGATCTCGCCTATTGCAATCGGGCCTTCGCCGACGCGGTGGAGGAGGCCTCCCCCGCCGCCGCGGTGAAGGGAGGCGCGGAAATCGCCGGCGGGCCCTCGGGCTGGGGGCGGGAACTCGCCGAGGAGGCCCGGCGGATCGGCGCCCCGGTCACCCGCGGCACCTATGTGGTGGCCGGCGGGGACCGCAGGTTCATGGAAATCACCGAGCTTCCCATCGGCGGCGCTTCCAGCCATTGGCAGGTCATGGGGTTCGCCATCGACAAGACCGATGCCGAGGAAGCCCGCAACGACCTTTCACGCCACATGATGGCCCATGGCGAGGTGCTGGAGCACTTGGGCACGGGGATCGTCATCTTCACCGCCGACACCCGTGTTCAGTTCGCCAACACCGCCTTTGCCCGGATGTGGGGCTTGGACGAGGAATGGCTCAAGACGGCGCCACTCCACGGCGAGGTGCTGGAGGACCTTCGCGCCCGCCGGGTCTACCCCGACCAGACGGATTTCCAGCGATTCAAGCACGACGTCATGGCGCTTTACACCTCCTTGATCGATCCCCGGGAAGAACTTCTTCACCTCCCCGACGAACGCGTCTTTCGCGAGGTGGTCAACGCCCATCCCTTCGGCGGCCTGCTGGTGACTTACGAAGACGTGACCGACCGGCTGACCCTGGAACGGTCCTACAACACGCTGATCGCGGTGCAATCGGAAACCCTGGACAACCTCCTCGAAGGGGTCGTGGTGTTCGGCGCCGACGGGCGCATCAGGTTGTTCAACCCGGGTTACGCGCGCATTTGGAAGCTCGACGCGCAAACCCTGCGGGGCCAACCGAGGCTCGCCGATATCATCGAGAAGGTGCGCGACCTGTTCAAATTCGAGGGCCCCTGGGAGACCTTCCGGGATAAGATCCTGGCCGGCGTCATGGACCGTACGCCGCGAATGGGGCGGTTCGAGCGCGCCGATGGTTCGGTGATCGACTATGCGGCGGTGCCCCTGCCCGACGGCGCCATGATGTTCGGCTATATCGACGTCACCGACACGGTCTCGGTGCAGCGCGCCCTGGCCGAACGCAACGAGGCCCTGCTTGCCGCCGATCGCCTGAAATCGCAATTCATCGCCAACGTGTCCTACGAATTGCGGACGCCTCTCAACAGCATCATCGGCTTCACCGAGATCCTGTCCAATCAGTATTTCGGCACGCTCAACGAGCGCCAGGGGGAATATACCGAAAATATTCTTCAGGCCTCCAGGGTGCTGTTGTTTCTGATCGACAACATCCTCGATCTCGCCCTCATCGACGCCGGCGGGCTGGAGTTGGAGCGCGGCGAGGTGGATATCCACGCCATGATGGAATCCGTGGCGGCCCTGGCCCGGACCCAGAAACAAGAGGTTTCCTTGAACATCGATTGCCCCGAGGATATCGGCGCCCTGAGCGGCGACGAGCGGCGACTCAAGCAGGCGTTGTTCAATCTGGTGATCAACGCCATTACCCATACGCCGGCCCACGGGCACATTTCCCTTGCGGTGCGGCGCCAGGGCGGCGGCGTCCAGTTTTCCGTGAGCGATACCGGACCGGGGATCCCCGAAGAGGATTTCGACCGTCTCCTTGGCCGCTTCGAGACCGGCCAGGGCAGCGCCGAAAGGGGCAAGGGGCTGGGGCTCGGCCTTGCCCTGGTGAAAAGCTTCGTCGAACTTCATGGCGGCCGCCTGGTGCTGGCCTCGGTGCTGGGCGAGGGAACCACCGTGTCGTTCGATGTCCCCGCCCACCGCACGGCCGCCACCGGCCAGGAAACCGAGGCCGAACCCGCGCCATAGGGCGCGGGGAAACCTTCGCCGACGATGATCGAACTTGCCCTTTCCGACCTTGAGGCCACCCGATCCCTGGCCCGGCGCCTGGCGCCGGCGCTTGGTGCCGGCGACATCATCGGCCTGGCCGGGCCCTTGGGGGCGGGCAAGACGACCTTTGCCCGGGCCCTGATCGAAGCCCTGGCCCAGGCCGGCGGCGCCGGCCCCGTGGGCGAGGTGCCGAGCCCCACCTTCAGCCTGGTCCAGGTCTACGAGACCGGCGCCGTGCCGGTCTGGCACTTCGATCTCTTTCGCCTGGAACGCCCGGCCGACGCCCTGGAACTGGCCGTCGAGGAGGCCTTCGCCGGCGCCATATCCCTGGTGGAATGGCCCGAACGCCTGGGCGAGATCATGCCCGGCGACTGGCTGGAGCTGCGCCTGGAGCGCCGGGGCGAGGCCGAGGGCGCCCGGCGCGCCGTCATCCGGGGCCATGGATCCCGGGGGCGCGCCCTCGAACGGGCCCTCCATCAGGCGGCCCCATGAACGGCGGCGGCGGCTTCCCGGCCCCCCACCATGGCGCCCGGGCGGGGGCGATCCAAAGCCTGCTGGACGGCGCCGGCTTCGGGGTGGCGGTGCTCTCCACTCTCGGGGCCGATGCCTCCTTCCGCCGCTACGCGCGGCTCACCGGCGGGCCGCGCCCGGCCCTTTTGATGGACGCGCCGCCGGAAAAAGAGGACGTCCGGCCCTGGCTGGCGGTCGCCCGCCATCTGCGGGCTCTCGGCTTCAGCGCCCCCGAGGTGTTCGCCGCCGATGAGGATGCGGGGCTGTTGCTGATCGAGGATTTCGGCGACGACACCTTTAGCCGCGCCCTGGCCCAAGGCGGCGGCGAGGCGGCACTTTACGACCTGGCGGTGGACGTGCTGGCGGCGCTCCATGAAGTCAGCCGCGCCGACGCGCTGCCCGGCTGGCTGCCGCCCTATGACGACGACCGGCTGCTGGACGAGGCGGCGTTGTTCACCGACTGGTACATGCCCGAGGCCCTGGGCGTGCCGACGCCGCCCGAGTCGCGCGTGGAGTTCCTGAGCCTTTGGCGCGCGGCGCTGCCGCCCGCCCGGGCACTGCCGCAAACCCTGGTGCTGCGCGACTACCATGTGGGCAACCTGATGCTGCTTGCGGATCGCCAGGGCATCGCCGCCTGTGGGTTGCTCGATTTCCAGGACGCGGTGGCAGGCGCCGGCGCCTATGACGTCGTCTCCCTCATCAGGGACGCGCGCCGCGACCTCGGCCCGGGGATAGCGGCGCGGGTCAAAGCGCGGTACCTGGAACGGTTCCCCGGCCTCGACCGCGCGGATTTCGAGGCCGCCTCCGCGGTGCTCGCCGCCGGCCGCGCCGCCAAGATCATCGGCATTTTCACCCGGCTTTGGAAACGCGACGGCAAGCCGGCCTACCTCGCCCATATCCCAAGGGTCTGGCAATTGTTGGAAGCCGATCTCGGCCATCCCGCGCTGGCGCCGCTCAGGGCCTGGTTCGCCGACGCGGTGCCGCCGGCCAAACGCACCATGCCCGGACCGCGCGGGGGCGCCCGGTGACCGGTCCCATGCCCGAGGTCGCCATGGTGCTGGCCGCCGGGCTGGGCACCCGGCTGCGGCCGATCACCGACCATCTGCCTAAGCCCTTGGTCGAGGTGGCGGGGCGCACCATCCTCGACCGGGTGCTCGACGCGCTGGACGATGCGGCGGTGGCGCGCTGCATCGTCAACACCCATTATCTCGCGCCCATGATCGCGGCCCACCTGGCCGGCCGCACGGCGCCGGGAGCGGAACTGTCCCACGAGGACGAACTGCTTGATACCGGCGGCGGCGTCGCCCGGGCGCTGGCGTCCCTGGGCGCCGCGCCCTTCTTCGTGATCAATGCCGATATCCTGTGGAGCGACGGCCCCGGCGGGGCGGCGCTGGCGCGCCTGGCCGCGGATTTCGATGCCCAGACCATGGACGCGCTGCTGCTTTTGGTGCCGCGCCAGCGGGCCGTCGGCTATGACGGGCCGGGCGATTTCACGTCCGATGACCGGGGCCGTCTTCGGCGGCGGGGCGGGGCGGCCACGGCGCCCTATGTCTTCACCGGGCTCCAGATCTTGCACCCGCGGCTGTTCGGCGATTGCCCCGACGGCGCCTTTTCCCTCAACATCCTCTACGACCGCGCCATCGCCTCGGGCCGATTGTCGGGCCTCAAGCATACCGGGCGCTGGTTCCATATCGGCACCCAAGCGGGGCTGGAGCTGGCCTCGGCCGCGCTTGGCGCGGGGCCGGAAATTCCCCGCCCATGAGCGCCCCTGGCCTCAGTGTCTATACCATCGAGCCCGGCATTCCCTTCGTCGATGCCCTGGCCCGGGGGCTCATGGCGCGGATCGCCCGGGACCATGGGGATGATCCCTTGGGCCTCGCCCGGGTGACCGTCTTGCTGCCCACCCGCCGCGCGGTGCGGGCGCTCGCCGATGCCTTCCTCCGCGCCTCAAACGGGAGCCCTTTGTTGCTGCCGCGCATGATGCCGCTCGGCGATCTCGACGAGGACGAACTATTGATCACCGGCGCGGGGCCCGACGGAATGGCGGGCGACGGAATGGCGGGCGACGCAACCGGGACCGGGGCCGCCCAGCCGCTGGCGCCGGTGATCGGCGGCCTGCGCCGGCAATTGATCCTGGCCCGCCTGGTGATGACCTTCGGCGGCCGCACCTGGCCGACCCCGCCCGACGCCGGGCAGGCGGTGGAGTTGGCATCGGAGCTGGCCCGCCTGCTCGACCAGATGGAGACCGAGCGCCTGGGCTTCGAGGGCCTCGCCGATCTGGTGCCCGAGCGCTTCTCCGCCCATTGGCAGGCGACCCTGGAATTCCTCAAGATCGTGACCGAATTCTGGCCCCGGGAACTGGCCGAAGAGGGCGCCATCGGTCCCGCCCAGCGGCGCAACCTGCTGCTGGCCGCCCAGGGCGCCGCCTGGACCGCCGCCCCGCCCCGGGATTGGGTGGTGGCGGCGGGCTCCACCGGTTCGATCCCGGCCACCGCCGATCTGCTGGCCGTGGTGGCCCGGCTGGACCGCGGCTGCGTGGTGCTGCCGGGCCTCGATAGCGCGCTCTCCGACCAGGCCTGGGACGCCCTGCCCGAAAGCCATCCCCAGTACGGGTTTGCCCGGCTGCTGGCGCGGTTCGGAATGGCCCGCCAAGAGGTCCTTAGCTTCGCCGCCGATTGGCCCCATGGGGTTGAACCGGCGGCGCCCCGGTCGCGGGCCCAGGTGCTCTCCCGGGCGATGAATCCCCACCCCCAGGGGCACATCGAGCGGCCCGGCTCGGCCCTGGCGGGGGTCGGCCTGGCCAGTTGCCCGACCTCGTCCGACGAGGCGGCCACCATCGCTTTGCGCATGCGCGGCGCCCTCGAAGAGCCGGGCGCGCGGGCCGCCCTGGTCACCGCCGACCGCGGGCTCGCCCGCAGGGTGGCGGCGCGGCTCGGCCACTGGGGCATCGAGGTCGACGATTCCGCGGGCACGCCCCTGGCCGCCACCACCGCCGGTTCCTTTTTCCGGCTGATCGCCGATATGGTCGGTGAGCGCTTCGCGCCGCTGGCGGTGCTGTCCTGCCTCAAGCACCCGCTGGCCGCCGGCGGCCTCGGCCAAGGCCGTTTCAGGGGCGCCGTCAGGGCCCTGGAAACCCAGGTCCTGCGCGGGCCGCGCCCGGGCCCGGGCTTGCAGGGCCTGCGCCAGAGGATCGAAGCCGCCCGGGAGACCGCCGGCAAGGAAGACAAGGAAAGCCTCGAGCGCTTGGGGTCATGGACCCGCTCCATCGCCCAAACGATGGCGCCGCTGGCTAACGCCATGACCGGGCCGGATATCGCCTTGGAGGAAATCGTCGCCGCCCATGTCGGCGCCGCCGAGGCCCTGGCGGCGACCGACGAGCAACCCGGCGCCGCCCGGCTCTGGCGGGGCGGCGATGGCGAGGCGCTGGCCGCTTTCACCGCCGAGATCCTGGACAGCGGGGCGGCCATGCCGCCGCTTCCGGGCGACCGCTATCCGGCGCTGCTGGGCGCCCTGATGGCGGGCCGCGTGGTGCGGCCCCGCTGGGGCCGCCATCCCCGCCTGTTCATCTGGGGACCGCTGGAGGCGCGCCTCCAGCACGCCGACGTGATGATCCTGGGCGGCCTCAACGAAGGCACCTGGCCGCCCGATGCCGGGGCCGACCCGTGGATGAGCCGCCCCATGCGGGCCGCCCTCGGCCTGCCCTTGGCCGAGCGGCGCATCGGCCTCGCCGCCCATGATTTCGCCCAGGCGTTTGCCGCGCCCGAGGTGCTGCTGACCCGGGCCGAACGGGTGGGCGGCACGCCGACGGTGCCCTCGCGCTGGCTGGCGCGGCTGGAAAACGCGTTGCCCAAAGCGGAATTCGCGGCGCTGGTGGCGCGCGGCGAAACCTGGCGGCTGGCCGCCGCCCAACGAGACGAACCGCCCGGCGGCGGCGGCGCGGCGGCGGCGCGCCCGGCGCCCAAGCCGCCCCTGGCCGCCCGCCCGCGCAGGCTATCGGTGACCGAGATCGAAACCCTTCAGACCAACCCCTATGCCATCTATGCCAAGCGGATTCTCAGGCTGCGGCGGCTCGACGACATCGATGCCGATGCCGGGGCCGCCGAGCGCGGCACCTTCACCCATCTGGCGTTGCAGATTTTCCTCGACCGCTGGCCCGACAAGCTGCCCGGCGGCGGGGTGGATGCGGTCACCGAAGCGATCATCGAGATCGGCCGCGAAGTGTTCCGCCCGGTCGCCGCGACCCCGGGCCTGTATGCCTTCTGGTGGCCCCGTTTCGAGCGCATCGCCCGCTGGGTCGCCGAAACCGAGATCGCCCGCCGCCCCGCCCTGTTGCCGCTGGGCGCCGAATGCCGGGGGGAAATCATCATCGCGGCGCCGGGGGGGCCGTTCACCCTCAGCGGCACCGCCGACCGGGTGGACCGGCGCGCCGCCGACGGCGGGCTGGTGATCGTCGATTACAAGACCGGCGTGCTGCCTACGGGCAAGGACCAAGCCGCCGGCTTCGCCCCGCAATTGCCGCTGCTCGGGGCCATGGCCCAGGCCGGCGGTTTTAAGGGTCTCAAACCCGGCCCGGTGGTGGAGCTCGGCTATTGGCGGCTCACCGGGGGCGATCCGGTGGGCGAAGAAAAGGCCTTCACTCTTCCCGCCGGGGAGGCGGCGGAAGATGCCCTGGAGGGGCTCAAGTCCCTGGTCGCCCTGTTCGACGATCCCGGCTGGCCCTATCGCCCACGCCCGGTGGCGGGCCATGAGCCGCGCTTCGATGATTACGCCCATCTCGCCCGGGTCTCCGAATGGTCGACCCAGGAAACCGGGGCGGAGGGCGGCGAGCCATGACGCCATGACCGTAACACCCAATCCCAGCCCCAGCGCCGACGCCCGGGTGGAACAGCGCAAGGCGGCGGACACCGAGGCCTCGGTCTGGGTCGGCGCCTCCGCCGGCACCGGCAAGACCAAGGTCTTGACCGACCGGGTGTTAGCCCTGCTGCTCGGCGGCACGCCGCCCCAGCGCATCCTGTGCCTGACCTTCACCCGGGCGGCGGCGGCCGAGATGGCCAACCGGGTCCGCCAAGCGCTGGGCAAATGGGCGGTCATCCCCGAAAAGGATCTCGGGGCGAGCATCGCCGACCTGACGGGAACCCGCCCCGACCCCGATCTTTTAACCCATGCGAGGGGGCTGTTCGGCGCCGTGCTCGATTGCCCGGGCGGGCTGAAGATCCAGACCATTCACGCCTTTTGCGAATCCTTGCTGCGGCGCTTTCCGGTGGAAGCGGGGGTGCAGCCCCATTTCCGGCTGATGGACGAGCGCACCGCCCGCGAGCTTCTCGCCCTGGCCGGGGACCAGGTCCTGGCCCGGGCCATGGACGGGGCCGAAGAAGGCGCATCGGCGGTGGACAAGGACCTCCACGGCGCGCTCGGCGCCATCGCCGGCGCCGTCGACACGGAAGCCTTTCACAAGCTCATGGACCGCCTTTCCAATGACCGCGCGCGCCTCGCCCGGATGCTGGGCCGTACCGGCGGGCTGGTGGGCGCCGCCCGGGCCATCGCCGCGCGGCTCGAAATCGATCCCGGGACGCGCCGCGATGACCTGATCGCCGCCGCCTGCGGCGATTCCGCCTTCGACGGGCCCGGCCTGCGCGAGGCGCTCAGCGTCATGGCCGGGGGGCTAAAGACCGACCGGCAACGTGCCGCGCGGATGGCCCCGTTCCTCGCCGCCGATGCCGCCAGGCGCCCGGGCTTGCTGGACGATTACCGCAGGGGGTTCTTCACCTCCCAGGGAAAGGTTTACGAGAACCCCATCACCAAGGGCGCCCTCAAGGACGCCGATGACGGGGACGCCTTGCTCGATATCATGGCCGCCGAGGCCGGGCGCCTGGGGGTGCTGGACGGGCGCCTCAACGCGCTCGCCAATTACCATTCATCGGTGGCGGCGGTGACCCTTGGCGCGGCCCTGGTGGCGGCCTACGAAGACCACAAGCACGCCCGCGCCAGGCTCGATTACGAAGACCTGATCCTCAAGACCCGGGCGCTTTTAGAAGGCGGCGGCGCCGCCCAATGGGTGCTGTTCAAGCTCGACGGCGGGCTCGACCATATCCTGGTCGACGAGGCCCAGGACACCAGCCCCGACCAATGGGGGGTGATCAAGGCCCTGGCGGAGGATTTCTTCACCGGCGCCGGCGCCCGCGAAGAGGGCCGCACGGTATTCGCCGTCGGCGACGCCAAGCAGTCGATTTACAGCTTCCAACGCGCCGACCCGCGCGCCTTCGAGGAAATGCGCGCCTTCTTCAGGGCCCGAGTGGAGGATGCCGCCAACCGCTGGCGGGACGTCGATCTTCACGTGTCCTTCCGCTCCACCGCCGCCGTGCTCGACGCCGTGGACGCGGTGTTCGCGGGTGACCGGGCGCGCCAGGGGCTTGGCGCCCCGGGGACCGAGATCCGCCACCGGCCCGACCGGGTCGGCATGGCCGGTCTGGTGGAGATATGGCCGTTGATGGAATCGGCCAGGCCAAGCCCGGCGAACCCTTGGAAGCCGGGAATGAAGCCTGAAACCGGTTTCAGCGCGCCCGAGCGCCTGGCCCGGGTGATCGCCGCCACCATCAAAAATTGGATTGCCGACAAGGAGATGCTGCCGGCCCGCGGCCGCGCCATCGAGGCCGGCGACGTCATGGTCCTGGTGCGCCGGCGCACCGGCTTCGTCGATGCCCTGGTGCGCGAATTGAAACGCTCAGGAGTTGCCGTGGCCGGGGTCGACCGCATGGTGGTCACCAACCAGCTGGCGGTGATGGACCTGGTGGCCGCGGGCCGCTTCGCCTTGTTGCCCGAAGACGACCTCAATCTCGCCTGCGTCCTCAAGGGGCCGTTCTTGGGTTTCGACGAAGACGCGCTGTTCGACCTCGCCCATGACCGCAAGGGCACGCTCTGGGCGGCGCTCAACGCGCGGACGGCCGACCATGGGGCCCTGGCCCGCGCCCGGGACTGGCTCGGCGGCCTGCGCGCCCGGGCGGACTTCGACAGGCCCTATGAATTCTTCGCCGCCATCCTCAATGGCGGCGGCGGCCGGGAGAAATTGCTGGCCCGCCTGGGCCGCGAGGCGGCCGATCCGGTCAATGAATTCCTCGAGCTCGCCCTGGCCTATGAACAGATGACAGTGCCGTCCCTGGAAGGCTTCCTGGCCTGGGCCGCCGCCGGCGAGGTCGAGATCAAGCGCGACCTCGACCAGGCGGTCCGTAACGAGGTGCGGGTGATGACGGTCCACGCCGCCAAGGGGCTTGAGGCGCCCATCGTATTCCTGCCCGACACCACCCAGAACCCGCGGTCGCCGGATCTCCCCTATTGGACCGGGCCCCATGGGACCGGGTCTGGCGACGGCGGCGGTCCGGGCGTGCCCCTGTGGGCCCCCAGGGTGCCTGAGTTCGGCGCCCGTCTCGCGGAGTTGCGGGCGGCCGCCCAGGCCGACCAGCTCGAGGAAACCCACCGGCTTCTCTACGTCGCCATGACCCGGGCCGAGGACCGGCTCTATGTCTGCGGCTGGCAGGGGGCCGCCAAGCCGGCCCAAGATTGTTGGTACGACCTGGTCGCTGCGGGGTTGGAGGGGTTGGCGGGCAGCGAAGAGGTCGCGGTCGATTTCACCGCCGGCATCCCCGGCCTGATGGCGACCGGGCGGCGGCTCATCTGCCGCCAGGATGCCCCCGCCAAGGCCGGCGACACCGCTCCCGATCACCCGGCAATCCCGCTGGCGGCCGCCTGGGCGGACCTGGCGCCGGACCCGGAACCGGCCCGCGGCCAACCGTTGGCGCCGTCGGATCCGGGCGAGGAGCCGCCGATCCTGAGCCCCGCCGGCGCCGGGCGCGACTGGTTTATTCGGGGACGGGTGGTCCATGGCCTTCTCCAGCACCTGCCGGGGCTCGCCCCCGGGGCGCGGGCGGCGGCGGCGCGGCGCTACCTGGCGCGGGCCGCGTTCGGCCTCGATGCCAAAACGAGGGCGGACATCGCCGCTGAGACCCTGGCGCTGCTGATTGATCCGGCCTTCGCTCCCCTGTTCGGCCGGGGCAGCCTGGCCGAGGTCCCGGTGAGCGGAATCATCGGCGATACGGTGGTATCCGGCCGGATCGACCGACTGGCGGTGGGCGAATGGGGGGTGCTGGCGGTGGACTACAAGACCGGCCGCCACTGCCCCGATGACGCCGCCCAGGTGCCGATCGCCTATCTTCGCCAGATGGCGCTTTACCGGGCCCTTCTGCAACGCGCCTTTCCCGGCCTCAACGTCAGCGCGGCGCTGGTTTTCACGGCCGCGCCCAGGCTGTTGGCGCTGCCCGGCGAGATCCTGGACAAGGCGCTTGGACCCCTCATTGGGCCAACTTGACGGCCCTGGGCCGTCCCCCTAGACTCGGCTCCTTCTGGTGGCCCACCAACCGGAACCAAAAACCGGAACGATCAGGGGAACGACATGAGTGCGACGCATGTAACCGATTCCAGTTTCGAGGCCGACGTGCTCAACGCCGAAGGCCCGGTGCTGGTGGATTTCTGGGCCGAATGGTGCGCGCCGTGCAAGCAGATCGCGCCGATCCTCGAAGAAGTGGCGGCGGAGCTCGAGGGCAGCCTGACCATCGCCAAGGTGAATATCGACGAGAACCCCCAGACCCCCACCAAGTACGGCGTCAGGGGCATCCCCACCTTGATCCTGTTCAAGGGCGGCCAGGTGGTCGGCACCAAGGTGGGAACGGTCCCCAAGAGTGCCTTGTTGGAATGGGTGCAATCCACCCTGTGAGCCCCCACCGACCGGATTCCAGGCGGCCCCGGCATTTTCCACGCCGGCCTATTGGGGGCGCCTCATAAAATCCCCTTGGCCCGACCGAAGCAAAGGATGCCAACGGTCATCACGGTGATGACCACGCCCACCACGGCGAAACTCTCATCGAGACCTATCCAGGCGACCAGCGCCCCCATGGCAATCGGCGTGAGAGTCGAGGTCAGGCGGTTCATCATGGTGCGCAGCCCTACCGCCTTGCCCTGGTGGGGACCGACGGCAAGGGAAATTTCGGAGATAATGAGCGGCGTCGAAATTCCCACCGACGCGCCGCGCGCCACCTGGGCGGCGAGAAACAAGACATAAATTCCCAGCAACGGCGTCACCGCCAGGGCAATGAAAGACACGAAAGACGTCACCGACAGCAGCCAGGACGAATGCATCATGCGGGCCAGCGGCGCGGCGCCCAGGGCGCCGGCGGCGGCGGCGACCGCGCCGGTGGCCAAAAGAAGGCCGATGGCCGTGCCGGTGATTCCCTGGCCGTTGAGGTAAACCACGTAAAACGAACTTTGCAGGGAATGGCCGGTGAGCCGCACCATGGACAACATCACCACAAAGGCCACCATGGGCAGGGCAAACAATCGGAAGGCCGAAATGTAGCTTTCCATATCCGGCTTGAGGTCGCGCGCCTGGAGCCGCCCATGGGGCTCCGCGACGTCACCGCCGGCGGCCGGCGGCAGGGCCAAGACCGCCACCAATTGCAGCACCGTCCACGCGAACAGCACGCCGAACGCGGCCCAGGGGCCGACGAAATCCCAGCCCGCGCCGGCCAAGGGCGGGCCCACCATGTTGCCGAGAACGCCGACGGAGGTAAACCGGCCGGCATAGCGGGGGCTGCCCTTCATCAACTGTCCGATCAGGGTCTGGGCGCCGACCCAGCCCATGGTGGAGGAGAGCCCGACCATCATCTGCAGCGCGAACACCGCCCAGATGAAGGGAAGCAGGGGAAACAGAAGCGGGCTCACCGCCCCCATCAGGGCGAAGGCGATCATCACCCGGCGCGCACCGAATCGGTCCATGAGGGCGCCGCCGTGAACCGAAAACAGAAACGGCAACAGGTTGAAACTACCCAGCGCGAAACCGATCACCAGGGGTCCGGCATCGAGGTGAAGAAGCCATAGCGGCACCACCACGGCGACCAGGCCGGTTTGCGTGGCGCTAAACAGGCCGGTGGCGTAAACCGCGGCCTGGACGCGGATGGGGACCGAATCCAACGGCGTTCTCCCTAGGGCTTTCGGCGCCGGGCGGCGCCGTTGTTGGGTCAGTGGACTTCGGCCCAGCTGGCGCCGATCCCGGTCTCGACCACCAGAGGAACCGAAAGGTTCACCGCCGGGAAAGGCGCGTCGGCCATCACCTTGGCGACCAATTGGGCGGTGGCCTCGGCCTCGGCCTCGGGCACCTCGAAGATCAGCTCGTCATGAACCTGAAGCAGCATCACCGCGCCCAGGTTGTTTGCCTCGAGCGCCGGCGGCACCCGGATCATGGCGCGCTTGATGATGTCGGCCGCGGCGCCCTGCAAGGGCGCGTTGATGGCCGCCCGTTCGGCGAACGCCTTGTGGGGTCCCTTGGCGGCAATCCCCGGCGTGTGCACGCGGCGCCCGAAGATGGTGGTCACATAACCCTGTTCGCGGGCCAAGGCCTTGGTGTCTTCCATGTAGTCCCTGATGCCGGGATAGCGCTGGAAATAGGCCTCGATATAGTTTTTTGCATCGTGCTGGGGGATCCCCAGTTGGCGGGCCAGGCCGAACGGGGAAATGCCGTAGATGATGCCGAAATTGATGGCTTTGGCCGAGCGCCGGGTCGCCGCGTCCATTCGATCCAGCGGCACGCCGAATATTTCCGAGGCGGTCAGCGCGTGAATGTCGGCGCCATCGCGGAACGCCTCCTTCAACGCCGTGATGTCGGCCACGTGGGCTAAAAGGCGAAGTTCGATCTGGGAATAATCGGCCGAGATCAGCTTGGCGCCGTCCCGGGCGATGAAGGCGGCGCGGATCTTGCGCCCTTCCTCGGTGCGCACGGGGATGTTCTGCAGGTTGGGATCGGTCGATGACAGCCGCCCGGTGGAGGCGACGGCCATGGCATAGGACGTATGCACGCGCCCGGTGTCGGGGTTGATCTGCTTTTGCAGGGCGTCGGTATAGGTCGAGCGCAGCTTGGCGATCTGGCGCCAGTCGAGCACCCGGGCGGGCAGATCAAAGCCCTGGGCGGCGAGGCCTTCCAGCACGTCGGCGCCGGTCGACCAGGCCCCGGCCTTGCCCTTCTTGCCGCCGGGGAGTCCCATGTCCTCGAACAAGATCTCGCCCAACTGCTTGGGGCTGCCGACGTTGAATTCGCGGCCGGCGAGCTTTTGGATCTCGGTCTCCAGCACCCCCAGACGTTTCGCGAAGTCGCGGGACAGCGCCTTCAGACAATCGGGGTCGACCTTGATGCCGGCCTGCTCCATGGCCACCAGAACCGGGATCAGCGGGCGTTCCATGGTCTCGTAGACCGACGACAGGTGCGCGGCGATCAGCCTGGGCTTCAAGAGGTCGTGCAGGCGCAGGGTGATGTCGGCATCCTCGGCGGCGTAGTCCCGGGCCACCTGAGGGGGCACCAGGTCGAAGGTCACCTGTTTCTTGCCAACTCCGCAGACGTCGGAAAACTTGATATTGGTGTGATCGAGATGGCGCGCCGCCAGCTCGTCCAAACCATGGCCGTGCAGGCCTGCGTCGAGAACGTAGGACAGCACCATGGTGTCGTCGACGGGGGTGATTTCGACGTCGTAACGGGCCAGGATCTCGGTATCGTATTTGATGTTGTGCCCGACCTTGAGGACCGAGGGGTCGGCCAGCATGGGGGCCAGCAGCGCCAGGGCGGTGGCGCGATCGATTTGCCCTTCCACCAGGCCGCCGCCGGCGCCGCCCGCCTGGCCGCCGCCATCGCCCAGATCCAGCGCCCCCTGGGAAACCGCGCCACGGTGGGCGAGCGGGATGTAGCAAGCCTTCCCCGGCTCCAGCGCCAGGGAAACGCCGACCAATTCCGCCCGTTGGGCATCGAGAGAGGTGGTCTCGGTGTCCACCGCCACCCGGCCCTTTGCCGATGCCGCGGCGATCCAGGCTTCGAGCACCGCCTCCTCGGTCACCAGTTCGTAGCTGGACCCGGCTTCGGCCGGTGCCGCGCCGGGGGCGCCGTCTTTCCCCTGGCTCGTTGGCGCGGCCTCGGCCCCGGCGGTAGCGCCAGCGGCGCCGGTCTCGGCGATCCGGCCGTCGCCGCCGATCTCGCTCATGACCCGGGCGACGATGCGCTCGAATTCCTGGGCGCGCAGGAACACCAGGAGTTTTTCGTGGTCCGGTTCGCGCTTGGCGAAGTCGCGGTAGCTGCCGGCCCCCGGCACGTCATCCTTGAGGGTCACCAGTTCCAGGGAAAGCCGCGCCAGGTCGGCGAATTGAAGGAGATTCTCGCGCCGCTTGGGCTGCTTGATCTCCCCCGCCCGGGCCAGCACGGCCTCGAGACCGCCGTATTCGTTGATCAACTGCGCCGCCGTCTTGACGCCGATGCCGGGCACGCCCGGCACGTTGTCCGTGGCATCGCCGGCCAGGGCCTGCACCTCGGCCACCTTATCCGGCCCGACGCCGAACTTCTCAACCACCTCCTCGGCGCCGATCCGGGCGTTGCGGATGGGATCGCGCATGGTGACGCGTTCGGTGACCAGTTGCATCATGTCCTTGTCCGACGACATGATGGTGACCTCGTCGCCAGCCTCGCGCGCCTGGCGGGCATAGGTGGCGATCAGGTCGTCGGCCTCGAAGCCCGGCATCTGGATCGCCGGAACGTTGAACGCCTCGGTGGCTTCGCGGACCAGGGGGAATTGCGGGATCAGGTCTTCCGGGGGGGGCGGCCGGTTGGCCTTGTAGTCGGGGTAGATATCGTTGCGGAAGGTCTTGCGCGCGGCATCGAAGATGACGGCGATGTAATCGGCGTCGGTGTCGTCCAGCAGCTTCATGAGCATGTTGCAAAAGCCGTACACGGCATTGACCCGCGTGCCGTCGGAGCGGGTCAGGTTGGTCTTGAGCCCGTAATAGGCGCGGAAGATGTATCCCGAGCCGTCGACCAGGAACAAGTGGCGGGGCTTGCCCCCGCCGCCGTTTCCCGCCGCGTTCAATGGCCGCCGCCGGGCTGAACGCCCTCGGCCAGAACATAGCGGCGGCCGCAATAGGGGCAGTCCACCTCACCCCCGGGGCCGAGGTTGAGATAAACCAGCGGATGGCCGAGGGTTCCCCCGTCGCAGCCGACCGTGGTGTCCTCTACCGTGATGGTTTCAACGGGGTCCATGGCGCCTCTGCTTGCGGATCCGGGTTGGCGGTTGGGGAACGGGCGTGTTGACCGTCGCGACCCTGCGATGATACCGATTGCCCCACCTCTTTCAACCGCGAGAAAGCATCCGTCCATGCCCGTCTTTCGCCGCCACGACCACCAAGGCAATGGGTGCAAATGCGCGCCCAGCGGCGCCCGACGCCGTCACCATCCGGGGGCGCGCCAGCCACGGAATGGAACGGGCGGGTGCCCATGACGCGTCCTGACCGGACGGCGCGGCGGCGCTGGGCGGCCTGGGGTTGCCTGGTCGCCGGCCTGGCGCTTGGCGCCTGCGCGCCCAGGCTGCAATTGAGCGGGCCGATGACCGGCGAGGCGCGCATCATCGGCGAGCACCTAATCGCCCGCGACGGCGCCCGCCTGCCGCTTCGGCGATGGGGACCGGAGGCGAATAAGCCCTGGGCGGTGCTGGTGGCGCTGCACGGCTTCAACGATTATTCCAACGCCTTCGACGCCGCCGCCCGCTATTGGGCGAAGCAAGGGGTGGTGACCTACGCCATCGACCAGCGCGGCTTTGGGGGGGCGCCCGAGGTCGGCCTGTGGGCCGGCATCGACGCCATGGTGGCCGATCTCCGGGCGCTGGCCGCCACTGTGCGCAAGCGCCATCCGGGGCTGCCCGTCCATGTCATCGGCGACTCCATGGGCGCCGCCGTCGCCATGGTGAGCCTGGCGCGGCACCCCGGGGACGCCATCGACGGCGCCGTCCTGGTGGCGCCCGCGGTGTGGGGACGCCGCCACCTGGGGGCCATCAAAAGCGGCGCGCTGTGGCTCGCCGCCCATAGCGTGCCCTGGCTCACGCTGACCCCCGAGGGGCTGGATATCCAGGCCTCGGACAACGTGGCGATGCTGCGCGCGCTGGGCCAGGACGCAGCCATCATCAAGGAGACGCGGATCGACGCCATCTGGGGCATGGTGAACCTCATGGACGCCGCCTTCGCCGCCGCCGACAAGATCGAAGCCCCGCTGCTTCTGCTTTACGGCGCCAAGGACGAGGTGATCCCCAAGCGGCCCACGGCCGAGGTGCTGGACAAGGTGTTGGCCTTGGGCCGGGCGCGGGCGGCCTATTACGCCGATGGCTATCACATGCTGCTGCGCGATTTGCGCGCCGAGGCGGTGCTCGGCGACGTCCTGGCCTGGATCAAGGACCACCGCGCGGCCCTGCCGTCGGGCGCCGAGGCCCGGGCCCGGGAATGGCTGGAAAAAGCCGACTGACCGCACCCGATATCGCTGCCGGTCCTGGGCTCACGCCGATATCCCCTTTAGATCATTATCTTATTTTAATTTCTTTCGGTCACCCTGGGGGGCTCGCATGGGGGGCTTCGAAAGGAAGCCGCAATGACGCCGCAGGAAATCAACGCGGTTCTCCTCGACCACGAAAAATGGGTGCGCCACGAGCCCGGCGGCAAACGCGCCAACCTGGCCTTGCAAGAGCTCTACGGCATGGCCCTGACCGGCGCCAACCTTGCGCAGATAAAGCTGACCGGCGCGGATCTCACCCACAGCTCGCTTGATGGCGCCGACCTGAGCGAGGCAGACCTTTTCGCCACCAACTTTACCAATTGCGACCTGAAGACCGCCAATCTCTCCGGCGCGGACCTGCGCGGCGCCTGCCTGCGCGACGCCGACCTGACCGGCGCCTGCATGGCCGGCACGGACCTGCGCGAGGGCAACCTGATGGCCCTCTCCGAGGACAAAAAGGAACTCGAGCTCTTGATCAGGGAAATCGTCGCGGTCGACCTCTGCCAGGTGAATCTGCGCGGCGCCAAGCTGTCGGGAAGGTTGCTCGTCAATGCCAACATCCTGCAGACCGATCTCACCGATGCCAGCCTGCGCGGGGTCGACCTGACGGGGGCCGATCTCAGCGGTTCGAACCTCAACGGCGCCGATATATCCGGTGCCGTGCTGACCGGCGCGAACCTCGCCGGGGTCTCCCTCATGGGGGCCAACCTGGCCGGCGCCATCCTCACCAACGTCGATTTGTCTTCCGCGAACCTGGCGGGATGCGACCTCAGCTTCGTCGACCTATCCACCGTCGCCTTGGAAAACGCGGTTTACCTTCGGGCGCCCGAAAACCTTTCCCCGTCCATTCAGGAAATC
>SMVB01107129.1_pt1 | contig 38120 bp, 35 predicted proteins | sample 2456461 | NCBI WGS metagenome assembly SMVB01 (sample SAMN11095934, study PRJNA526329) | marine sediment metagenome | biome: Marine sediment; feature: Surficial sediment; material: Deep marine sediment; isolation source: Hadal surficial sediment | place: Pacific Ocean | collected 2014-05 | depth...
CAGCGGTGCGCTGTGCACGCTGGCGCTGTCGTTCAACAACGAGGGCCCGTTCGGGTCCTGGTTCCGCTACATCGGGGACACCGGCACCTACGTTGCCCGCTACGACGACCTGGAGACCGGCAACGGTGAAACCATCGACGTTTCCAAGGTCGACGTATCGATGGACGGCATCGAGCTCCAGGATCGAGAGTTCTTCAGCGCCATCGCCGAGGGGCGCGAACCGAACGCCAGCGTCGCGCAGGCGTTGACCACAATGGAGACATTGGATCGGTTGGAGCGAACCCTGGGCTGATCAGAGGAGCTCTTCCCCCTCTTTCTCCCTCCGCCGGGGGGAGTCCGACCGAAGGGCGGGGAGAGGGGCTTGCTTGGGGGAGTGCCGCTGCGGGCGGGGAGGGTCGAGCCGTGGTCGCGTTTCTTTGCTCCCCCTCAGGGGGGAGTCCCGACCGTAGGGAGGGGAGGGGGTCAAGCCGTGGTCGCGACAGCGGTCTGACCCCCTCCGCCTCGCCTTCGGCTCGCCACCTCCCCCTGAGGGAGAGGCAACCTGATCCGGTTCGCAGCCACCTCCCCCGGAGCTGGGGGGAGGCAGAGATCCGCACCGCTGAGACAGGTGTCACGACCCGGAGCGACTGCTCATCAGGGGAGGAAACGGAGCCTCTCAGCCGAAGTCGTAGAGGCGCTCCGGGTTCTCAACCAGGATGCGGTTTCTGGTTGTCTCATCCGGGGCGATGTCGGCGAGAAGGTCGATGAGATCGCCGTCGTCCGGCATGTGCCGGACGTTGGGATGGGGCCAGTCCGTGCCCCAGAGTGTCCGTTCCGGTGCCGCATCGATCAGCGCCCTGGCGTAGGGGACGACGTCGTCATACGGGGGCGTGCCGTCGGCGGTGATGCGCTCGGCGCTGGAAACCTTTACCCACGACCGCTCGTCGGAGCGAAGCATTTCCAGCAGGTACCGGAACGGCTCCTGGTCGAGGCCGGCTGTCGCATCGACCCGGCCCATGGCATCGATGATGAAGGGCACGGGAAGTCGCTCGAAGAGGTCGGCGTTGGTGGAGAGGTCCCTGGCGTCGAAGTGAAGCTCGACGTGCCAGCCCAGAGGGACGATCCGGTCCACCTGTCTCCAGAAGAACTCCGGGTCGGGGGCGCCACCCAAGTGTTGGACGAAGTTGAAGCGAATGCCGCGTACCCCTGCGTCGTGGAGCTCGGCGAGATCATCGGCGGTATGGGAGTCGTCGATCAGAGCGACACCGGCGTAACGCCCCTCGCTGCGCCGGAGTGCATCGACCATGGCGGAGTTGTCCGTCCCGTGGCACGACGCCTGCACCAGGATGGCCCGCGACAATCCGAGTCGCTCCTGATGCCCTTGGAAATCGTCGAAGCCGGAGTCGGGCGGTGTGTAGACGCGGTCTGGGGCAAAGGGAAACCGCTCCGCCGGACCGAAGACGTGGCAGTGACCGTTGGTGGCATCCGGAGGCGGGGTGAACCGCGTCGGCCGATGCGAGTCGCGGTTCGGTGGGGGAATGGTTCTCTCCAGGGTCATGGCTTCAATAAGACCGTGGAAACACGAGACCGTCCATGAGCTTTCTCGCCGTTCTCACGATACCGGAGCGCCCCACCTGGGAAGAGCCGTCTGTCTCCGCCATGGTGACCACCGCATCAAAGGTCCCGGTGGGGTGCTCCAGGGTGATCACGTCGGAGTCTCCGTCACGTTCGAGCAGCTCGGAAGCGATCGATCCCGGCACAAGGGCCGCCGTGGCCACCGAAACCGCGCCGAGCACGCCGATGGCCTGATGGCAACGGTGCGGTATGAAGGTGCGGGTGCTCAGGTGGCCGCCGGCGACCGGCGGTGCCACCATGGTCAACTTGGGCACGGTCGTCTCCGAAACGTCCCCGAGGTTCATCAGGACACCGGCCTCGAGTCGCACCTCCTCGAGCAGCTCGAGCAGCGACTGATTGCTCTCGAGCTCGTCACACGGCTCGTATCCGCTGATTCCGACGTCGGCAGCGCGCATCACGACCACCGGCATGCCGTTGTCGATCATCGTCACCGGGACTCCGGCGACCGTGTCGATGGGGTTGCCCGTGGGCAACAGCGCACCGCAGAAACCCCCGGCAATGTCCTCGAACTCGAGCGTGATCGGAGCCGCCGTGCCTGGTACACCGGCGATGGCGGTGTCTCCCGCGTAGATGGGCATTCCGTCATCGACGGCGAAGGTGGCCGCGGCGACGCCGTCCGAGTTGAGCATGTGGATTCGCACCGTCGCCGTTGCTTCGGTTCCGGCCTCGATCAGGCCCCGTTCCACGGCAAAGGGGCCGATCCCGGCCAGCAGGTTGCCGCAGTTCTGCCGGTCGGTCACCATCGCCTGGTCGACTCCGAGCTGGAGGAACAGGTAGTCCATGTCGGCCACACCGTGATCGCACAGCGACACGATCGCAACCTTGCTGGTGAGCGGGTGCGCGCCGCCCATTCCGTCGATCTGTCGCGTATCGGGAGTGCCCATGACCTGCATCAGGAGCTCGTCGCGTGCTATCTCACTGCTGGGAAGGTCGGCGGCGAGGAAATACAGCCCCTTCGAGGATCCTCCTCGCATCACCATGCAGCGGACGCCGTTGGATTCGCTCACGGTGCCATTGTGGTACCCGAACCGGCCTAGGGCCCTTTTTGACGCTCCGGGGTGGCGGCGGAGGCGTTACTGCAGCCGTCGTCGCCCATTCCCGACGCGCCGTGGTGGTGTTGCGACCAGACGATGCCGCTCAGAGCGCGCACCGATAGGTGACCGGTCGTCTCGACAGAAGTGGAGCCATTTTTCCGCTCTTGCCGCTTCGCGGCGGGCCGCTCGGGCCACGGCTCCGCAAATGGCCTCGCCGACAGAGACCGGATCGCGCCCTATTTGCGGAGCCTCTTAGGCGTTGAGCACAACGAGACGTCCTCCGTCGACCGGCAGATTCACGCCGTTCACATAGGCGGCTTCGGGCGAGGCGAGGAAGGCAACGACCGCACCAATGTCTGCCGGTGTTCCCAGCCGGCCGATAGGAACGGAGGCCTCCTGCTGCGCGGCGAGATCTTCGACGCTCTGGCCCGATAGTGCGGCGCGTCGTTGGTTCGACGTACGCAGCCGCTCGGTATCGATGTATCCGGGAAGCACGTTGTTGACGGTGATCCCGTATGGCCCCAGCTCCCCGGCGAGGGTGCGCCCCCAGTTCGCCACCGCGGCGCGGATGGTGTTGGACACACCGAGGTGGCGAATCGGGGTAACGACCGACGTGGAGATGATGTTGACGATGCGGCCGTGTCCCATGTCGATCATCCCCGGCTGGACGACCTCGACGAGCGCCTGATTAGTCAGGATGTGTTGCTCGAATGCGGCGGCAAAGGACTCCGGATCGGCGTCCCGAATAGGCCCAGCAGCCGGACCGCCGGTGTTGTTGACCAGCACCGTCACCGGCCCGTTGGTTTCGATACTCGGGGCAGCAGCATCGCGCACGTTTCTCCAATCACTGAAGTCAACGGCAACGAAGTCGTGGTCCTGACCGGAGGGAGTAGGGAGTGCGTCGCGGGCGGCCTCCAGTGCCGCGGCATCACGGGCCAGCAAGGTCACCTTTGCTCCCTTGGCCGCCAGCGCCTCGGCGCACCCGCGCCCTATTCCGTGGGACGCGCCACCGACCATGGCGCGATGCCCGTCGAGCATCAACGTCACCCGTTCCTCCCTGATCGAAGCTGCTCCCGACACTACTGCGGGGTGGTGAGACCTCTCCGTACCCCCGGCAGGCAGGTTCGTCCCAGCTTGACGCCCGCCGGCCAGGCGGCGACAGGTTATCGCCGCGGTGGTAGGTGCCCAGAGTTGAGGGCCTGATCTCGGGGCTGATCACGTCCTGATAGCGGATCTCCGAGAACCAGACGGGACGACACGGGACAGACCGGAGATGGAAATCCGCGAAACCCGAGGTGACGGGACAGATCGGGATGAGCCCGGACCAGCCGGAACAGAATTCCTAGCCGCCCATGGCGCTCATCGTGGCATCGATCACGCGAACGTATTGGCCGAAGTCGAACTCGGGGAGGTCGATGCCGTCGAGGTGCCCCCCGTATAGGGGGTAGTAGCTGTTTGGCGCGGCCGGGTTGAACACGAAGGAGGTCGCTCCGCCGGCCTCGTACTCGGCCAACCGCTTCCGAGCGTTGTCCACGGTCCCGGAGAGGGTGAGGGCATCGATCATCTCGGGTGTGACCGTCCCCAGAGCGCCTTGGATATCTCCTGCACCAACGTGGTCGCGGATCTCCTCGCCCTGGTCGCCGAAGCCGGCCATCTCGATACTCGTCGCGTACCCCGGCGACGAGCCCAGCGCCGTTGCGAACATCACGATCTGGCCGCGCAGCTCCTCAACCGACTGATCGCCGTTGCCGAGATTGGCGGGAAGACCGACACCCACATCGAATTCGTCCAGCGAGCGGCCGGATCGGGCGGCCCCGATCTCGAGGTTGGGCATCACCACGTTGCGCAGATACTCCAGGGAGTAGAAGTAGCCGAGCACCCCGTCGGCGAGCTCGCCCGCCAGCTGGATCATCCTGGGCCCGATGGCCGCAATGTGAATGGGAAGGCGCCTGGGCGCGGGTTGCGCCACGAGCTGAAAACCGTGGATCGAGAAGATCTCACCTTCATACGTGGTCGGCTCCAGATCGACGATCGAACGGACGATGGTGAGGTACTCCCGCATGGCCTGGAGCGGCCGCTGATAGGTGCGTCCGTGCCAGTAGTCCACATAACCACGTGCTTGGGTGCCAAGGCCGAGCACCAGACGCCCGCCGGACACCTCGTTGAGGGTGTTCGCCTCGAGCGCCATCACCACCGGAGACCGGCCCCAGATGCCGACGACACCGGTGCCGACCTCGATGCGGTCCGTTGAGACCGCGGCTGCGGTTGCCGGCACCATCGCATCGTTGAAGATGATCTCAGGAATCCAGACACGATCGAAGCCCGCCCGTTCGGCCTGTTGGGCATATTCGATCGTGAGGCCGCCGTTCAGACCCTCGATGAGCACACGGTCTTGACCATCCTCGCCTCCGGATCGATCGACTGGGCTCGACTCTAAGCGGCTCGGTGGATGGGGCGCGGTCTCCGGGTACCAGAACAGGCAACGCTGAGCGGTGGCCCGAACGACTGGAGCGCTCCTGCGCGCTGCGGACAGAAAACGGGCCGGCACGCCCGTGGTGGCGACGACCACATATCCGCGTGCCCGCTACGCGACCTCACGAATCCGGAGTGCATCGGTCCGTATGATCTCCCCGATCAGCAGAAGGCGAGTCATGGGCTCCACATACGACTGGGTGGTCGTGGGCTCCGGCATCAACGGGCTGGCAACGGCGGTGGTACTGGCATCGGCCGGACGGAGTGTCATCGTGCTCGAGCGCAACGCAGCGCCGGGCGGGGCGGTGCGCACGGAAGAGGTGACCGTGCCCGGGTTCCGGCACGACCTGTTCGCCACGAACCTCAACCTCTTTGCCGGCTCTCCGTTCTTCGCGGAATACGGCGACGACCTCGTACGACACGGTCTTGCATTCGCCCCGAGTGACAAACCCTTCTCCTCGGTGTTCCCGGACGGCCGCTTCGTCGGCGTGTCGACCGACATGGCAGCCACGCTCGACATGGTGGGCGCCATGTCCCGGGCGGACGCCGAGGCATGGACCGGGCTCGCCGACTGGTTCGGCGAGGTCGCACCGCACATCTTCCCCCTCCTTGGCACGACGCTTCCCTCGGTGCAAGCGGCGCGGGCTCTGTTCGAAGGGAGCCGCGCCCTCGGATGGACGTGGCCGCTCGATCTCGCCCGTCTGGTGATGCAGTCGTCCCGCGAGTTCGTGGAGGAGCACTTCGAATCCCGCGAGGTGCAGGCGTTGTGCGCATCGTGGGGGATGCATCTCGACTTTCCACCGGACGCTCCGGGAGGAGCCCTCTTCCCGTTCCTCGAGACGTTCGCTTCCAACTTCAACGGCATGGTGCTGGGGCTGGGTGGTGCCAGCACCATCATCGACGCGCTCGTCTCCCTGCTCGAATCCCGCGGGGGTGCGCTCGGGCTCAGCTCGGATGTGGCTTCGATCACGATCGAAGACGATCGCGCCGTCGGTGCGGAGCTTGCCACCGGAGAAAGAATCTCGGCGAGACGCGGCGTCGTCGCCAACCTGACGCCCAAGGTGTTGTTCGGCCGGCTCGTCCCATCGGCGAACCTCACCCCCCGCTTCAACCGCCAGGTCGCCGCCTACCGGCACGCCCCCGCCGCATTCATGGTCCACCTGGCGATGAGCGGCCTCCCCGGCTGGAGCGCAGGCGACGAAGTGAAGGATTGGGCGTATGTGCACATTGGGCCCTACCTCGATGATATGGGCCTGGCGTATCACCAGGCGGTTGGCGGCCTTCTCCCGGAGCGGCCGACGCTCGTCGTCGGGCAGCCGACGGCGGTCGATCCGAGCCGTGCCCCCGAGGGGAAACATGTGCTTTGGGTCCAGGTGCGGGTCGTGCCGAGCACGATCCGCGGCGACGCCGCCGGTGAGATCGCAGCAACCAGCTGGGGAGACGCCAAGGAGCCGTACGCGGATCGAGTGATCGAGCTGATCGAAGAGCACGCACCCGATGTGACATCGAAGATTCTCGGGCGCCATGTGCTCTCCCCAGAGGATCTGGAGGCCTACAACCCCAACCTGATCGGCGGCGATTCGCTCGGCGGCAGCCACCACCCAATGCAGTTCGCCGGTCTGCGACCATTCCCCGGCTGGACGAAATACCGCACACCGATCGAAGGGCTGTTCATGTGCGGAGCGTCGACCTGGCCCGGTGCCGGCGTCGGGGCCGGGTCGGGCTACTTGCTCGGGAAAAGACTCGTGGGAAAGCGATCGTCACTGTTCTGTCGCTGAGGGGTCTACACCCTCCACCTCGCTTCGCCCGGCACCTTCCCCTGGGGAGGAGCCAAGTGGTTCCGAGGGGGAGGCAGGTTGGGGGAAACGCGATCGGGAGAAGGGCCAGGTGAGCTCTCTGCTCCCGGTGACACCGGTCGGTTTGAACAGCACCACGACGAGCATCACCACGCCGAGCGTCAGCAACCTCGTGCCCCCCGGGAGCTCGAGATCGAAGGATCCGATGGTGATCCCACGCTGCGCCTCAGCGAGGAACGCGTTCAGGCCGGCGATGGTCAGGGCGCCGACCACTGCTCCCCACAGGCTCCCGATACCTCCCACGACGAGCATCGCGAGCGTGATGAACGCGAGGTCGAGGAACACCTGTTGTGTCGTGATGCTGCCGAGTTGATGCACCAACAAGCCACCGGCGAAACCGCCGAGGACCCCGCTGAGGGTGAACGCCCACAGCCGCTCACGGTGAACGTCGATGCCGCTGCTTTGGGCCGCTGCCGCATCCTCACGAGTCGCCCTGAGACGCCTGCCGTACCTGCTCGTCTGATAGACGTAGGCAACCGCCATCACGATGAGCAGGCCGGTGGTGGCCTGGATGAAGAAGGTCGTCTGCGGAATCAACGACAACGTCTTGGCCCCGGGCCCGATGGCCTCCCAGTTGCGCAACACGTTGTTCGTGATGATGAGCACGGCGAAGGTGGCGATGCCGGCAGAGAGCCCAGAGAGGCGCATGAGCGGGATCCCCACGATGAAGGCGAACAGCCCGCCGACCGCGGCCGCGAGTACGAGCGACTCGATGTTCCCGATCTCGAGTTCGGCGAGGAAGGGAATCAGCTTCGGAAACGTGGTCGGCTTCACGTCGGCGGGTGCCGCGGCGAGCCCGGCGGCGAAGGCGCCCACCGCCACGAAGCTGACCTGCCCGAACGATATGACACCCGAGTTGCCGACGAACACGTAGAGGGCAACGACGATGACGGTGGTCACCAGAACAGAACGGACCTGGAGTTGGGTCGACAGCGGCAGGAACTGTCCCCCCAATGCGACGGCTATGACCAGCAGGGACGGCCCAACGAGCGGCCACCAGCGTCGTAGAGCCCTCATACGCGCTCCGCAACCCCGGTGCGGCCCGTGAACAGCCCGTCGGGGCGCACCAGCAGAACGATGATGACGATGGCGAACAGCACGCTGTTCAAGAACACCCGGCTTCCTGAAGGCAGGAGGTCACCCAGGACCACGGTGGCGAACCCGATGGCAAACCCACCCAGCGTGGCCGGCACCAACTTTCCCAAACCACCGACGACCACGCCGACGAGGGCGGGGACCAGGACAACGAATCCGTAGTTCGGGGTGGCGAGCGGTCGTTGCACCGCCAGGACCAGCGTTACGGCAGCTGCGAGAAAACCGGAGAGGACGAATGCAAGCATGATGACACGACCGGCGCGCACGCCCAGGATCCTGGCGGTGGTGAAATCGGCGGCAGCGGCCCGCATCTGTAGCCCGACGCTCGTCTTGCCGAGCAGCCAGGACATGAACCCGAGGAGAACGGCGCCGAGGGCGATGGCGATGATCGTGATCCAGCGGATCCGCAGATCACCGATCTCGATGGCTCGGTTGAGCGGGGCAAGGAACTCGATCGTCTCGCCCTGTGGCCCGAATATAAACAGAAACATGTTCTGGAGTAGGAAGCTCAACGCGAAGGTTGCCACGAGCATCGTGGCCGCAGTCGCCCTGCGCAGCGGCCGGAAGATCACCTCCATCAGCAATGATGATGCGATGACGACTACGAAGGCAGCCAGCACACGGAGCACGATCGGCCAGCCCTTGGTGAGCACCAGGGTGAAGGCACCGATCGTGATCAACTCGCCGTAGGCGAAGTTGACCAGGCGCATGACCCCGAAGACGAGGGCGATTCCCATGGCGACCAGGGCGAGCAGTGCGCCCAGGGCGGTCGCATCGATGAGCAACTGGACGAAAGACATCAGCCGAAGTACGCCTGCGTCATCCGCTCGGTGTCGACGACGTCCTCCGGACCGAGTGTCAGCACGAGATCACCGTTGCGGAGCACATGTGTGCGATCGGCGAAGGCGACCGTCAGCTGGGCTCTCTGCTCTACGAGCAAGATGGCGACACCCTTGTCACGGATCTCCGCCAGGGCATCGAACAACGTGTCGACCACAGAAGGCGCCAATCCGAGTGACGGCTCATCAAGCAACAAGACCCGAGGGTCACTCACCAGGGCGCGGGCGATGGCCAACTGCTGCTGCTGTCCACCGGACAGCAGACCGGCCATGCGCGTTGACGAGTCCGCTATTGCGGGAAACAGGCGGCGAACCCATTCCAGGTCACGGTCTGCACCTTCGCGGGTCGATCGGCCCAGGAGACCGAGACGCAGGTTGTCCTCGACCGTGAAATCGGGATAGATGTGGCGGCCTTCGGGGACGAGAGCGACACCGCGGCGGGCGATGGCGTCCGGCTGCTCCTTGGCGATCGATATCCCCTCGAACAGGATGTCACCGGCCGCCAGGCGGTGCACCCCCATGATCGCGGCCAGGGTCGTCGACTTCCCTGCGCCGTTGGACCCCACCAGCCCGACCACCTCTCCAGGAGCCACCTCGAGGCTCAGGTCACGAACGGCCGGCACGCTCCCGTACGAAACGCTCACATGGTCCAGCTCGAGCAGGACTCTACTCATCGGCGGCGTCCGCGGCTCCACGACCGAAGTAAGCGCTCCCGACGGCGGCGTCGATCCGCACCTCATCAGGCGTTCCCTCGGCGATCGTACGGCCCTCGTCGAGCACATGAACGCGATCCGACACCGCCATCACCAGGGCCATGTTGTGATCGATCAGGAGCACGCCGGCGTCGTGATCATCTCGCACCGACCGCACCACCTCGGCAAACGCCGGCACTTCCGCCTCGTTGAGGCCAGCAGCCGGTTCGTCCATCAGCACGAAATGGGGCTCGGTGGCAAGGGCACGCGCCACTCCCAGTAAACGTTCCGCACCGTGCGGCAAGATCGAGGCCGGTACCCCCTCGATCGACGACAGGCCCAGCAGGTCCATCAGTCGATCAGCTCGCTCTCGGGCCATTGCGGTAGTGACGCCGACCCCGAGTGCGCTCACCTCGATGTTCTCCCGCACCGAGAGCCCGGCAAACGAGCGGGCGTGCTGAAAGGTTCGCGCCAGGCCGGCGCGGCCACGTCGGTGCGGCGGCCACCGGGTGATGTCGTCGCCGGCCAATACCACCCGACCCGCCGTCGGGCGATCGAAGCCCGTCATGACGTTCACCAACGTCGACTTGCCTGCCCCGTTCGGCCCGATGAGGCCGACGACTTCGTGACGATCCAGCTCGAGTGTCACCTCGTCGAGGGCAACGACACCGGCAAAGGATCGCGATACAGCGGCGGCCCGCAACATCGTTGCGGGCCGCCGCTCATCGGTCACCTCATCCCTCCAGGACGGCTCTCGGTCAGCGAATCTCGGCTGGTGATGTCGCAACCCAAAGCGAGTTGAACGTGTTTGTCCCGTCCGTGATCGTGATCACTCGATACTCCCGCCCGAACACCGTGTGCTGATCGGCGGAGAAGGAAATCGAGCCGGAGATCGTGGGCAGGCCGTCGAACCCCTCGAACGCCGTCGCCAGCTCGGAGCCGACGGTGCCACCCGTCTCTTCGATGGCTGCGACGATGGCCTCGATTGCAGAGGCTCCTGTGACGAAACCCCCCGTTCCCGTGAAACCGGCGGCCGAGGCGACTCCCTCTGCCAACTCATTCACCAGCGGATCCGGGTCATCGCCGAACAGCGACGCGAAAGTCACGTAGTAGAAGTCATTGAGACCCTCAGGCACCCAACTGGCCCCGTCACACGCCCATGAGCAGATGATCGTGGTGTCGTTGCCCAGCGCCCGCAACGACGTCGTGAACGTCGCAGGTAGGTCGGCGAAGGCGGAGGACACCGCGATGATGTCTGCGTCCGCGCCGTCGACCGCGGTGACCACGCTCTCGATGGTTCCGTCGAAGCTCGTAAAGCTCTCCTCGGCGACGATCTCTCCGCCGAGCTCGAGCCAACGCACCTTGAATGCCTCGATGACGTCCTGGAAGTACACCAGAAGGTTGTCGGTCACCAGGACCGCTTTGGTCTTGCCCTTGTCGAAGGCGAATTCCGCCATTGCGGCGCCTTCGTCCTGGGCAACATTGCCGAGGCTGAAGGCGAGCCTGCCTGCATCACCAAAACGATTCGGGCCCATCTGATCGGTTCCGATGCACGATGCCACGGTGAGAATGCCGGCATTGATGCCCTCGGTGATCGCAGGGGTTGCGAAGTCGACGTCACAGGTGACCAGCAAGATCTCGGCACCGCCTTCGATGAGGTCGATGGCAGCCGCCTGTGTCTGATCGGGATCGAGCTCGGTATCGATCACGCGCAGCTCGATCGGCCGACCGTCGACACCGCCTGCTGCATTGATCTCGTCGATTTTGATCTGCGCCGCTGCGATCGCCGGACCGTCGAAGAACGACATGTCGCTGGTCAGGTCGACGGCGGCACCGATGATGATCGGGCCTGCCGGCTCCGGCGCCTGGGTGGTCGTCGTCTCAGGCGCGGCGGTGGTGGTGGTGGTCGCTGCCGCCGCGGCGGCCGTGGTTGTGGTGGTGTCATCCGTACTGCCGCATGCGGTCGCTACGAGGGCGAACGCCACGAGTACGGCAAGCCACCAGATCTTTCTTCTCATGTTTTTCTCCTCAAAACCCTTGCGCCCCGGGGTTGGCCGAAACGCGGGTGTCGTCTGGGTCGGTCGTCGAACCGGCGGTAACTGTAAACCGTATCGCCTCGACTTGCCCCCGGTGGAGCCCCGACACGGCACTCTGCGCATGGCGTAAGGTAGACGATCAGCGCCCGACCGGGCGATAAACCGACAGAACCGAGAAGGAGTTTCCGTGCACAATCGGGGCGGAGGACGATCGAAATGCTGCTAGCTGCCGTCGACTACTACCGGCCGGACTCGGTAGCCGAAGCGGTTACGGCCCTCGTGGACAACCCTGGGGGACGCGTGCTGGCCGGCGGCCAGAGCCTGATCAGCATCCTCAAGCTGCGGGCTGCCACCGTTGACCTGCTCGTCGACGTGAGCAGGCTCGAGGAAATTCGCTCCATCACCGCACTCGACGACGGCTCGGTGCGGATCGGCGCCGGAGTCACCTACGACGAGATGGCCCACTCGCCCGAGCTCATGGCGGCGATGCCGGCCGTTGCCAGCATCGCCGCACACACCGTGGACCCTCAGGTTCGCAACCGCGGCACCTTCGGCGGCAACCTCTGTCACAACGACCCGATCAACAACTTTCCGCCCCTCGCCGTGGCGCTGGACGCCACCATGCACGCGACCGGCCCAGACGGCGATCGCGAGGTCGACGCCGCCGAATTCTTCACCGGCTATTTCAGCAACGCGCTGGATCGGGCGGAGGTCCTTACCAGCGTCACCCTTCCCGCCCTCAACGGCAGGGAGATCGGCTACCAGGAGATCGAGATCGGCGAGGCCGCGGCCAGGGCAGTCGCCGTCGTGGCCGCCGGCAATGGCACGATCACGGAGGCTCGCGTGGTGCTCGGTTGCCTGGCGATTCCGGCGAGGCGGCAGGCCGTCGAGGAGGCACTCGCCGGTGCCGCGACAACGCTCGACTCCGTCGCCGAAGCTACCAGTGGTGCTGGGGATGGCATCGACCCTCTCAGCGATCCCGATGCAAGCAGCGAATACCGCCAGGCGATGGCCTCTGTGGTGGCCAAACGAGCGGTGATGGAGGCCCTGGGAGGTCAGCATGAGTAGCGGATATCAACAGGACATCACCTTCACGTTGAACGGCGAGACCGTCACTGCAGACGTTGCCGCCCGCCAGTTGCTCGTCCACTTCCTCCGCGACGATCTGGGGCTGCGCGGACCCAAGATCGGCTGCGATACCGGTCACTGCGGAGCATGCACCATCGTGTACAACGGCAAGACGATCAAGAGCTGCATGATGCTGGCCACACAGGCCGACGATGCCGAGATCGAGACCGTCGAGGCGATGGCCGGCGAATCCGGTGAGCTGAGCCCCCTCCAGGAGTCCTTCCGCCAGGAGCACGGCCTGCAATGCGGCTACTGCACGCCTGGGATGCTGATGAGCGCATCTTTTCTGCTGGAGCGCAACCCGACACCGACGGAACAGGAGATCCGTGAGGGCATCGAGGGCAACCTGTGCCGCTGCACGGGCTACGTCAACATCGTGCGGGCCGTGCAAGCCACGAGCGGACAGGAGGTGTCCGTATGACCGCCCCGACCAAGGAAGCCACCACGACCGTCAAGTGGATGGGCCAGAGCATGCCGCGCAAGGAGGACGAGCGACTCCTCAAGGCTCAGGGAGCGTTTGTGGACGACGAGGGTATGTACCGCATGGGCTTCGCCCACTATGTCCGCTCCCCCCATGCCCACGCCAAGATCATCAGCGTCGACGTGTCCAAGGCCGAGGCAATGCCGGGTGTCATCGCCACCCTCACCGGTGATGAGGTCAAGGCGATGACGGAACCGCTGTTCCAGTTCGCCCCGAAGCCCGACGGGAAGGCTTTAGAGGAGTACCTCCTCGGGGTCGACATCGTTCGCTATCAGGGCGAGGCCGTCGTTGTGGTGCTCGCCGAGACCAGAGAGCTCGCCGTCGACGCCGCGGATCAGGTCGAGGTGGAGTACGAGCCGCTTCCGGTGAACATCGATTCCGTTGCCGCCGCCGATCCCGATTCCTACGTCCTCCACGAGTCGCTCGGGGACAACATCGCCTGGGAGGGGGTGTACGACTACGGCGACATCGATTGGGCGTTGGAGGAAGCCGACCACGTCGTGAAAATCGACAAGCTCCACTTCCACCGCTATTCGTCGACGCCGATCGAGTGCAACGCAATGCTGGTCAACTGGGACCCGGGCACGGACATGATTCGCGTCATCTCCAACAACCAGTTCCCACTGTTCGGGGCGCTGGTCATCGCACCGTCGATGGGTGTCGGTGTCGATCAATTCGACTTCGTGTCCCAGGACATCGGCGGTGGCTTCGGGATCAAGATCAACTCGTACACCCACATCGGCGTACTCGCCCTGCTCTCGCGCAAGGCGCAGCGTCCGGTGAAGTGGACCGAGTATCGCACCGAGCATCATCAGTCCGGTGGTCATGGCAACGAGCGCACGTTCCTCGACATAGAGGTAGCGGTGATGGCAGATGGCACCATGTTGGGCTTCAAGGTCAAGGCCTTCGACGACGCCGGGGCGTACCTCCATTACGAGCCGCTGGGCGCGGTCATCTGGTCACAGGTCACCCCAGGCAACTACAAGTGGAGGCACATCCGCGTCGACTACAAGGAGACGCTCACCAACAAGTGCCCGGCGGTCCCCAACCGCGGGTACTCGCGGATGCAGCACCTCTGGCTGACCGAGCGCATCATCGACATCGTGGCCAACGAGCTCGGCTTCGACCCGGTCGAGCTCCGCAAGAAAAACTACATACAGCCAGAGGACTACCCGTATGAGACGCCAAACGGTTGCGTGTACGACTCGGGGAACCTTCCGCTGGCGCTCGACAACGTGCTCGAACTGATCGATTACGAAGGCGCCAAGGCGATGAGGAAGGCCGCGGTCGGCACCGGCAAGCGCATCGGCATCGGGATCGGCACGACTATCGACTCCGGTACCAACAACTTCGGCCAAGCGCAGATTCTCAATCCAGAGCTGCCGTTCTCCGGCAATGGCGAGGCGTGTACGGCGAAGCTGGACCTGTACGGGGAGGTGGCTCTCACCCTGGGTACCACACCCCAGGGACAAGGCCACGAGACAACCGCCTCCCAGGTGGCTGCGGACATCCTCGGCGTGAGCCCGGAGGACGTACGCGTCTCGGTCGGCTTCAACAAGGCGCACAGCACCTACATCGGCTTCTCGGGTACCTACGCCAGCCAGTTCGCCGTCACCGGAATCAACGCAGTGATCGGAGCCACCGAGAAACTGCGCGCCGAGATCGTCGAAGTCGCAGCATTCGCCCTCGAAGCCGACCAGGACGAGATCGTGCTCTCAGCAGGCATGGCAGGCGTCGAAGGCGACGAGGAACGACAGATGCCGTTCATGTACATCGCCAACATCGTGTACACCAACAACGCCATCCTCCCCATGGAGATGGCGCAGCGACTGTCGCTGACCTGCCGCTACGTCTACGTGGCTCCGTTCGAGGTGCCGGACGTGGAGCGCAAGTTCGGCAACCTCACGCTGACCTACTCCACCCAGACGCATGTCGCAGTGGTGGAAGTGGATGAGGAAACGGGAAAGGTCGAGATCCTCGATTACGCAGTCGTCGACGACTGCGGCACCAGGATCAACCCGATGATCGTCGAGGGTCAGGTGCACGGCGCCACGGCCCACGGGATCGGCGCGGCGCTGCGGGAGACGTTCGAGTACGACGAGGATGGGCAGCTGCTCAACAGCAACTTCCTCTTCTACCACCCCCCAACGGCCACCGACATACCCTCCATCAAGACGGGCAACATCGAGTCACCATCCCCGTTCTCAGGAACGGGCGCCAAGGGCATGGGCGAAGGAGGAGGCGCGCCACTGCATGCCATCTGCAGCGCCATCCAGGACGCCATTGGCAAGGACGGCCCGATCGTAAACGACTCCCACAACCCGCCCGAGCGGGTGTGGCGGATGCTCAACTGGGATGGCGCCACCGGCGAACGAGGCGTCACCGTCGTGTCCAAGAACGGGGGCTGATGCGAAGGGCACCGCGGGCAGCGGTGCCGCGGCCCGAACGAACGAGAGGAGACGGAAGCGATGCCGTCGGACACGTTCGATCGTTCGCTTCGAGTGAGCCGATCGGCTGAGGAATGCTGGCAGGTACTCACCGATGTGCAACGCGTTGCCGGCTGGGTCAGCGTTGTGGCCGATCTCAGCGAAATCGAACCTCTTTCTCAGTATTCGGCGGTGCTCGCCGACTCGTTCGGGCCCTTCACCCTCAACGCCGACATCGGAGTCGAAGTCCTCGATGTCGAGGAGGGTAAATCGATCCACTTCAAGGGATCCGGCAGGGACCGCCAGGTGAAAACGAACATCTTGGTGGAAGCTTGGATGGAGCTCGACCCCGATGAGAACGGCACCACCATCCATGTTCACGGAACGTGGAATGTGCTCGGAACGGTCGCCACGATGGGGGGCGGTACGATCTCCAAGAAGGCGGACAAGATCGTCGACGAGTTCTTCGCCGCAGCCGAGGCGGCGCTGAAGTGAGATCGCGGACCTGCAGGCATTCCGACGACTAATCGCTGCTGCATCACAAGGAGGAGAACATGGGGAACGCGAGCCTCGACGGCAAGGTGGCCATCGTCACGGGAGGCGCCCCGATCCTCGGCGCCGCCGTGGTCGCTGGGCTTCATGAGGCCGGCGCCCAGGTCGTCATCGCAGACATCGACGTCGAGCAGGGACAAGCGGTCGCAGACGACCTCGGCGACCGGGTGGTCTTCGCCGAGACCGACATCACCGACGACGCCCAACTCGATGTGCTCGTACAGACAACGCTCGACGAATTCGGGGGTATCGACATCCTCGTCAATGCGGCGGCCACCTATCTCGACAACCTTCTCGATACCACGCGAGAGGACTGGCACACCGCCCTCGACGTCAACCTGGTATCCGGTGTTCTGCTCACCGCCAAGGTCGCCGAGCACATGGCCCAAAGGGGCGGAGGCTCGGTGATCAACTTCTCCTCGATCTCGGGCAAGCGCGCCCAGCCCCTCTTTTTCGTGTACAGCACGACGAAGGCCGCCATTCTCGGCGTGACACGCAACGAAGCCATCCACCTCGCCGACAAGAAGATCAGAGTGAACTCCGTCTCACCCGGTTGGACGTGGAGCGCACCAATCGAAAGTATGACCGGCGGTGACCGGGCCTTCGTCGACGAGGTCGCAGGGAACTTCCACCTTCCACGTCGCATCGCCGACCCGGAGGAGGTTGCCGCGGCGGTGGTGTTCCTCGCTTCCGATGCCGCCTCTTTCATCACCGGTGAGGACATTGCGGTCGACGGCGGGTACACCGCCATCGGGCCGGAGCAGATGGGACAGATGCTCGAGCCGCTGCTCGAGGCGATGGAGAACCTCTAGGAAATGGGTCAATGCGGCCGCGTCGTCTCGCCCTCGTGGAGAGCGCGTCGTGATGCGTGAGCTGCGCAACGCCCTCGGCTGCTCCCCCACCGGGGTGACGATCCTCACCGCCCCGGACGGCGAGGATGGCATGGTCGGTATCACGGCAAACAGCTTCTCCGCGGTTTCGCTGGAGCCGCCTCTCGTGCTGTGGAGCCTCGATACATCGGCCTACAGCCTGGACGCGTTCACCGGCGCAGGCTATTTCGCCGTCAACGTCCTGGCCCAGAGCCAGCTCGACATGGCGCAGCACTTCGCCACCAGGCAGAAAGACAAATTCGCTACCGTCGACTATGAGGTGGGTGAGGGAGGCGTCGCCCTCTTCGAGGGCTTTTCAGCGCGCTTCGAGTGCCGAACCGTTGCCACGCACGATGAGGGCGACCATCGCGTCTTCGTCGGCGAGGTCATTGCGTTCGAGTATCGGCCGGACATCGAGCCGCTCGTCTTCACGCACGGTCGATACGCCGAGATCGTTGGTCATCGCGAGATCCGAGATCCCGCTGAGATGTGGTCGGAACCATGGATTTGACGCCTGGATGACAACGCATGATTTCGTGATCGTCGGCAGCGGCATCAACTCACTCGTGTGTGCCGCGCTGCTGGCCAAGGCCGGTGAAAGCGTGGTCGTGCTGGAACGTGAGGAGGTCCCAGGCGGGTGCATCCGCACCGCGGAGCTGTTCCCCGGCTACACCCACGACATCATGTCCCAGTGGTATCCGCTGTTCGTTGCATCCCCGGCGTATGCGGCGCTCGGGCCCGACCTCCACGCCGCCGGAATGGAGTTCTCCAACGGCGATGCGTACACCGGCGTCCTGACCGAGGATGGCGAGAGCCTCGTGCTGACCAGGGACGAGGCACAGACCGCCCGCAGCCTCAACGCGGCGGCCCCTGGTGAAGCCGAGAGGTACCAGGGCGCACTCGGTGACTTCTTCGAGGCGAACGCCGACCTCACGTTTGGCCTGCTCGGGAACGAGCTGTGGAGCCGACAGACGGCCAAACTGTTGTTTGGAGAAGGCCGAAAACGCGGAATCAGGGGGACGACGACGTTCTTCGGTGAGTCACTCGAGACGTGCCGCACCTGGTTGGAACGGGATTTCGAATCGGATCTCACCAGGGCCGTGATCGCGCCGTGGGTGCTCCACGCCGGTCTCGGGCCGGACGACGCCTACTCCGGCCTCATGGGCAAGGTCATCATGGGTGCGATCGGCATGACGGGGCTCCCCGTCGTCACCGGCGGAAGCACAAACCTCGTCACCACCTTCCGCCGGCTGATCGAGAACAATGGCGGCGAGATCATCGTCGGAGCCGACGTTGAGACCGTAACCGTTCGCGACGGCAAGGGCACGGCGGTGATCACCAGCGACGGGGCGACCTACCTTGCATCCAAGGCCATCATCTGCAACGTCACCCCGACCCAGCTGTACGGGCGCCTCCTCGCCGGGGCCATCCCAGATGACACCGCCCGAAGGGCGAAGAACTACCGATACGGTCGGGCCGACATGCAGGTGCACTACGCCCTCGACGCGCCACCGCAGTGGCCAGATGCGGATCTGGCTCGCACGGCCATGATCCATGTGACGCCTGGCCTCGACGGTGTCTCCAAGGCGGTCAACGAGGCGGAGCGTGGCCTGCTCCCGGAGACGGCGACGATCGTGGTCGGCCAACCTGCCGTTCAGGACGGATCGCGGGTTCCAGACGGAAAGGCGCTCCTGTGGATCCAGCTCCAGGAGCTCCCGCGTGTTATCAAGGGGGATGCCGCCGGCGACATCGACGTTCCCGACGACGGTACCTGGACGGAGGATGTCAGGGAGGCGTACGCAGATCGCATCCAGGCCCGGCTCGCCAGACACATCCCCAACCTCGAATCGAGTATTGTCGGCCGGCGGGTCTTCTCGCCTGCCGACCTCGAGGGGATGAACACGAACCTGGTGGGGGGCGACCCTTATTCGGGTGCCTGCACCATTGACCAGTTCCTCATGTGGAGGCCATTCCCCGGTGTCAAGAACCACGAAACTCCGGTAAAGGGCGTATACCACATTGGCGCATCCACCCACCCGGGACCCGGCCTCGGAGGCAACTCGGGATACATGGTTGCGCGGCGGTTCATTCCAGGTCGCATGTAAAAGGAGCGAGCATGACGAGCGTTGCCATCATCGGAGCCGGCCAGGCCGGCACCCTCGCCGCGGTCGGACTGATGAACGCCGGCTACTCCGTGACCCTATACAGCGACCTCACCGCGGACTCGATCCTCAACGACACCGCGCCCACAGGGACGGCGTTCATCTTCGGCGACACGGTGGCGGTGGAGCGCGTGCACGGGGTGGAGACCTTCGAAGACGTCGCCGTGCCGGCGGACCGGGGTTCACCTGTTCTTCAATCCCAAGGTGGGACAGGAGCTCGTAGGAATCGGCGGCGAGCTCGACGACGCCACCGGCTATGCGGTGGACGTGCGGCTGAAGTCGGCGACCCGCATGGCCCAGCTCGAAGCAGGGGGAGCACAGGTCGTCATCGAGAAGGTCTCCCCGGAGAGCCTCGACCAGATCGCCGCCGCCAACGACCTGTCCATCGTCGCCACCGGGAAGGGAGACCTGGCAGGAATGTTCGAACGGGATGCGGCGCGCAGCGTCTACGAGACCCCGCAGCGCTACCTGGGCATGGTGATCGTCAAGAACATCGCAACGGACGGTACCGGCTTCCCTCATCGACTCCCCGGTTTCACCCCGGTGTGTTTCAACTTCTATGGCGACATCGGTGAGTTCTTCTGGGTTCCCTTCTATCACAAGACCTTCGGCAAGTGCTGGAACCTGGTGATCGAAGCCAAGACCGGCAGCCCGCTCGACACGTACCGGGACGTCAACAGCGGCGACGAAATGCTGGAGCGGGTACTCGAGATCATCAGAACCTACGCTCGGTGGGACTGGGAGACGATGAAGAACATGGAGCTCGTCGACGGCGACGAGCACGCGTGGCTGCGGGGGGCCTTTCCGCCGACCGTGCGCAAGCCGGTCGCTCACACGGAGTCCGGTCACCTCATCTGGGGGCTTGGCGACTCGTCGTTCGCCTTCGATCCCATCGGAGGCCAGGGGGCGGGATGCGGTGCCCGCCAGGCCGGGTATTACGCAGAAGCAATCATCGAACGCGGGGAGGGGCCGTTCGACGAGGAGTTCATGGCGGCGACGTTCGAAGGTTTCTACGACTGGCACGGCGGCCCGTCGTACAACTTCAACAACGTCTTGCTCGAGCCGCTCGACTCGATCGGAAAGCTGGTGATCATCTCTGCATTCGGCAACCCCAAGGTGTCGCAGCGTTTCTTCCAGGGTTTCAATCGGCCCTGGGAGCTGCATCCGATGCTGGCGGACAAAGAAGCAGCGAGACGGTGGGTTGCCGATGCCGCCGGCGGCTCCTGGCGGCAAGCCAACATCACGGGCACCCTCAAGATCATCAAGGGCCAGCTGCGCTTGAAGACGAGGGGCAGGCACTTCGCCTACGACGACGAGGCCTGAGGGAAGAACCGCCTTCCCCCGGGCCGTGCGGGGGGCTTTGGGTTTCTCCCCCTCTTGGGGGGAGTACCGCCGTAGGCGGGGAGGGGGGCTTCTCCTTGGGGGGAGTAGCGCCCGAAGGCGGGAGGGGAGCTTTTTAGAGTCCGGACAGCCCCCTCCGTCCCGCCGGCTACGCCGTCGGGCCACCTCCCCCAAGAGGGGAGGAAACAGACCGTTCTCGTTTCTCTCCCTGTTTCTCCCCTCTTCTCAGGGGAGGTGGTTCAGGCCGCCCCTGACACCTCGGCGAGGTACGCCTCTGCCTTGTCCGGGAACATGAACCAGTCGAAGAAGTCGCGTGGATCGTTGAAGCCGTTGACGAAGCGCTGTGCAATTGGCTGGAACTGCCCGGCCGCCCCGAGCAACTTGAGCACATGGTCGGGCGGCGGGCCGAGCAGGGCGTTCGTCCACATGGTTGAGTACTGGATCTCATCCCAAGCGGCATCGAACGTTGCCTGCATCCACTCGGCGTCGAATGGCTCGTCGCCGCGGTCGAGGATGCTTTTCAGGTAGGCGGCGGCGGCCTTCGAGGCGTTGTTGGAACCCTGGCCGGTGATCGGGTCGTTGAGCATGACCGTGTCGGCGAGTCCCAAGACGTGGCTTCCCGACGAAAGCGTTGCGACCGGGTGGCGCACGGTCGGCGGGAAGCGTCCAGTGAGGATCCCGTTCGAGTCCGTCAACGACACGTTGTCGCAGCGATCTCCTTCCCAGGGAAAGATGTTCTTCAGCAGCTGCACCGAGTGCTCGAGGTGCTGCTCCGGCGACGATATGTCACCCCAGCTGTCCATCGGCCCGTCCGGGACGCCCTCGAACACCATGATCTCGCACGGCCCGGTCGTGGTCAGTGCCGGGAACACGAAGTACTCGCCGACACCAGGAGCCAGGTTGAAGGCGACCGCCGTGTACTCGGGCCGCGGCTCGAGGCCGTTGACATACGTCAAGGCGAGGGCCCGCATCGGAACCTCATATGGGGATTTCTCGGCGTCGCGTTCGAAGATGCTGACCAGATCCGTCTTTCCGGCGGCGACGATGACGAGATCGTTGTCCGCGGAGTAGGAATCGAGATCGTCCGCGGTAGCGGGATGGATGACGAGGTTTCCGCCGCGCTCGGCAAAGACATCCATCCAACCGGGCATCTTTATCCGCTGATCGACGGCCTGGGCGTAGGCATCGAGGCGGGACGCGAACGCGATGGCCTTGTCGCCGCTCCCGTCGGGAGTCGGGACCGTGAACGAGATGCCCTCGACGAGGGGACACTCCTCTTCCCAGAAGTTGATGCTCAGGTCGCGCTCGTTCTGGAGCGCTGCATCGAACATGCACTGGCTGGACAGCACCCTGCCCTGCTTGACTTCTTCGCCGGTCCGATCCGTGACGACGGTCACGTCGTAGCCCGACTTCTGGAGCCCAAGGGCCACCTGCAGGCCCGCTTGGCCGGCGCCCACGATGAGAACCTTGCGTATCTCGTGCCTCCCCTTGCGACGAGAGCTCATCCTAGAGCGCACTCCCCACGGCTCCGCAAAGGGGCTCGCCGCGTACCCACACCGGCGTATACGGGGTTGTCAGCCCTGGGTTCGCGTACCGTTGCGCACCGTCAGCGCTCGGTGCCGTCGAACACCTGGATCGGCACGCTGGAGAGCTGTTCGCCGCCGGTCGGCGTTACCCGGAACGTCTCCTGCATGTAGAGGCAATGCCGGTCGTCTCCGGTCACGACGTGGGGATGGATCGAGATGATCATGTTCTCTTCGAGCACGGTCTCGACTCCCTCGCCGATGCGGGGATGGGCAACCATGATCATGTCGATCGAGTGCCCGGTCACATGGCCCGCCTTGACATCGAGCCCGGAGAATGCCCCGAACACGCTCATGTGCACGTCGTGCGCAGTGGCTCCGGCCCGAAGCGAGGTGCGTGCCCGTTCGAAGCACTCCTGATACGCCTCCATGATCCGGGCGGACAGCGGACTGAGCCCGGACCTCGTGATGGGCCTGGCGAACTCGGCCCAGTACCCGCTCGGCCCTGCGATCTCGATCGAGTACAGGAGCAGGTCGTCAGGCTCTACCGGCCGGATCGGGTTCGGGTGCTTGAACTCGGGCCCGGCGCTCCCATGGGGGCCGGACAGCACCATGTTCATCGTGGTGCGCGTCGTGCCGTTGGCCACGAAAAATTCTTCGGCGGGCGCCATGATCTCGGCTTCCGTCCTGCCGGGCTCGTAGGCTTCGAGCACCTTCCAGAAGCCTTTTTCGTTGAGGTCGAAGCTCGACTGCACCATCGGGAGCTCTTCCTCGCTCTTCACCGCCCGCACCAGGTCGAAGGCGTGGTCGTAGTCGACGATCTCGACGTCGCCTGCGGTGAGTGCTCGATAGTCACGAACCGGCATAGCGAAGTTGTACCCGTACACGCCAACGCGCTTCCAGCCCTCGGTTGAGCCGATTTCGGCCATCCACGCCCCCGGCGTCTCGGCGAACACCTTGTTCTCGATCCAGCACTCGTCGTGTTCACCCACCCAGCGAGCCTCGGCGGGGAACACCGCGATCGGATCACCGTCGACGGGAAGGATGGCGTACGCATACCGATGCACCATCCGGAACCCGGACAGCCAGCGGATCGCGCCCTCGAATCCGGTGTACTCGGTCCCGGTCACGATGAGCGCATCGAGCCCATCTCTCTCGAGGGCCTGTCGCGTCACTCCGTAGCGGCGGTCGATCTCCGCCTGGCTCACCTTCATTGTTCCTCCAGTGTCCACGATGCCTCGAGGCCCTTGATGAGATACCAGGCCGCCCGGTTCATCGGTGTCGCGATGCCGGTCTCGTCGCCGAAGGCGCAGATCCCCCCGTTGAGCTGGTCGATCTCCGTTGGCCGCCGAGCCAGCACGTCCTGAAGCATGCTGGGCTTGTGATCGAACGCCACCGGGATGCTCTCCTCGAGCAGGACCGCCGGGTCCTTCTCCATCTCAATACCGAGCGCAGAGGCGACCTGCTTGCCCTCCTCGACCACCCGGTCCATGACCCAGCGGACTTCCTCGTTGCTCGCCGCCCGACCGTGGGGCAGTTGGGTGAGTGAGCACAGGGCGTTGCTGGCTGCATTGAAGATCAGCTTGGTCCATTGGGCTCCGCGCGCGTCCTGAAGCGGAATCGTCTCCATACCGCCTCGGCTGAGGATCGCGGCGAGACGCTCGATCTCATCCATCGTGGCCGGCTTCGGTTCGAACGGTCCGATCTGGGTGGCTCCGGCGAGGTCGAACTGGACGACGCCGGGCGCGGTGACTCTTCCCGCAGGAAACGTCGTCCCGCGGATCACCCGAGGCACGTATTCGGCGATGATCTCCTCGTTGCCGACTCCGTTCTGGACCGAGCAGACCGCGCCGTCGGCGAATGCATGAGCCGTGGCCTCGATGGCGGATCGGGTGTACATGCCCTTGGTAGCCACGATCCCGAAGTCGAGCGGTGGCAGGGCAGCCGGGTCGGTGGTGGCGGTAGGTCGACTGTGGACCTCTTCGACCCCGGTGAGTCGCAGACCGTTCTCGTTGATGGCGGCGACGTGTTCTTCCCAAACGTCGTAGGCCCAGACCTCGACGTCGTCGAGCTGGGCAGTATGGGCGGCGAACAGACTGCCAACGGCACCGCAACCGATAATCCCGATTCTCACCGTGTGCTCTCCCTCAATCGTCGTGCGAGCGATCCCTGGCCCGCACCAGCTGGTACATGGCCCGGCTCAGCGGCACGTCCACCCGGCGGCGATCGGCCTCGCGAACCAGTGCGCCGGTGATGAATTCGACCTCGGTCTGCCGACCTGCCCTGATGTCACCCAGCATCGATGGAACGTGCGCGTACTCATCGGAATCGGTTTCACCCGTCGTGACCGCCTTGACGTTCATCTCCCACGGGTCCTCGAACAACTCCACCCCGGCGGCGGCGGCGGTTGCCTTGCCCTCGTCGATCAGCCCCGCAACGAGCCATCCCAGATCCGAGGGTCGCTCCTTGCGAGCGTAGAGGGCGACGTGGGGCAGGTCGGTGACCGCCGCCACGCTGTTCACCGCGTGGTTGAAGATCAGCTTGGACCACTGGGCCGGCCGCACATCGGGAAGTACCTCCGCCTTGAGCCCGGAAGCGACAAAGAGGTCACCGACACTCTTGACCGTCTCGATCGACGTCCCTTGGTAGGGCCCAAGCCAGGTGGCCGTGTCGAGCTCGTATTCGATGTGGTGATCGCCGTGTCGGATCCCGCTCATGAACGTGACCGACGAGATGAGCGGCCAGTCGCCGAACCGGGCCACCAGCTCCTCGGCGCCGATGCCGTTTTGGATCGTCATGAAAACGGCCTCCCCAAACCGTCCCTTCAGCGGTGCCACCGCTTCTTCCAGCTGGGTTGCCTTGGTCGCCACAATGCCGAGGGAGAAATCGGGTAGGGCGGCTGGGTCGGTCACGGCGTATACCGGGGACGTGAAGTTCGACTTGCCGGAGACCTTCAGCCCGTGGTCGTTGAGGGCACGAGCGTGCTCCTCCCGCCGGACCAGAATCGACACCTGCGCTTCGCGGGCCAGGTGCACTGCGCACAAGCTGCCGATGGTTCCGGCGCCGATGATGCAGACCTGGTCGAGCGCCACCTCAGGTTCCTTCACCGACTCCGGCTACCAGCTGACGAAACTCATCATCGGTGACGATGCCCCGTTTGGTGGCGCCGCGGACCTTCACCGCAGCGAGCAGCTCTGCACGCCGTTCCTCTGGGACCTCGATGCTGAGTTCGTCCAGCTTGATCTCGATGCTGGCGATGCCGCTCTTCTTGCCGAGCACGATGCCGCGGCGGGCTCCTGTGATTTCTGACGAGTACGGCTCAATGGCCGACGGGTCGTGGAATTGGGCGGCGACCGCACCACTCTCCCTCACGAAGAGGTTCTCTCCTGTGACCGGTTTGTAGGGCTCGAGCACATAGCCGGAGCGATCTCGCACCAGCTCCGACACCTCGGCGATCCGTTCGAAACGCAATCCTGTCGACCCGTGATAGAGCGCATCGAGAGCGAGAGCGAACTCGGCCAAGTTGGCGTTGCCCGCCCGCTCTCCCATGCCGTTGATCGCTCCCTGGATCCAGTCGGCGCCGGCACGCACCGCAGCGATGGCACAGGCAGTCGCCAGGCCGAAGTCGTTGTGCCCGTGCCAGTGAAGGGGGATGTCCGGTCCGACCCACTCTCGAACAGCCTCGATCATCGAGGCAGCGGCCTCGGGAGCGGCGATCCCAAGTGTGTCGACGACCGCAAGCTCCTGTGCACCTGCCTCGACTGCTGCCTGGTAGACATCGGCAAGAAAAAGCGGATCCGCCCGCGTACCGTCGACGCCAAAGAAGCACACGGTGACGTCGTTGGCGGCGGCATGTTCGACTGCGGTCACCACTCGCCCCATCACGGTGTCCCGATCCATGCCGTAGGCCGCCAGCTTGCCGTCGCTCAGCGGCGCCTCGATGACCGCGGACGTCACGCCCAGTTCGAGCAACTGCTCGACATCGGCGGGCACCGCCCGCGAGAAGCCCCAGATCTCGGCTTTCAATTGCGCAGCCATGATCAACTCAAATGCCTTCACATCATCGTCAGACACCCGGGGGAATCCGGCCTCGATGCGGTCGACGCCCAGGCCGTCGAGGGCGATGGCGATGGCCAGCTTGTCGTCCGGGCTCAACACCACGCCAACGGTCTGCTCTCCGTCTCGTAGCGTCGTGTCGTAGATCCCGATCCTGCGGCCCTCGAACGGGCTGGTATCGATGGTGCGCTCGTTGATGTCGCTGGTCCAGATGAGGGAGCGATCGATCATGAGCGGAAGTCGTCCGGGTAGCGGCACAACTGCTCGGCACCGTCGCTGGTGATGAGGAAGTTGTCCTCGAGGCGAAGCCCTCCGCCTCCAGGGAAATACGTGCCGGGTTCGATGGCGATCACCATGCCTTCCTCCAGCCGGCCGGCTGCTGCCCGGTGCGGCCAGGGCGGCTCGTGTGCCCTCGCCCCAACGCCGTGGGACACGGGATGGGATGGGTCGAGGTAACCGGCTTCCTCGATTCTGGCCCTGATCAGCTCGTCGAGGCCCCCGAAGGTCGCTCCCGGCCTGGCGTAGTCGATAGCCTCGGCAAAGATCGCAAGCAGGGTCTCCAGGAGCCGGTCGTACCGCGGCTCGAGCTCTCCGAAGACCATGTTCTTCGTCAGGTCGTTCCAGTAACCGTCCACGCACACCCAGATTTCGAATAGCGTCGGCTCGTTTTCGGCCACGGGCTCGCCCTTGGTGGGTGTGAAGGTCTGGATGCCGTCGCCGGACCAGATGAGCGAGACACCTCTCGCCATCTTCACCTTGTTCTCGTATCCGATGCCGATGGAGTGGACGTAGCCTTCCCAGATGCCACCGACCTGGGACGTCGACATCCCGGGGTGGATGTCCTTCCGGGTCGCCTCGAGAGCGAGGGCGGCCACCTCGTTGGCGATCCGCATCCGTTCGATCTCCTGAGCCGTCTTGATGATGCGGGCCAGCGACAGCAACGGAACGGCGTCGACGGTCTCGTCGGCAACATCCATGAGGCTGGTGAAATAGTCCATGGTGAAGACGGTCGGCTCGCCGAGCATGCGGTCGGTGCTCTGGCTCCCCTGGCTGAGCTCGATGCCGATGCGGCCCGTCAGGCCCCGTTCCCGCAGCACCTCGATCGTCTTGTCCATGGCTCGTGCCGCCGGTGGTCGCGGATCGGAAGGGTCGTAGAACAGGAACGGTCTGACGTCTTGCGTCCATGCCTGGTCGAGAGCTTCGCCTTCCTGGGGCTCGAGAACCACCAGGGTGGCCTCGCCGCGTCTGGGAAAGACCGCCATGGCGTAACCCTTCATGGGCCAGTAATTGGTGAGGTATACGACGTTGTCGGGAGCCCTGACCACAAGAACATCGAGATCCTCGGCGGCCATCAGCGAGTGCACCCGCTCCAGCTTGACGTCGTCGACCGGATACGTCCGGGCACCGCTCATGACGCGACGCGAGGTGCAGGTTCTCCGTATGCCTCTTCCCACGAGATGACCGGGTTCCGCAGCACCCCGATGTTCTCGATCTCGCATTCGATCAAATCGCCGGCCCTGAGGTAGTAGTCCTGCGCATCGGGGCGGAACGCGGCGACACCGGCGACTGTGCCCGTGGACACGACATCGCCTGCGCTGTAACCCAACGGCGAGTAGTGGGCAATGATCTCGGGAATCGTCAACCACATCCGCTTGGTGTTCGACTCCTGACGCAGCTCGCCGTTCACCCTCAGCTCGACCCGGAGGTTCTGCGGATCGCCGATCTCGTCCGGGGTGACGATCCACGGGCCCAGAGGACAGAACGTGTCGATCGCCTTGCAGAAGCTGAACACCCCTGACCGCATCTCCTCTCGCTGGATATCTCGCGCGGTGACGTCGTTGAAGATCACATAGCCACCGATGAAGTCCTTGGCTTCCTCTGAGGTGAAGTGCTTCCCCGATTTCTTTATGACGACGGCCAGCTCCAGCTCGTAGTCGAGCTCTTTGGTGAGGTGGTCTGGGTATACGATCGGGTCGTCGGTGCCGATGATGGCGTCGACGTTCTGGAAGAACACGATCCACGGGGCGATTTCGTGGGACCAGTCGACCCGCTTCGACTCCTCCTCGTGCTCCTTGTAGTTTCCTGCGGTATGGAAGAACTTCTTGGGGATGATCGGAGCGCGGATCCGCACCTCGGCCAGCGGAATCCCCTGACCCTCGGCGGCGGCGGCGAGAGCAAGGCCGGCGTCACCCATCTCGAAGAGCGACCGCATGTCGGGCACGTCGAGGGGGAGAATGACATCTCCGTCGACGACACCGGGACGTGTTGTTCCGGACGAGTCTTCGAACGTTGCCAGCTTCATGGTTTCACCCCACAGAATCGGGCAGCCGTCAGAGCATACGACCTTGCGATGTTCACCAGGGAGCCGATTGGGACGCTCTCACCGTCAGGACCGGGCAGGGCGCTGGATATCGGGCCGTAGTTGAGGCAAGCGACGCCGTAGCGTGACAGCGTCGACGCGTCCGATGCCCAGCGAACGTAGCTGCGCTCCGGTGGCGACCCGAACACCTCGGTGTGAGATTCGTCCGCAGCCGAGACCAGCTCGTGGTGCTCATCGATCTCGGCCCCACTCGCGGTGACGTACACCTCGGACGTGATCCCGAACTCGGGATGGTCCGAGTCCAGGCCGCGCACGAGGTCGTTGAACGCCTCGATTGCTTCGAGCATCGGCATCGTCGGCGGCACTCGCACGTCGAGAAACAGGTCGGCGGAGGCCGGAGTTCTACTCACCCGCCACGGGAAGCCGCCGCCAATGGCGCCGACGTTGACCACTCCGGGCTCGCCACGGTAGGCGCCACGTTTCTCCCATTCGGCGATCCAGGGGCGCACCTTTTCGAGCACAGATGGCATCCGCAGGATTGCGTTCTCGTCCAGACGTCCCAGGCTGAATGCGGTGTGGAAGAAGGGACCGCTCGTCGAAATCCTGGCCCACATCGTTCCCCAATGGCCGAGAACGAGTTTCTCCTCAGTCGGCTCGCCGAGGATGCAGGCCTCGGTCAGGACCCCGTGCGTGACCAGATGGCGGGTGCCGACCCCGTAACCACGAAACTCGGCCCCCTGGAACTCGCCCCACTGCGCCTTCTCGATCTCCCCGGCCACTCCGGCAACGACGAGGTCGCCGGCCAGCGTCACACCGGCGTCGAGAATCGCTCGAACCGCCTCCACGTAGCAGGCGATGGCGCCCTTCATGTTCATGATGCCGAGTCCAAGGATGACGCCGTCGCGAATGATGGGATCGGGCTTGTAACCGGGACCGCTCAGCCATGGCTCGTCTCCGGAGTACGACGTGTCGAGGTGGCCGTTGAACATCAGGCTGTGGCCGCCGCCCGTGCCCGGCAGCCTGGCAACGGCGTTGGCTCGCCCTTCCTCGATGTGCTGTAGCCGCGTCTCTAGACCGAGTCCGGCGAGTTCGTTGTGCAAATACTCCGCTGCCTCCAGCTCGTTTCCCGTGGGGCTGGGGATCGCTACGAGCTCGGTGGCGGTTGTGACCAGTCGGTCCTGGTCGACTGCGGCGACGATGGCCTCAGTCACGGACATGGGGCAAAACCTCTCGTCCGAACAGCTCGAGTTGGCTCGCCCGATCGGCGCCCCACAGCTCGAGCATGATGTGGGTGCACCCCGCCTCGCGATACTCGTTGATTGCGGCGATGCAGTCGGCAGGCGTCCCTGCGATCGGCCGGCATTTGTCGAGGATGGAGTCGGTCACCTTTTCCTTGGCGGCAAGGCGCCCGCCACGCTCCATCGCCTCGGCGATCGGCGCGATCTCGTCGAAGGTGAGACCTGCCTCGTCCAGCAGCACGTCGGCCGAGCCACGGATGTTCTGCACCTTGTTCGCCAGATACATCCCGGCGATCTCTCGTGCGCCGTCGCGGCCCCGGTCCCGGTCGTTGTCGATCGACGCAACGATCGTGCAACCCACGTCGACGTCTTCGCCGCTGCGACCCACCCGATCCGCACCCGCGGCCACGTTTCGCCTCGCGTACCGGACGAAGCCAGGCGTGGTGATCGACGCCGTGAGCAGGCCGTCGGCGATCTCGCCGGCGAGTTGCTGCATCTTGGGGCCGGTGCCTGCGATGTAGATCGGCACCCGGGATCGAGGAGCCTCGGCGTTCGGTGACATCGGAGGAACCCGGGCCGTGAACACCTTGCCCTCGTAGTCGAGGCCTTCGCCGGCGAGGATCGGTCGCACGATCTCGATGCTCTCGCGTACCGCGGTCAGGGGAAGGGCCGGATCGCCCACCTCGTGCATGAGAATCTTGGACGCCCCGAAGCCGAGGTAGAGACGGCCTTCGCCCGCCGCCTCCTGCGTGACCCTGGCCTCCATGGCCACCTGGATCGGGTGACGCGTGTACGGCGAGATGATTCCCCAACCGATTGAGATTCGTTCGGTTTCCCTGCCGAGCACGGCGGAGATCGCAGTCGCCGACCGGGCCTCGTACTCATGTTTGCGCCACCAGGGGTACGCCTCAGCGAGCCAGATGGTGTCGAACCCGGCTCGGTCCATCACCCCGGCGTGATGGACGATGTCGGCGAGTGGCTCCATCGTCAGCTGCATCACTCCGACGCGAAACGGGACACTCACCACGGCCTCCTCACTGGTTGTCGGCTCATTGGTCGCCGGCTCGCTGGATGTCTTGTTGACTGCGGGCGCGTAGGGTGCGTCTCTAGTCCCCGGCGGCCAGGTCGCCTACCGCGTTGTCGATCACGTAGAGCCAGCTGCCGTCTGCCTGGCGTCGTGCCACCTCAGCGGTCACCGCCCCCATCTCGAGCGGGCTGCCATCATCGTTGGTGGCGGTGAGTGACCAGCGGTTCATCAAATAGGCCAGGTCCCCGACGATGACGACCTTCTTCGTGTCGAGCTTCATCTTGCCCCCGACGTCGAGGAATCCCTTCAATGCGGGGCCGATCTGGTCGACGCCGTAGACCACGACGCCGGGTTCGGGAATAAGCGCCGCGTCTGGCTCGTAGAGGGCGAGCAGCGCATCGAGGTCGCCGGCGTTGAACGCCTCTTCGAAGAGCCTGTGGAGCTGTTCAGGGCTTGTTGCCGGCATTTCTCCTCCCCGGTGCGGATCAAGTCAATCTAGCCGAACCGATCTCGAGCATGTCCGGTCGCCCGCCTACCAATAGCGCTCGTGAACGCGCCGTGCCGCATCCTCGAGGATGGGTCCTTCGATGAGCACGTTGCCGGTGGCATCTCCGAGCACGTCGCGCGACGAGCGATGGAGGCCGCTTCCGCCAACCATCTCCTCGAGGCGATCCGCAGGAAAGCCGTACACCACATGCCGTATTCCCGCCCAGTAGATCGCCCCGCTGCACATCGCGCACGGCTCGGTGCTCGTGTACAGCGTCGCCGCCGATATCACGTCGACCGGCAGGTTGCGGCTGGCGCGGCTCACCAGGCGGAGCTCGGCGTGCTGGGTGACATCTCCGGAGGTGTTGATCGCGTTGCGGGCCTCGACAACCGATGCCGCGTCGACGACGAGCAGCGCACCGAACGGCTCGTCACCTCGATCGACGGCTTCTCCGGCGAGACGGATGGCTTCGGTCATCCAGCGATCGTGTTCGGCACCCATGCCTCAATCCTCGAGCTTGGCCGCCTCGGTGAGCGCCGTTCTGGCCTCCCACAGCCACGGGTAGAACTGATTGTTGGGGAGACGCTGGAGGAGCTCGACGGGTGTGCCCTGGGTTCCGACGACGTTGGCTCCGATGATGCGCTGCACCACCTTGTAGTGATGGCTGCGCCACAGACTGACCCGAGCGTCCCAGTCGACGAGCAGCTCGGCGAGTTGGTAGAGATCCTCGAACTCCCTCCCCCGCTTGTACAGCTCAACGGCGTCGAGGCCAGCGCCGTCGAGCACAGAGGAAAAGGCATCCCCGAGCCGCGGCGACACCTCGGCGATGGTCCGGAAGCCCGGCGAATCGAACCCGCTGCCGTGACCGAGAACGCGACGGACGGTCTGGTACTCCCACGGAGACATGTGTTCGAGCATCTCGAGCTGTGCGGTGACCAGACGCAGGCCGAGCGTCGCCCTCCGCAACAGCCGGATGGCCCCGGAGAGGTCGTCCTCGCGTATCTCGTCGGTGGCGGTCGCAACCTCGAAACCAGCGTGCTTCAGCCAGAGTTCGGACGACTGGTGCACGACTTGGAACAACAACTCGTCGTGGTGCACCCGCTCCGAACCGGTCTTCTGGAGCGACAGGAGCTCGTCGGTGCGCAGGTAGCGCTCATAGTCACTCGGTGCGTCGCCGGAGAGCACCGGAGCGTACTCGTCAGCGGTCTCGTCGCTCATCGTTCGTCACCCTAGCCGGGGCCTTTCCCGACTCCGGTCCCGGCCTGAAGAGGCTCCGCAAATAGGGCGCAATCCGGTCTCTGTCGGCACGGCCATCTGCGGAACCGTGGCCCGATGCGGCAAGAGCGGGAAACGAAGGCGAAGCGGATGCGAGCACCGGGCCTCAACGACCAGAGAAGTCCGCTGAGCCGTGGCCCGATGCGGCCTGCCACGCAGTGGCAAGAGCGGGAAACGAAGGCGAAGCGGATGCGAGCGCCGGGCCTCAACGACCGGAGAAGTCCGCTGAGCCGGGGCCCGAGCGGCCTGCCACGCAGTGGCAAGAGCGGGAAAAACAGAGGTTCTACTTCCGTCGACACGACCGGTCACCTAATCGGTGCGCGCTAAAGCCCCGATCCTTCGTTCCCTGCCGCCCCCGCCCCGAGGTCGGTGCAGTCAAGGCAGAACAGGTATCGTCATTCGCCATATGGAATTGCGACAACTGGGACACACGGGACTGCGCGTCTCGGCGTTCGGCATGGGTTGCGGGAACTTCGGCGGCATCGGCAGCGCCCCGGAGTTCTTCGGCATGGGCGAGTCCGAAGATGAAGCCTTCGCGTTGCTGGACCGAGCCGTCGATCTCGGTATCAACTTCCTGGACACGGCGGATGCGTACGGCGGAGGCCGGAGCGAGTCGACTCTGGGCAAGTGGCTGGCCACCAAGGACGGGACGGTCCGTGACCGGCTGCTCATCAGCTCCAAGGTCGGCAATCCGGTAGGGGAGGGACCGAACCAGCGCGGCCTCTCCAGAAGACACATTCTGCATCAGGTCGACGCCAGCCTGACCCGACTCGGCGTCGACCACCTCGACATGTATCTCATCCACGAAGCCGACCCGACGACCCCGCTCGAAGAGACCATGGACGTGTTAGATGAGGTGGTGCGCGCCGGAAAGGTCCGCTATATCGGGGTTTCCAACCTGCCCGGCTGGCAGGTGATGAAGTCGCTGGGGATCAGCACCCAGCAGGGCCTCCATCGTTTTGCCTGGGTGCAGAACTCGCTCAACCTCATCGACCAGGCCGACCAGGATGAGATGCTTGCGATATGCCGGGACCAGGGACTCGGGTTCACGCCTTTCAGCCCGCTGTGCGGCGGGCTGCTGACCGGCAAATACGAATTCGAAACCGACTACCCGTCCGGTTCGCGCATGACGTTGCGCCCGGAGCCCTACCTGCGTTTCTGGAACAGGGCCACCTTCGATCGCATCGAGCGCCTCTCCGCGCTCGCCTCTGACGCCGGGGTGAGCACCGGGGGCCTCGCCCTCGCCTGGCTTCGCCACCGTCCGGACATCTCGGCGACGATCGTCGGTCCTCGACGTCTCGATCACTTCCAGGCCGTCGAGGAGGCGTTGAGCCTGCGACTGGGTGATACCGACTGGTCGACCATCGGTTCGATCTTTCGCGAGGAGGACCAGCCGTCGACACACTGATCATCACCCAGGACGAGGTGCGCGGCCTGCTGTCGATGGCGGAATGCATCGATGCGGTTCGCAGCGCCCTGATCGACCTGGCCGGCGGAAGAGGTATCCAGCCGCTACGGCCCGTGATGTGGTTGCCCGAACGCATCGGAGCACTGGGGGTGATGCCAGGGTACCTGCCGTCGATCGGCGTGATGGGGATCAAGACGGTGAGCGTGTTCCCGGGAAACGCGGGCACAGAACACGACGCACACCAGGGCACCGTCATGCTCTTCGACGACCAGCACGGAACCCTCCTCGCCATCATCGATGCAACGGAGATCACTGCGGTGCGCACTGCAGCCACCTCGGCGGTGGCCACCGACCTGCTGGCTCGACCCGACGCGTCGGTGCTCGCCGTGCTCGGATCCGGCGTGCAAGCCGGGTCTCACATCGCTGCCATGGCCCAGGTGCGACCTCTGACGGAGGTGCGGGTGTGGAGCCGCAACGGCTCCCACGCCGATGCCCTAGTCCGTACAGCTGCTGCCAACTACCCGGGGCTCGACATCCGCGCCCTCGATGCTGTCGCCGATACCGTCGCCGCAGCAGATCTCGTCTGTACGACGACGGCGTCCCAGGAGCCGGTGCTGTCCGGCGATCTTCTCGACCCCGGGATGCACATCAACGCCGTCGGTTCGAGCGTGCCCTTCACCCGTGAGCTCGACGGACCCGCGATGGCCCGTTCGACGCTGTTCGTCGATCGCAGAGAATCGACACTGAACGAATCGGGAGACTTCCTGCTGGCGAAGGAAGAAGGCCTCGTCGCCGAAGACCACATCGTCGCCGAGGTGGGAGAAGTGCTCATCGGCACCCATCCCGGCCGGCAAGCTGCCGACGAGATCACGCTATTCGAATCGATGGGTCTGGCCGTGGAGGACGTCGCCGCAGGTTACGTCGTCTACCGCAACGCGCTCGAGTCCGGTGCCGGCACGCCGATCGCGCTTGGAGGGCTCCGCCATGCTTGAGCCCACCGAGCTCGTAGACATCGAAGCAGCCAGGACCCGCATCGCCGGCGCGGCGATTCGTACCCCGTTGGTGCGCCTGAACGTGAAGGATGCGCCGGCCGAGATCTATCTCAAGCTCGAGAACCTGCAGCCCATCGGATCTTTCAAGATACGCGGAGCCGCCAACGTGCTCGCCCTCGCCGGCCCCGAAGCCCTCCAAGAAGGCGTCTACACCGCCAGCGCGGGGAACATGGCGCAAGGCGTGGGCTGGATGGCTCGCCGACTCGGTGTTCCGTTCTCCGTCGTCGTTCCCGACCATGCCCCTGCCACCAAGCTGGCGGCGATCGAGCGACTCGGCGGCTCGATCGTGAAGGTCCCATTCGACGACTGGTGGCACGTCATCACCACCCACGAGTTCGAAGGGCAGAGGGGCTTCTTCGTGCACCCGGTGAGCGATCCAGCGGTGATCGCGGGCAACGCCACCATCGGCCTCGAGCTTCTGGAAGATCTCCCGGATCTGGACGCGGTAGTGGTGCCATACGGAGGCGGCGGGCTCAGCAGCGGTATCGCGTCGGCCCTGCGAGCGCTTCGACCCGAGATCCCGGTCTTCGCCGCCGAGGTCGCCACCGCGGCACCGCTGGCTGCTGCGCTCGCCGCCGGCCGACCCGTCGAAGTCACGTACACCGCCAGTTTCGTGGACGGGATCGGCTCCACAACGGTCCTCGAGGAGATGTGGCCGCTGGTGAATGGCCTACTTGCGGGATCACTCGTGGCCGAGCTCGACGAGGTGGCTGCATCGGTCCGTCTCCTCGTCGATCGGAACCGGATCGTCGCCGAGGGAGCGGGGGCGACGGCGGTGGCAGTGACACTCGGAGGCGCCGCCGGGGGCGGCAAGGTGGTATGCATCGTCTCGGGAGGCAACATCGATGTCACAAAGCTCGTAGCGATTCTTTCTGAGTCCGGTGGGGGGTGAGATCGCCAAGCGGGGCGCGATTGTGGCAGTATGACCCGCCGTTCGTTCGACGACGGGTCGCGTGACGGCGGAGGAAGGCAGCGATGACGGGATACAGTGTTCAGGAGCGAGACGTTGCCGTCGCGCGCGATCCCGACGACACGGTCTCGGTGTCGGTCACCATCGACGACTCCGCCGGTGCCGAGCAGCTTCTCCAGCGAGTGATGCGCTTCGGGCACGGTCGATCACGCCCAAGGACAGCGGAGCAACGCGACGAGATCGGCTACGTCGTTTCAGGCAGCGGCACGTTGTATCTCGATGAGGAGCCGCATCCTCTCGAAGCCGACATGGGGTTCTACGTCAGGGCCGGGGAGCGCTACGAGATCGAGAACGAAGGCGATGCCGACCTCGTCGTGGTATCGGTGACCGCACCCGAGCCAACCGGCGATGTGCCCGAGACACGAAAGGTCACCGTCCGGGTGGCGGACCAGCCGATTCTGCCGGCGGGAAAGGACCGCGAGTTCCGGTTTGTGATCAACCCGGACGCAGGGTGCAAGGACGTCACCCAATTCGTCGGCATCATCCCGCCGGGGCGTGCTCCAACCCACTATCACCTCTACGACGAAGTCATCTATGTGTTAGACGGAGAGGGGGTGCTTCACATCGACGGACGCGAGGATACGCCAATCCGGAGAGGCACCTGCATCTACCTCCCGCCGCCGATCCAGCACTGCCTGGAGAACACAGGAACCAGACCACTGCGCGTCCTCGGGGCTTTTCACCCTGCAGGGAGCGCCTCCGAAGCATACGAAGACACCGACTGAAGGAACCAGAAAGGATCCAATCGATGAAAAAAGGAAAGAGAAAGCTCCAGTCGAATGCCGTGATGTTGATCATGGTCCTCGGCCTCGTTGCCGCGGCATGCGGGACCAGCGACGACACCACGACAACCACCGTCGCCCCCACGACCACGGCGGCGGCGGCGGCGACGACCACCACGGCGGCTGCCGAGACGACCACGACCGAAATGGTGCCTGTGGTGTGCGAAGCGACGATCGGGCTGATGGCTCCGATCACCGGACCGGTGGCGTTCATCGGTGAGGTGCAGCTCAACTGGGCCAAGTACGCGGTCGACGTGTGGAACGAAGGCATGGGATGGGACGTCAAGCTCATCGAGGGCGACACCATGTTCGACGTTGCCCAGTCGGCGACGCTGGCGGCTCAGTTCATCGACAACACGGACATCCTCGCCATAGTCGGCCCGGCCGGAAGCGACCAGGTGGACGCCGCCGGTGCGGTGTTCGAGGCCGGCGACGCGAACCTGACGTTCATCTCGCCGTCTTCGACGCGAATCGGAATCGCCGAGAAGTACGCCGGCATGTTCCGCACCGTGCCCACCGACGCCGATCAGGGACCGTCGACGTCCGCCTTCATGGTCGACGCGGGCGCCAGCAAGGTCTTCATGGTCGATGATCAGTCCTCGTACTCGACCGGCCTTGCCGATGTGACCGCGGATTCGCTAGAGGCGGCAGGTGTCGAGGTGGTTCGCGAGTCGGTCAGCCAGGACGTCACCGACTTCTCGGCTCTCGTTGCCACGATCCCCGACGACACGAGCTGGGTGTACCTACCGTGGCAGGTGGCTGCCAACGGCCAGATCTTCGGCAACCAGATGGCCGAGCAGGGCAAGGACATCCCGATCTTCGGCTCCGACGGCATGGAGTCCGAGGACTTCACTATCGCCGGCTCGATCATCGCCGCCTTCGCTGGTGACATCGCAGGGATCCCGGATTCGGTTCCGCTGCTCGAGGGCTTCCTCGAGCAGTACCCGGAGACCAACACGTTCGGGCCTCCGGTGTTCGCCGCGGTGACGACCGAGCTCGTAGCGATCGACGTCTTGTGCCAGTCCGGCGATGACCTGACGAGGGAGAACGTCCTCGGCGCGATCCAGGCGATCAACCGTCCGACGTCGATCCTGGGCCAGGCCATCAGCTTCGCGCCGAGCGGAGACCTGATCGGTGGCAGGTTCTTCTTCTTCGAGATCCAGGAGGATGGGACCAAAACAGCAATCGGCGGCTGAGCAAGGAGGCCAACCGCGCGTATGGAGTTTTTCCTCCAGCAGACCCTGAACGGTCTAACGCTGGGGAGCGTGTATGCGCTACTCGCCATCGGGTATTCGATGGTGTACGGCATCCTCAAACTGCTCAACTTCGCCCATGGCGAGGTGTATATGTTCGGAGCCTTCGCCGGCTACGGCGTGCTGACGCTG
>SMVB01303201.1_pt1 | contig 38106 bp, 37 predicted proteins | sample 2456461 | NCBI WGS metagenome assembly SMVB01 (sample SAMN11095934, study PRJNA526329) | marine sediment metagenome | biome: Marine sediment; feature: Surficial sediment; material: Deep marine sediment; isolation source: Hadal surficial sediment | place: Pacific Ocean | collected 2014-05 | depth...
AGGCACTGTGGTCCCAATTGTTCACCTGTGCGAATTCATCGAGGTCGGTAGCGGCAACAAACTCCGCCTTGGAAGGATGAACAATCACCTCGCCGCTGGCGATGCGAACATGTGGAAACAGCAACGTATCTGCCCATGCGGACTCATTACGCGCATTGAAAGTAGTCATGAAATCTTCCATTACGCCGCGCGCGGCTACAATCGCATCCGCAGTGTCCTCATCCGTCTGGGCGTACGCTTGTGTGCACCAGCCAGCCATCGCAAGGGCAATTACTAATAAATGCTTCACAATCACAACCATGGAAAAAATTAATTCATCAGCATATCCTCTATGTCTCTATAGAACAGCCAGAAAAAGCTATGTTTAAGCGCACGCTCAATCACCTCATTGTTGTCACCGTCAGCATTATCCTCAGCACTACAACCGTGTCGCCCGTTTACGCCGCTGGTAGTGGCGGCGGCGGTGGCGATATAGGCGCCATGCAATCCACCAACTCGCGCGCATTATCACCAGAGCAGCAATCTGCCAAGCTGTTTCGCGCTGGTCTCAAGCATCGTGAGCGTGCATTGAAATACGAGGCCAAGGCCGTCAAAGCCAAGTCTGAAAAAGCACAGAACAAAGCCCTGGCAAAGGCACAAAAATCGTATAAAAAGGCTCTGTCAAAACAGGCCGATGCAATGCGCGTCGATCCACAGAATTACAAAGCGGCCAACGAGTTGGGTTTTGCGCTGCGCAAAACCGGCGACTACAAGAAAGCCATTGGCGCCTATAACTATGCGTTAGAGCTCAATCCAAATTTTCACCCGGCCACGGAATACCGGGCGGAAGCCTTTCTCGTGCTTGGCCTGTACAAGCTAACCCAGCAATCGTATATGCAGTTATTTCGTGGCGACCGAACCCTGGCCGATCAGTTGATGGTCACAATCGATTCCTGGATCGAAACCAAGGGCGATACGCTGGAACCGGCGGAAGTCGAATTTGTCTCCTGGATCAACGAGCGTAAGCGTCTCGCAAAAATCACCGCAGATCTGTCGATGAACAACACGCGCAGTTGGTAGCGAGAACCTTTGTTGCAGCAACCTTGCTGTGGGTTGCTGCAAACACTCTGGCCGACGAAGTTTCCTGGGGCTTTTTCGCCGATCCGATCATTCCCGCCGACAACGCTCTGACCGCCGACAAAATCGCTTTGGGCAAACGCCTGTTCAGCGAAACCGCTCTGTCTGCAACCGACACCTACAGTTGCGCATCTTGTCACCAACCCGACCGCCACTTCACAGACGGCTTGCCACACGCGGTTGGCGCGACCGGCGAACACCACACGCGCAATACGCCCACCCTCTACAATGTTGCCTTCAATGCAAGTTACGGTTGGGAAGACCTGGGCCTGACCACTCTGGAAGCCCAACATGCAGTGCCGCTGTTCAATACAACCCCGGTAGAGATGGGCTATGACGAGTCACGTCTTGAACAGTTGGCGCTGGATGAAACTTACCGCGAGGACTTCGCTTCTGCTTTCGGCAACAGTGACGGTGACAGTGGTGCCAACCCAGAACTGTTCAGTACCAGCAATGTCATCAAAGCCCTCGCCAGCTATGTGCGAACGATAACGCCACCCCTGGCCGCATTCGATGCCTATCTATTCGACGATGATAAGACTGCGTTGACCGAGGGAGCTGTTGCCGGTTTGGTGTTGTTTTTTTCCGACAGACTCGGCTGCGCCCAATGCCACGCTACATTGAATTTTTCCGGGCCGATCAACCATGCCGTGCAAACCGCACCACCGGTGTTTCATGTCACTGCGGTCGGCGGCACCAACCAGGCCTTTCGCGCACCCACTCTGCGCATGATCAAACATACCGCACCATATATGCACGACGGCAGCCTCACCACGCTGGCTCAGGTGGTGCAGCATTACCAACAGATACGGGTTGAGCGCGTGCCCGAGTTTTCGCTCACCGACAAAGAAGCGCGTCAGCTGATCGCGTTTCTGGAGAGTCTCTAAAAGTAGATCCACGGCCTGGACACGCCGTCCTGCTGCTGCCAATTCGAAATGTCATCGCCCAGCAACATTGTCAGCTCGATATCATCCAGACCTTCGAGCAATGACCGCTTACGCAAGGCATTGACGCTGAAGGCAAACACTTCCCCATCCGGTGTGGTAATTTCCTGTGCCGATAAATCAACGACCAGTTCCGCACCTGTCGCGGCCACGGCTGCCAAGGTGGCGAGGGTTTCGCTGTCCACGACGATCGGCAAAATGCCCTGTTGAAAGCAGTTGTTGAAAAAAATATCGCCGAAGCCGGTGCCGATCAGACAGCGATAGCCCATGTCCGCGATGACAGCCGGTGCGGATTCTCGTGAACTGCCACAACCGAAATTTTCACCGCAGATCATGATCCGAGCATCACGGTACTTATCCTGATTAAGCGCAAACCTCTCGTCCACTTTGCCCTCGTCGCCATTACCACCGACAAAGCGTAAGGGTTCAAAAGCGTAGTACGACAGCGGCTTGTTTGAACGTTGGGTCATCCGTTGCATCGGCGTAATGACATCGGTATCGATATTGGCGTTCATTATTGGCGCCGCCGGGCTTTGCAGGCGCTCTAACTTCTCCATCAGCTGCACTCCCGGACATCGGATATGACGCCGGTGATCGCCGCCAATGCGGCACTCGCCGGGCTGGCAAGATGAGTTCGCGCACCGGGGCCCTGGCGTCCGACAAAGTTTCTGTTTGAGGTGGAAATACAACGTTCACCAGCCGCCACATATTCGCCATTGGTGGCCACACATTGCGAGCAACCGGGTTCACGCCAATCGAAGCCGGCCTGCTTGAAAATCTGGTCGAGGCCGAGGGCCTCGGCTTGGCGTTTCACACTCTGCGATCCCGGCACCACCCAGGCGGTTACCCCATCGGCAACTTTGCCACGCCTGGCGATATCCGCCGCGGCCTGCAGATCTGAAAGCCTGCTGTTGGTACAGGAACCAATAAAGACTCGCTGCACCGGTGTGTTCTTAATCGGTTGGTTGGCAACCAGACCGATGTAGTCCAGCGCGTTGCGCCAGGCTGCGGCAGTTGCCGCATCCGGTGCCTGGTCGGGGTCTGGCACGGCATCATCAATGCCGATGGTGTGTTCAGGGCTGGTACCCCAACTGATTTGCGGGGTGATCACAGCCGAATCGATGGACAGCTCTTTGTCGAACTGAGCTTCTTGCCCGGTTGGTAAAGATTGCCAATGTTGCAACGCAGCGTCCCATTGATCCTCGCCGGGCGCATAGCGACGGCCATGGACAAATTCATAAGTTGTATCATCGGGGCAGATGTGGCCGATTTTCGCACCCAGCTCAATGGACAAATTACAAATCGTCATTCTCGCTTCCATGCAGAGTTGGCGCACGGTCTCGCCAGCGTATTCCACTGCGTAGCCCACGCCAAGGTCAGCGCCATGCTGGCCGATGACATACAAAATCATGTCTTTGGCCGTGACCGCCGAGTCCAAATTGCCGCTGAAGGTAATGCGCAACTTGCTCGGCTTCTTTTCGATCACACACTGGGTGGCCAGCACATGACTGACCTCGGAGCTACCTATGCCCCAGGCCAGCGCGCCCAGGGCACCGTGGGTACAAGTATGACTGTCGCCACACACCAGGGTGACACCGGGTAAGGTCAGGCCCAATTCCGGACCGACCACATGGACAATACCTTGCTCGTCAGCATCCAGATCGAAATAGGTGATGTGTTCTTCCGCGCAGCGTGAACGCAAGATGGGCAACAGGCGACTACCCAGTTCCGTAGAGTTTTCGTTTCGTTGCGGCTCGGTGGAGACGCAGTGATCCGGAACGGCAAAGGTCAGCTCCGGGTTTCTTACCCGCAGACCTCGTTTCTGTATAGCACGCAGGCTGGCCGGCCCACCAAGGTCGTGCAACAGGTGACGGTCTATGTGTAAAAGCTGGTAGCCATCGCTCAAGTTGGCGACCACATGAGGGTCCCACAGATTGTCCAACAGCGTCTGGTTATCCATGGTTTTATGTCTCGACATAACGCTACTGTTCCTCGAAGCGCTCGGCGACGGCAAGTGTTTCCGCGACTCCGAGCAAGTTCGTCATGTTGACGAATTCAGAACCATCGATGGGTGCTTGAGTGCCCTCCCGGACTGCCGCAAAGATTCGCTGCATTTCAGCAAACAGGCTCAACATCGTGGTTGGATCGATGATCAACTTGATGTTTGCGTCATCGGGCACCGGCAGCACGCCGTTGTAGAGTTTCGGTATGCCAGGCGTTTTATCGATGTAGTCCTGCAGGTCTTTACGCGAGCGGATGCCGTCGACAAACACCAGATCCGCGCCGGCTTCGTGAAAGGCGCCCACTCGCTCCACCACCGCATCCCAGCCGAGCGGCGCTAGGGCATCGGTGCGAGCAATGATCAGAATCTCGTCGCTGGCGTCCACCGCGGCTTTCACTTTGCTCAACATTTCCGGCAAGGCGATGACTTCTTTACCTTGCAGAAACCCGCAACGTTTCGGCCACACCTGGTCTTCAATGTGCAGGGCACTGGCGCCGGCCCGTTCGTAGGCTCTCACCGTGCGTTGCACGTTCAGCGCATTGCCGTAGCCGGTATCTGCGTCGCAGATCACCGGTATATCAACTGCGTCGGTGAGAAACTGCACTGCGTTGATCATTTCGGTAACACTCAACAAACCAACATCGGGTAAACCCCGCGCAGCGGCAGTGCCAAAACCGGTCATATAAATTGCGGTAAACCCTGCCTGGGCGGCTACTCGTGCCTGCAATCCATCACACACATATGGCGCAACAAGGGCGCCATCGGCCGCCAATAAAGATTTCAGAGCATTCACATTGGTTCTCCCACAGTTTTTTAACCTTCAAGCACAGATCAGGCTAATTCTCCCCGTAACGCCAGCACTTCGTCGCGCAACCTGGTGACGTTCACATCTTGAGGCGCAATCGCTGGCCCGGCAATCACCTGCACGCGGCTCCAGAAACGGCTGGGGTTCTTGAACACCCCGCCTGCGTGGCTGAAGTAACTACCCCACAGTCCGCGCAACGCCATGGGGATAACCGGCACCGGCGAGCGCTGTATTATCCGTTCTATGCCACTGCGGAAATCTGCAATGTCGCCATCTCGAGTCAACGCCCCTTCCGGGAAAATGCACAACAGATCGCCATCGCTCAAGCCCTGTTCAATCTGCTCAAAGGCAAGATCGAACGCTTGTTGGTTTTCCCGCGCAGATTGAATGGGGATGGCGCGCCCGGCACGAAACACAAAATTCAGCACCGGTAGGTCGAATATCGGTTTGAACATGATAAAGCGGATGGGGCGCTTGACGGCGCCGGCCAGCAACAATGCATCGACAAAGGTGACATGATTGCAGACGATTACCGCCGCACCCGCATCGGGGATCGCCTCCAAGCCATGCTGCCGCACTCGATACAGGGTGTGACTGAGCATCCAGATCAAGAAGCGCATGGTGAATTCCGGCACTTGATTGAAGATATAGATCGACACCGCGATGTTCATCAACATGACGGTTAACATAAAGTCCGGAATACTCATGCCGGCAACACTCAGACACACAATCGCCAAGCCCGCACCTGTGACCATGAAAAGAGCATTCATCACATTGTTCACCGCGATGATACGCGCGCGGCGACGCACCTCAGTGCGGATTTGTATCAGCACATACAACGGCACGATAAACAGCCCGCCAAAAAAACCGAGCAAGCCCATGTCGACCAGCAATCGCCATGCGCCATCGGCACCGATAAAGTCCAGCCACTCCCGGGGCGCGGTGGTGTCTACGGCGTTGATCGCAAAATACAGATCGATGCCGGCCACACTCAATCCGATGGCACCCAGCGGCACGATGCCAATCTCAAGTTTGTGGCCTGACAACCGTTCGCACGCCAACGAGCCGAACGCGACCGCCATAGTGAACACAGCAAGAAACAGCGTGACTACCGTCGTACCGCCATTTAAGAACACCTTAGTCATGTTTGGAATCTGCGCCAGCAGCATCGAGCCAAGCAGCCAGAACCAGGAAATGCCCAGCACCGAAAGAAACACCACCCGGTTATCTCGCGCGGTTTGAATCATCGCCCAGGTCGCGGTAAACGGATTCCAGCTTATTTTGAGACCAGGATCTGTCGCCGGGCAGTCCGGAATGTAGCGACTGGCGATGTAGCCCAACACTGCCACGATCACCACCATGGCTGTGAGCAGCAAATTAACCTCTGCCTGAGCCGCAATCACGCCACCCACGATAGTACCCAGTAATATGGACACAAATGTGCCCATCTCGATCTGCGCATTGCCGCCGACCAGTTCAGACGCATCCAACTGCTGAGGCAGGATCGAAAATTTGAGCGGGCCAAAAAATGTCGATTGCACACCGAGCAGAAAAAGCACCGCCAACATGGCATAGACATTCTGCAAATACACCGCGATGCCACCAAACAGCGCAATCACGATCTCCACGACTTTAATCGTGCGTACCAGACGAGACTTCTCAAGCTTGTCAGCAAGTTGGCCGGCGGTAGCGGAGAACAGAAAGAACGGCAGAATGAACAAACCCGCCGCCATATTCACGAACGCGTCGGTAGTGTCGGAAGCGATGAGGCCGCCGTATACGAATATCAGCACCAGCGCCTGTTTGAAGACGTTGTCGTTAAAAGCACCTAAGAATTGGGTGTAGAAAAGTGCCGCAAAGCGACGCTCTCCCAGCAGTGCAAACTGTGACTGGCCCATGTGGTCGCCAGTCAGACCGGCGCATCTCCTTTGATCGTCACCCGGTGCAAACACCGGTGCTGGGGAAAGTAATCGTTGACCGGTTTGTGCAGGGTCGAACGGTTATCCCAGATCGCGAGCGTGCCAGGCTGCCAGGAAAGACGCACGGTGTACTCATCGGTGACCATGTGATCGTACAGAAAGTCTAAAATCCGCGCGCTTTCAAGCGCGCTGAGATCATTTATACGCGTGGTAAACAGTGTGTTCACATACAACGCCTTGCGACCGGATTCCGGATGCGTGCGCACCAGCGGATGGGTGACGGGCGGATTCTGCGCAATGGCGTCGGCGAGTCTTTCCTCACCGCCCGGTTCGGCCAGACTCTCACGAAAGCCATGACGGAAATCGTGCACTGCGCTCAACCCATCCAGCAATGAGCGCATGGTTGCCGACAAACCATCATAGGCAGCGGTGGCGCTGGCCCAAAGGGTGTCACCACCGAATTCGGGAATGATCTGGCCGTGCAATATGGTGAAACTTGGCGGCGTTGCACTGAACGTCATATCTGAGTGCCAGGCTTCGATCTTGGAGGGTTCCTCCGCCGTACTCTCCAACACCTGGACCCCGGGCGCGCCGGCTACCGTGCCATAGGCAGGGTGGTCCAACACTTCGCCGAATTGTTCAGCGAAGCCCTGGAACACCGGCGGCTCTATATTCTGCTCGCGAAAGAACAGCACCTCATGAGCCACTGCCAGCGCACGAATTTCTACAAACAAGTCCGCCGACGCCACAACATTGGCCAGATCAACCCCACTCACATAAGCACCCAGGGCACCGGCTGCCTTGGTCACTGTTAGAGATTCGCTCATTTCGTTCTTCTTCCTCAAAAACGTGGCATGCTATGCGCATACAAAAACTGGATTGTAATCAGTGTCGGAGCTAGAGGGGACCATTCAATTCGCCTATGAGCTGGCCCCGAGTCCCAGCGCCGCCTTAGACCAGGACACCTTCGCTGAACTGGCCGCCTGGCGGTCAATATTGCATGAACTGAAACTACTCGGCCAGGTCGCTGACAAATATCAGGGCTTCGCTTATGGCAATCTGAGCGTACGCACCACCGACAGTGAAGAATTCGTAATTTCTGCCAGCCAGACCAGCGGTGTCGAGAGCCTGCTGCCTGAACATCTGGTGCGCATCACCGGCTGCAATCTGCAGCGCTTCTGGGTGGATGCCCAGGGTCAAGAACCACCATCGTCTGAATCGCTGACCCACGCCATGATCTATGCTGCCGACCGCCGGGTACGCTGCGTATTGCATGTACACAGCACCACGCTCTGGCAACACCGCACGGCATTGAAACTGCCACAGACGGCGGACGATGTACCTTACGGTTCTCCGGAGATGATCCGCGCGGTCAGCGAGCTGATGGAAACGCATCAGTCGCGGCCACTGACTTTTGCCACCGCCGGCCACGAAGACGGCATTTTTACCTGCGGGCACACCATCAGAGATTGCGGGGGCATGCTCATCAACTACTTAGCCAAGGCCCGTGCTATAGCCGACGAACCTGCCTGATGCCGGTAGCGCTTCCCCAGACGCTGCGTTGGCGCAGCTATCCGGACCAACCAGACCAACCCGGGTTGCAACTGCTCGACCAGAGACGTCTGCCTCAACACGTTGAATATGTCGACATCAACACGCTCGAACAAGCCTGGCAGGCCATTCACACGCTTATTGTGCGCGGCGCGCCTGCCATCGGCATCGCGGCGGCGTACGCGCTGGCGCAATCCATGCGTGACGTGCCCCAGGTCGAGTTTGTGCAAACATTGGCGAGCAATGGCGAGTATCTGAAATCTGCCCGTCCGACCGCGGTAAACCTGGCCTGGGCAGTGGATCAATTGATCAATCTTGCGACTACGCGACAAGCCGATCTGATAGAAGCGGCTCAGCAGATGCATCGCGACGATGAAAAAATCTGTCAGGACATCGGCCGCAAGGGTGCCTCTCTGATCAAATCCGGAGCCAACATTCTCACCCACTGCAACGCAGGGTCACTGGCGGTTTCACGATATGGCACCGCGACCGCACCGATGTATCACCAACACGCAGCCGGCGTACCCTTTCATGTATATGTCGATGAAACGCGCCCGTTGTATCAAGGTGCGCGACTCACTGCCTGGGAACTGAACCAAAGCGGCATTGACGTCACGCTGATATGCGACAACATGGCGGCCACCGTCATGGCCCAGGGCAAGGTCGACCTGGTCATCGTCGGCACCGACCGGGTCACCGCCAATGGTGATGTGGTCAACAAAATCGGCACTTTGAACCTGGCCGTGTTGTGTAACCATTTTGACGTGCCATTTTACGTCGCTTGCCCTTCATCTACCTACGACGCCGCTACCGCAGATGGGCAAAGCGTGGTTATCGAAGAGCGCGACGCTGCAGAGATACGTGGCGATCACGCTGCGGACGTAAAGGTTTACAACCCGGCCTTTGACGTCACCCCAAACGCACTGGTCACAGGCATTATTACTGAACATGGTATCGCTTCTAACGCAACGGAATTGCGCGAATTTATGCAGAGAAAATTGGCGCCAATTTTTTAAGATGCGCTTCGATGAACTCGAACCGATCCTTGCCCCAATAAAGTTCATCGCCGATTTTGAAGGAAGGGGCACCGAATACACCCGCTGCCAGTGCAGCTTCAGTCAACGCGTGTGAGCGATCACGTATTTCCGCGGATTCAGCCCGCGCGGCAAACGTCTGCGCATCCATGCCCAGCGCAGTAACGGTACTGGCTAACCCTTCATAGTTGGCAATACTCGGATCGTTCTCCTCCCAATAGCGTTTGAAGATCGCGTCCATATAGGCTTCCTCACAACCCACCTCTCGCATCACCAAGGCCCCGCGCAAAGTCCGGCTGGTTTTAATCGGAAACTCATCCGGCATGCGGAATTGCAAGTCGTAGCGATGCGCCCAGCGCATCAGATCGATTTTACGGTTCTTCAATTTGGCATTGGGTTCTTCCGCCAGCACGTAGTTATGGTGACGAAAAACATAACCCAGATTGAAAGGCACATATTCAATGCGCGCGTCATACTTTGCCGCCAGAGGACGTAAAAGATGGTAGGCGAAATAGGTATTGGTGCTGCCTATATCCCAATAAAATTGTAGGGTTGTCTCACTCATGCTGGCGCAGAGCATAGCCTAAGCACACCGAGTATGCGCCAGCGCGTGTTAGCGTTTAGACTGGCCTTGTCATGAGTCGATATCGCCCTCCGCGCGCCAGAAGTTCACCCTACATCACCCCGCTCGGGCGAGACCGTCTGCAAGCAGAACTAAGCTATCTATGGAAAGACAAGCGACCGCAAGTGACGGCGAAAGTATCCGAGGCTGCTGCCCAGGGCGACCGCTCGGAAAACGCAGAATACATCTATGGCAAGCGGCAATTGCGCGAGATCGATGCGCGCATCCAGTTTTTGAGCCGCCGCCTGGACGAGATCGAAGTCATCGAACAATTACCCGGGGACCGGAACAAAGTTTTTTTCGGCGCCTGGGTAACCTTGCTGGACGATGGCGGAAAAACCCATTACTACCGCATTGTCGGCGCAGATGAGTTTGATGCCCAGGAGGGCTACATCAGCGTCGATGCACCTTTGGCCAGAGTGCTCATTGGCAAAGGCGTCGATGACGAAATTCGATTGGCACCGCAACAACAAAGTGGCACACCTCGTATATTGGAGATGGCTGCTGAGCAGACCGAGGTCTGCTATACCATTACGGCCATTGAATACCGTCAAAATTAAAAACGGGTTTTGCGCCGCGGTGCGTATGAGTAGACGAACACAACAGATCACGCGTACTCATGTACGCGCAAAAGCCAGGAGGCAATTCATGAACGCTAAACCACATATCACCTTGCCAGTACTACTGCTAGGCGGCTGCTTGACCGGCCTCGCCTGGTCGGCTCTCGCTGAAGACCGCTTCCCCATCTCCATCAGCGAGATAGAAGCAAAAGCAAAGTCACACTTCGAGCGCATCGATGAAGATAAAAGTGGCGGTGTGAGTCTGGCTGAATTCGAAGCCAGTAAATTTCACCACCCGCGAGCGGGTAAACACGCTGCTGAGCGACACGGCAAACGGGGCGACAAACGAGATGGTCAGCGTGGCAAACATGAAGGTGACCGTGCGCATCCACGACAGCACCAAATGCGTGCCGCTTTCCAGGATGAACTGTTTATCCTAATGGACGTAGATGGTGATGGCGTGTTGAGTGCCGCAGAATTCAAAGCCGACAACTCACATCAGTTGCGCCGCGACGCGCGCAAAAGGGCCACCTTCAAACACCTTGACAAGAACAACGACGGCCAGCTGACGCAAGATGAAATGCCGGGACGCCTGGCGCATCTGCGCGCTGCAGATGTTGACGACGACGGCATGGTCACACGCGATGAGTTCAGAGCGCAACGCCGGGCACTGCATAAAGCTCACAAAGGCAGCCAATAGGCTGGCTAAGCTAGCTGCCGGTGACTGAGAAGTCGGACGACGAGTTGATGCAAAGCGTGGCACAAGGGGATCAGGCTGCTTTCGGTGTGCTTCTCCGACGCCACGTCGACGCGCTCTACACCTATGCCAACCGACTTGGACAATCGCCGGGCTTAGCCGAAGACCTGGTACAAGAAACCTGGTTAGCAGCATGGCAACATGCTAGGCGTTTCAACCCGCGCAAGGCAAAACTGACCACCTGGCTGCACCGCATATTGCACAACAAGTTCATCGACTTTACGCGAAAAAGCCGCGTCCAGTACGACGACAACGCGGTCGCCGCAGCACTCGATACTTTTAACGCCGACGATACTGAGCAGAACCGTCAGAGCAGTGCGCTGCTCGAGGCTCTCATCGCGCAGCTGCCTCAGGACCAAAAGGCGGCCATCGTACTGACGCATGTGCAGGGGTTTGGCAATCGAGATGTCGCGCAGATACTGGGCAAGGGTCTGCGCGCCACAGAATCTCTGCTCGCCACAGCCAGGAACAATTTGAAAACTGCTTTCAACCAACAAACTTCGGAGCAATTATCGCGATGAACGATGCAGACTTCGCTCGACACCTTGACCGCTTGCGCGAGACCAGACAGAGCGCGCCGGATCATCTGGCGACGAGGATTTTGGCAAACCTTCCCAGCCGGGAACCACTTGAAGAACTGTTCGCATGGTTCAGCCGTTCGCTGTTGCGAGGAGCGGTAACCGCACTCATTCCCCTGCTTGTCGGCTTTGGGCTAGGCAGTAGCTCAGACATGGATGCCGAGAGTCCAGACACCTGGTATGAAGCCGAATCCCTGGTATATGGCGAAATTCTCGAGGAGTATGACTACGATGAAATCTAAATGGATCGCCGTGATCCTTGTTGTTTCGCTGGCGTGTAACCTGGTCGCTGCCGGGTTCCTACTTGGCAGCCGCGGCCAGCACTTGATCGGCGGCGATCCGACCCGTGGCTATCCTCGTTGGGTGCGGTCACTGCCAGAACCTCGTCGCGAAGCTTTGCGCCCGCTGGTGATAAAACATATGCGCGCAATGCGACCCGGCGTGCGAACCATGCATGCGCAAAACCTCGCCATGAGAACTGCGCTTGGCGCGCACCCTTTCGATGAGGCAGCCTTGCAGACAACACTTAGCGAGCTGCGCGCCGAAGCCGAAAGCGTACAGCGTACATCGCATGCATCATTTATAGAGTTCGTCGCCCAACTGACACCCGCAGAACGACAAAAGCTAAGCAAAGAAATGGGCCACAGGCGTCCAGGACACAATAGGCCATTTCCAAACAGGCCATTGCAACCTTAGAATTGTACTGAATGTTGACTGACACGCTAGACACCTTCTTCGAGCACTACGCAAAGAGCCGCGAATCTCTGGTCACAAGCCACGATCCGGATTGGCCTTCTCCTTGCGAGTTAGGCGAGCCGTGGCGCGATGAAAGCGGTGGACAGATCGTGCTATGGCATCCAGTACGGCGCCATGCCACGGCTGACGATTTCAGCGGTTTGGAGACCGCATTGGAGATGCCCATTCACCCGGATATCAAGACCCACTATGGTCGTTATTGGTCAGCCAATCTGGAAGCCAAAGCACCCGACGGCCACGTCAGCTTGATATTTTTGTGGAATCAAGAGGACTCCAATCGTTTAGTGGAGAATCTCATCAGCCACGCCGTCGCCTGTCGTCACAATCGCTTACCTTTCTCAGTATTTTTCGCCTGTACGGAAGCGGACTCCGACCTGTTTCTGACCATTAACAATGAAAGTGGCGCCGTGCAGTTGGAAGCGCCGGGTAAGCGACCGTTGCGCATCGTCAGCGAAAATCTGGCAGATTTTCTTGAACTGTTGGTGCCGGCGGCTGCCACAGACCGCTAGATCATACCCGGCGCGATGCAGATGCAAGGCGATAGCGTGGCTTTTTCCGGGTAAGTAAGTCTTCACTAACGTTATCAACCGTAGATACCAGCGGCGGTGCCGCGATCACCTCGCTGGCTAGCCCTGGGAACACCAGACTGATCACGTCCAATGCAAACACCTGCCACTGTGGCGCGGTGATGTGCAACGCCACAGCAGAAGCAGGCACGTGGTTAATCAACACAGGTAGAAGAAGTTTGACTGCTTGTTGTAGTTCCTGGGTTGAAACTGCCGGCCCGGGCGCTGGATTTCCCGCAAGCAGAGGTACAATCAACGCGCGCAGGATCTTTCTGGATTCCCGACGCAGCAAGTTACGCTCGCTGAGGACATGACGCGCGGCCAATCCATAAACTGCGTCAATCAGACCCTGCTTATCACCATAGTAGTGATAGATCATGCGTTTGTTGACACCAGCAGCAGAAGCGACAGCGTCTACCCGCAAGCCACCCGCTCCACTACTGAGAATCGCTTGGGTCGCCGCATTCAATATCTTCGCTGATGTGCTGCCAACATCCTTTTGGTTATCGGCTTCAGCTCTAGATGTAACCATTTAGTTACTTTATACCACAAGGCCCGCATCAGTCACGCTATTTTCAGTGCACTAAGTAACTATATAGTTACTTAGTGAAAAAGTGTATTATCATCGACAACAACAAACAGGTAATTCTCATGCGTTTGCTTCGCACTTTTCCTGCATTTATCTGCCTCTGCAGTTTGATGCTTGTCAGCCCTATCACCCAAGCCGCGTCCAAGCTAGAACTCGACATTCGTGTCAAAGCTACTTTAGAACGCTTATATGCAAAGCGCGCCGAAGCCAGAACACTCGGCGCCAAGGCCAACGCGATATTGGTTTTTCCCCGTATCCTCAAGGCAGGTTTCGGTATCGGCGGCGAGATCGGTGAAGGCTCGCTAATAGTCGGCGGTGTTCCCAGCCAGTATTACCGCCTGACGTCCCTTTCGTTCGGTTTCCAACTCGGCGGTCAGGCTAAGTCTGAAGTCATCATGTTCATGACCGATGAATCTCGCCGCAGATTTGTAGAAAGCGACGGCTGGGAAGCCGGTATCGATGGCAGTATTGCGGTGATAGAGTTCGGTGTCGGTAGAGAGATCGATACCAACTCAATCCAAGACCCGATCATCGCCTTCATTCTCGACAACAAAGGACTGATGTATAACCTTTCACTGGAAGGCACCAAGTTCTGGAAAATTCAAAAATGATCGGGCGCCGTACCTCAGGTTACCCGCGTTAGACACTTACTCCGACGGCCAAGCAACAGACGCCGCCGCGTCAACATCCTGGGCGTCGGCTTCAGGAAAATTTGACAAGAATTCCAACACGACGACGCAAACTGCAATGCAAAGTGTTCGGCCATCGACCCAGGGATAATACCGATCGGCGCCAACATGCCAGACAGCACAAAGTAGGCTTGGAAGCTGGCAAGCGTCACCTGGTTTGATTCAACAAGCGAAAACCTTAACAATCCGAGGATGTGAGTTATGCTATGCAAGTCTTCGGCAAGCCGCCAGGTATGACAACCCAGAAGATTATTTTTGATACCGACCCTGGCATTGACGACGCCATGGCATTGCTGTTCGCCCATCACGCACCTGACATTGAGATCGTTGGGGTTACGACAGTGCTGGGCAACGGCAGCATCGAAACCGTCACGCGAAATGCGTTGCACATCTGTGAACGCTTTCAGATTGAGACCGAAGTTTATCGGGGTGCGGCAGCACCTTTATTGGTAGCGTCCGACGAACCACCGGCGTTTGTCCACGGCCACGACGGGTTGGGTAACATCAATGCGCCACATTCAACCATGCCCCTGGGTCAACATTCAGCCGCCGTTTTTATCGTCGATGCCATCCTTAAACAGCCCCACGAAATTACCTTTATCGCCGTCGGCAGGTTGACCAATCTCGCCATGGCGTTGCGCATCAATCCTGCGATTGCCGATTTGGTCAAAGAAGTCGTGGTCATGGGTGGGGCGTTGGGCAGCAACGAGCACACTGGCAACGTCACCCCGGTCGCCGAGGCAAATATATTCGGCGACCCACACGCGGCGGACATCGTCATGACCGCTGCATGGCCTCTGACCCTGGTTGGGTTGGACGTCACCATGACCTGCATCATGCGCACCGAACGCCTGGCGCGCATTCGCGAATCTGCCGGAAAAACCGGCGAGTTTATATGGGACATCAGCCGTCATTACGAAGACTACTATCGTGAGACAAGAGGCGTGGATGGATTCCCTGTGCATGACTCCTGCGCGGTAGCCTACCTGTTGGCGCCGGAGTTGTTTCAGACGCGGACCGGCGCGCTGCGGGTATCCACCGACGGCATCACCCGCGGTCAGACAATTCTGGTGCCGGCGGGCAAGAAGTTCCCGCCGAGCGCATGGGACGAAGTACCGCACAGTCGAGGCTGCGTCAAAGTAGATGCGGCGGCGCTACTTGATCTGTATGAAACCACCTTGGCCAATCGATACTAGCACCTGCCTATTCCTCCCGGGTTATCTGCTCCTTCACAAATTCAACCCGGTTGGTGGTTTTGTTAACGATTCAGCGCTGAAGTCTTTTGTTGCGGCAGCGGCGGAGGCCATGCACAAGGTGCAGCAGAGACCGCTGAAGAGGCCTGATACAGTTCCGTGAGCGTTCAAAGCTGGATCCCCATTATTCTTGGTCGTTAACCCGCCAAGGAGAAGAATCGACCAATGGCGGTTAGTTGATCATTGCATGAGAACACTTGTCCATCTTCTCAGCCTCATCTACCAGCGACCATTCGTAATTCAATTCTTCCATCGATGATTTGAAAGTGGTGCAGCGATCCAGCGGATCATTTTGGCCTACTATGCGGATATCAATTGGTGAAATAGCCATATTGGCAATAAACTCTGAAGACAATATTTTTTAAGCCCGTTAACTACTAATACAAAGATCAAAAATGAACTGAGTTGTTGGCCATTGTCGCGGTCGTCATTTCGCTGCGCTCTGCAATAAATTTCATCGTCGTATTATGTCGGCCAAATTTAATTACTTTAAGAAAACTATGTCTACAGCAGATACAGAATCCCAAGAATTCCAACCTACCATTATTTCCTATGTAAAAGATCTCCCCAATCTGTGTTCGCTTGCTGGATTAGCTTGCACAATATTAGCTATTTACTTCAGTATTCTGGGCGTTTACCACGCAGCAATGATTGGGATGATCTGGGCTGTAGCTTTTGATTGGGCAGATGGATTAATTGCCCGAAAAATGAAAGGAAGGACAGGAAATGATCGGGCATTTGGAGGGCAGCTCGATGTATTAATAGACATTGTCAGCTACGGAGTTACCCCAGCAATTCTTCTGCTGAGCTATGGGAAATTCGAACCCGTATTTTTAATTGGTGCATTCTTTATGCTTGCAGCGAGTGCGATTAGGTTAAGCTATTTCAGCACCTTTGGCCTGTCCGTCGGGACGAAATACACAGGTCTAGCTTTAGATAACAATAATATTATTCTCGTTTTTGTATTCATATTCGAAAGTGTTTTAAGTAGTGACGTTTTCTCTATCGTTTTCTATATTTCTGCGCTAGGGCTTGCTGCTTTGAATGTATCTCAAATAAAAACTCCCAAACTTTCTGGAAATCCCACTAATGTGTACGGCCTTGCTCTTTATACTTTGATAATAACGAGTTTCTACGGTTGGAAACTTTTATAGATAGCCGGAAAAAGTAGAATTATTTTGAATGATAGAAGTCAATGAACACAATGGTTGTATATACGGTAGGTACATTTGATTTGTTACATGTAGGGCACCTGGCCCTATTAGAATACTGTAGAACATTAGGTGACGTTGTCGCGGTGGGTGTTGCTTCTGACAAGGTGGTGAATTCTTACAAGCCGAATGTGCCGGTCATTCCACTTGAAGAGCGAGTGGAAATGCTGAAATCTTTGAGATGTGTTGATATTGTGCGGCCTTACTATGAACTTGAATATGTATCCGGCTGCAAAGAATTAAATCCTGACATTTTTGTTGTTGGGGAAGATTGGAGCGATAAGCCACATAATGTAGATGTCGAGTCTTATTTGAAAGCCGAGGGCAAAAAAATTATTCAGGTCCGTTACAGTCCAAGAACATCATCGACAAAAATAAAGCAGGTGGTAATTTCTCAGACCCATAGAGGGGAATTTCTTACGCAAGAACTTGTGTGAGATACCGACTATAACAAGCTGTTGCAGTTCCCGGTCAGCGTTTCTTCTTCGACATGTCGCTTAACTGCTTGTCATGCCCACAAACCGGAATGACTCGACTCCAAGTCCAACAGAAACCGTTTTGTCTCCAAGCCACCGCCGAAACCGGTCAGACTGCCGTTGCTGCCGATGACCCGGTGGCAGGGAATGATGAGCGCGATGGGGTTGTTGCCGTTAGCACTGCCTACCGCACGTACCGCTTTGGCATTGCCGATGCGCTGGGCAATATCCAGATAACTGCAGGTTTCGCCGTAAGGGATTTCCTGCAGGGCATCAAGTACCGACAATTGAAAATCAGTGCCACTTGGCGCCAAGGCTAAATCGAAGACCTTACGCTCACCGGCAAAATATTCCTTCAACTGCTTTTTCACTCGCCTGAAGGGTTCGTCTGAACGCTCCCAGGCCTCATCCGCACCACGCGCTTTGCTGCCGGTGGAGAAATGCAACCCCCGCAATTCATCCCGCCCGCCACTGAGTAACAGCGGGCCGATGGGACTTTCAACATAAGAATACAACATAGTCTTGCCTTACTTTAATTTTTTGCCCGCGGCACGTTTCACACCGGCCGCATACCAAAGATACATCAGGGCGTAAGCTCGCCAGGGCTGCCACGCTTGTGCCTGCTGCCTGGCCTTGGCCGCCGTGCATTGCAACTCTTTGAGCACCACCCAATCGTTATCCGGAAATGCGTTTGGGTCTTTCAGTGCGCGCATGCGCACGTAGTTCGCTGTCCACGGACCGATGCCATCTACCGCTTGTAACTGTTGCTGTAGATCGTCAAAGTCCTGGCATTCATCAATGACCAGATCACCTGCAACTACCATTTCCGCAAGCCTGACCACCGCTCGACCACGCCGCCCCGGCATACCAAGCTCTGCCACTTCACGACCTAATAGCTGCCGGGCAGTCGGAAACAAACCCTCGCCATAACTGACAATCATTTTGTTCGCCAGCTCGGTGCCTCGCGCTACGCTCACCTGCTGCCCCAGAACCGCACGTATCGTGGTTTCGAAACCATCCCAAGCGCCAGGTACCCGCAAACCGGGTGCTTTTTCTGCCCACGGTCCCAGCCGAGCATCTGCCGAGAAGAATTCGTGCAAGGTCGCACCGTCTGCATTCAAGTCAAACACCCGACGCACCCGATTCAGCAGACTGTGCAATGGTTCATCCACTAACGGTACGCGGGCAATGAGTTCATCACCGCGTAAACACACATCCAACCACAAAGAGGTGTCCCCGGCGCGCTCCAACAGCCGGCGATAACACCAGTTGCCGGGACCGCCTGTTACCTCTTCAACCCCGCGCAAGGCGCGCTTTTGCAGATAGCTGAACATCCAATCGAAATCATACGGTGGGCGGATTGGCAGTTTAATTTGCACCGTGGTGGCCACCGCCTGTTGCCCCGCCTGGGCTCGCAATTCCCGCGGTGTGCATTGGAAAATCTGCCGGATCTCGTGATTGAAGCGGCTGACGCTGCCATAGCCCGCGTGATACGCCACCTGCACAAGAGCTGTGCGCGTGCCTGTTAGAAGATTCTTGGCCAGTTTTGCACGGTTCAAACGCGCCACGGATTTAGGTGAGGTACCCAGCTCCTGAGCAAACAAGCGGGTCAACTGACGGTCTCCTACCGCCAGCTCACGCGCCAACTCAACAGTGGTGTGACCATTCAGGAATCCTGCCTCGATCAGACGCAAGCCGCGCATGACAGTATCGCTGCCCAGGGTCCACTCGGGTAGCCGCCGCGCTGCCTCCGGCCGGCAGCGCCGACAAGGTCGAAAGCCCGCATCCTGGGCTGAAGCGGCATTGGCGTAATACTGCACATTATCTTCGCGTGGAATCCGCGCCGGACAAATAGGCCGGCAATAGATCCCGGTGGTCAGCACGCCGACAAAAAATCGCCCGTCGAAACGAGGATCCCGGCTCAGTCGCGCTTGTTGGCAAACAGCCAGCGGCGGCAACGCGCTGGGCGCTGAACCTGTTTGTTCTGCGCCAGGATCTGCCAAGGATTCCGCCATCGCTTTTTATCAACCTATACAAGCATCAGAATGACTATAATTCACCTGCATAAGCAATACTTCCCGGAATCGGACATTTGTCTAAATCGCCCGTCATAGACCCACGCCAGCCGGTACGCTTGATACCGGTACATATAGCCAAGCCCTGGGGCCAGGAAATCTGGTACACCGGCATGGAGCAACGCGGCGAAAGCAAAGTGCTTATTGACGACGCAGAGATATCACTGTCGGCCTATCTGGCCGACAATCCTGCCGCGCTGACGAACACGACACCGGTGCTGTTGTTGAAGGTGTTGGATCCAGCTGCGGCCGAAGTCACCGGCGATCTATATTTCGAGGTTCACGAACACAAACAGGAAGTCTATGTGGTTACCCACATCGATACGGTTGCCTGGCCGGATGGCGTAGGCGGTATTCGCTTCGGTATGTGCCAGGATAAACGCAGAACCTTTACCAGCACTGAATCTTTTCGCGCCGCCTATTTAGAAGCCGTACAACGCTACGAGTCGATACGACGGCAAATCGACGAGCAGGGCGTAGCGGTGGGAGCCCAGGTGGAAGCTGGCGCACGAGCGCATATGGAATCCTTTGCGGCCATGCGCGAGTTGCGTGTCGCCGACGTAGTGCAAGTGCCCACCTGGACGCCGCATGCACTGCAACATGGCGTGCGCGTGGTGGAATTTCAAACTCCGACCTACGAACGCTTCATCATTTCGTTTGCACAACAAGTGCAGACCCAACGCCACTGGGACAGTGCCCACGCGATTGCCAGCATGCATATCGATGAACCGGCGGCGGAGACTATCGAGTACGTCGCTGACGGCGTCGAACGCATCGCCAGGTTCGATGACTTCAACGTCTGGCGCGTGGCTTTGCACATCGCCGCGCCATTACGTTTGCCCGCAGAGCTCCCTTACGCGGTTTGCATGTGCCTGACCGGTGCGGTGCAAGTGGGGGCTCTGAACCTCGAGGCAGAGCAGGCCTGTTTCGTGCCCCATGTCGCTCTGCCTCAGATGAACCTGACCGGTTCAGGCCAGCTACTTATCGCCGCCCCGAAGTTATGACCCTGCTGTCTCGTCGCGCCGCATTCTTAACGGCGATCCTGCTGCTGGCGACACTGGTGCTGGTGTATCCGCCAACGCGCTTGATATCCCTGCTGGTACCGGGCTGGAGCCCCTCAATCTGGGTGATTCTCGGCTTGCTTGGCTTGCCAGTTTCGCTGCGCCTGCTGCACGAACGTACCTCACCTAGGTGGGCTGCCTGGTCTCGGATGGTGATGGCGGTTGTCATGACCTGGTTGGGTATCTGCTTCATGATGTTGACTATCTTGTTGCCGGCCGAGTTTATTTTGCTGACCGGCTTGTTTGCACCACAAACAATCGGGCAGTGTGTGTTGGCTCTGGTGACCGTACTGAGCCTCTACAGCATTTTCAACGCGCTACACCTGCACGTTCGTACGGTAGAAATTAAAGTCGATCAAACAGTTCACTCTGCGATCAGCGGCACTGCGCTTGTGCAAATCTCTGATGTACACATCGGTTCTCGGCAGCCGGGATTACTCGCCCCAATTGTTGCCCAGGTTAATGCGCTTAATCCCGACTATACGCTGATCACTGGTGATCTGATCGATATGCAGGGCATCGACGAAGAGCAACTTGCCGCGCTGGGTGAGTTGGAGTCACCCAGTTTGTTCTGCATTGGCAACCACGAGCGCTATGTCGACCTCGAGGATATCTGCCGCCGACTGCAGAACCTCGGTATACAAGTTTTACGCAACGCCACCGTGCGCAAAAATGGCTTTCAGTTTATCGGTATAGACGATGCGGAGAGTAAGCAACAAGTCGGCAACGAAATCAGCAAGCTCAAGCCAGCCCCGGATGCCTACCGTGTGCTGCTCTACCACCGACCAGATGGCGCCCAGCAGGCCGCTGACTGGGGTGCAAATCTCATGCTTACCGGCCACACCCACCGGGGCCAGATATTTCCTTTCAACCTGTTGGTGAAGCGCTTTTTTCCCCTTTTACACCAGCTGTATCAGATCGATGACATGCATTTATATGTGTCCCCGGGAACGGGTACCTGGGGGCCTGTGATGCGCCTCGGCTCGAAGTGCGAAATCACCCTGTTTAAGCTACGCTAAGGTCCAAAACCACTTGCTAGGATCGATACGTGGCAGAACCCGCCTGGACAGAACCAACAGAACTCATCATCGAGCAAATCGAGATTGGCCCGATGCAAAACTACACCTATATCATCGGCAGCCGGGAAACCCGGGAAGTCGCCATCGTCGATCCGGCGTGGGATATCGATTTACTGATAGCGAGGCTCGAAGAACGCGACTACAAGCTCACTGCCGCTCTGGCAACCCACTATCATCCCGACCATATCGGCGGTTCATTCAGCGGCAACAACGTTGAAGGCATCGCGCGTTTGCTGGAAGTCAATCCGGTAAAAATATACGCACACAAGGAAGAAGCGGAAGGCATTAAAAAGGTCACTGGAATATCCGAAAGTGACATCGTACGGGTCGATTCCGGTGACACACTGAAACTCGGCAATATCGAGGTCGAGTTCCTGCACACGCCAGGACATACCCCCGGTAGCCAATGCTTTCGCATCAAAAACACGCTGGTATCTGGCGACACATTGTTTATCAACGGTTGCGGCCGTGTCGACCTGCCTGGCTCCAACACTGAGGATATGTATCACAGCTTGCGTAAGCTGGCCGATTTGCCAGACGATACATTGCTACTACCGGGGCACAATTACGGACACGTACCCAATGCCACCTTGGGTGAAACCAAGGAAACGAATGTACACCTGCGCATTGATAATATGGAGATGTGGAAAAGCATCATGGGCGAGTAGCGGGTCGGTAAAAAAAATGGACCGACGAAAACGAATGAGAAGAGGATCACTATGAAAACAGGCACATTTACCGGATTCGATCTGGAAATTCGTGAGCCAGGCATTGCCTGGTTTCAGTTCAATTCACCAGAACGCCTGAATGGCATGACCACCGCCATTAAGCGCGACTTAATTGAAGCGGTGACCCAGGCGCAGATGGACAACGCCGTGCGGGTGTTGGTATTTACCGGCACCGGCAGGGCATTCTGTGCCGGTGATGATCTGCGCGCCTACCGGGATGCAGACCTGGGCGGCGACCCGTTGGTCGACGCCATACCCGGCGGCCACGACAATGAACTTGGCACCTACAACGGCTTGCGCACCATCTCCCAGGCCCTCAATACAGCGGTGCGAAACCTCGACAAACTTACCCTCTGCGCCCTCAACGGTGTGGCGATCCAAACCGGGTTTTCGCTCGCACTGTGCTGTGACTTCCGCATCGCGGCCGACTCCGCACGCATGGGCAGCGCCACGTTGCGCTTTGGCCTGCTGCCGGATGAAGGCGGCCAGTACCTGCTGGTTGAGGCCATGGGCGTTGCTAAGACACTGGATTTCATCATGCGCAAGAAAATCGTCAGCGCCGACGAAGCCTTGTCATTGGGTCTGGTGCATGAGGTGGTGCCGGCGGCAGAACTGGAAGCGGCCGCCATGGCCTTCGCCACTGAGTTGGCAAATGGTCCACAAGTGTCCATGCGGCTGCTGAAACGCTCAATCTACAACGCCGGTGAACTGAGCTGGGCGCAAAGTCTCGACGAGATAGCCGCCAAAACAGCGATCAGCGACCATCATGCCGACGCTAAAGAAGGTGTAACTGCATTTCTCGAAAAACGCGAGGCGACATTTAACCAGTGGCTGGAGGCAGATGCATGAGTGAGTTGGTCACCTATGAATCGTCCGAGCGCATTGCCACCATTACAATCAATCGCCCGGACCGATTGAACGCGCTAAACGAAGAAGTGATCGTCGGCCTGCAACAAGCGTGGCAACGCTTTGAAGAAGCCAGCGATCTGGTGGCGATCATCCACGCTGCCGGTGACCGAGCGTTTTCCGTGGGCGCGGATGTTAAAGAGCCCCCCAAGGAAATGTGGCAGGGTGTGCCCAGCGTCGGGGCCGTGACCAGCAAGCCCGTTATAGCGGCGGTGCACGGTTGGTGTATTGGCGGCGCCTATTGCATCGTGCAGATGTGCGACCTGGTGGTCGCGTCTGCCAACACCATTTTCAAGTATCCCGAAGCTCAGCTTGGTTTTACCGGCGGGCTTATCACCAGCGCGGTGGCACGCATTCCACACAAAGTTGCGATGGAGTTCATGATGCTGGGCGAGAACTTCGACGCCCAGAAAGCCTTGGCCTGCGGCATGGTCAACAAAGTGGTCCCGGCAGGCGAAGAGTTGTCAGCAGCCCGGGACTGGGCCACGATCCTGGCTAACTCGGCTCCTCTGGTGCTTGCCGCCACCAAGAAGTTCTCACTGGCAACAATGAACAAAAGCCCAGCCGAAGCAGGCGCGATATCTCGTGAACAATTGTTGATGGTAAAAAATAGCGAAGACGGGCGCGAGGGCGGCCGGGCCTTTGCGGAAAAACGTACGCCGGTATTCAAGGGAAAATAAAAATGAAAAAAGCACCCCTGCACATGTCGCTACTGCTTATTTTTGTCTTCTGGGCAAGCGCCAGCAATGCCCTTGCCGACGGTCAGTTCGTGGACGTAGCGCCGAAAACCCAGGCAGAAATTGAACTCGTACTCGACACGCTTGAAGCCTCCATCAACACGGACCTGACTGACCTGCCACCGATAGTGATGATGTTGCACGGAGACGAAGCACATCGTTTTCTGCGCTCGAACTACAATGACAATAAAAGTCTGGTCGATCAGGCGGCAAAACTTGCAGCCTACAACGTCATCAATGTTCAGATCTGCGCAACCTGGATGGAAGCGAATAACTACAACGCCGCCGATCTATTTCCCTTTATATCCACGGTGCCCTACGGTGCAGGTGAACTGGATCGCCTGGCCAAAGAAGAAAACTATAGCGAGTACAGCGTGCACCTCTGACCCCTATTTTCGTTTTTCTAGCGCATTAAGCGGAAGCAATTGCGCAGTTCTGTGACGAACAATTCGGGTTGTTCGAAAGCAGCAAAATGACCGCCCTTTTCCAGTTCGTTCCAATAGACGATATTTTTATAGCGCACTTCTGCCCAACTGCGCGGTGTCGGAACAATTTCTTTGGGAAAAATACTACAGCCCGTCGGAATCTTTACAGTGTTGTCTTCACCACTGTTAAAGGCGCGATTGAAACTCTCCCAATAGAGCTTACCTGAAGATGCGCCGTTGCCTTGCAGCCAGTAAAACATCACGTTATCGAGTAGTTCTTCTTTGCTCAGCACGTTCTCAGGATGACCATCGCAATCTGTCCACTCGTAGAATTTTTCAATGATCCACATGGCTTGGCCCACCGGAGAATCCACCAGCGCATAGCCTAAGGTCTGGGGCCGGGTGCTCTGCTGCTTGGAGTAACCAGCGCCCCAATCCTGGTAGTATTTGGCACCGGCCAGAGCCCGCTTATCGTAATCATCTGGATTTTTAAGCGCCGCCTTGGTGGCCCGAACATTGGGCATATTGACATGGATACCCACACAAGCACCCAGATTCTGCACCGCGATCTCAGTGGTTACCGCTGAGCCCCAATCACCACCTTGGGCAAAGTAGGTCTCGTAACCCAAGCGACGCATCAGCACATCCCACACCTGGGCAATCTTGTTAACGCCCCAACCTGTCTCGGCCGGTTTGTCTGAGAAGCCATATCCGGGTAGTGACGGGCATATCACATGAAATGCATCTGCGGCGCTGCCACCATGGGCCACCGGATCTACCAACGGATCGATCACCTTGTGAAACTCCACCACGGAACCCGGCCAGCCATGGGTAATGATCAACGGCCGCGCTTCGGCATGAGGGCTGACGACATGCACAAAGTGAATGTCGAGACCATCGATTGACGTTTTATATTGTGCATGACGGTTGAAGTAGACTTCACGAGCGCGCCAATCGTAGGTCTGCAGCCAATAGTCGGTGAGTTCCCGGGCATAGGCCAACGGCACGCCCTGGCTCCAGTCGTCCGGTGTTTCGGCCTCTGGGAAACGGGTCTGTTCTAAGCGTGTCGTCAACTCGTCGAGTTGCGCCTGGGGTACGTCAAGCTGAAACGGTGTGATGTCTGTCATGATGTTATTGCCCCTGCAGGTGATGTATCAAAAAGGCCCAGTAGTCAGTGTATTCGTCGATAAGTTTCTCGGTCGGGGTGCCCGCACCGTGACCGGCATTTGTTTCTACCCGCAACAGAACCGGCGCGCTACCTTGCTGCAGGCTCTGCAACCGTGCGGCGTACTTAAAACTGTGGCCAGGCACAACCCTGTCGTCTGTATCAGCGGTACCAACCAGCACTGGTGGATATACCTGTGCCGACAAATTGTGATAGGGCGAATAGGCATAGAGGGCGGCAAATTCCTCGGCGTCTTCGGCAGAGCCATAGTCATCCACCCAGAAGGCACCCGCGGTAAACAGGTGGAAGCGCAGCATATCCATGACACCGACCAGGGCCAATGCGGCACCAAATAAATCTGGCCGTTGGTTCAGCACCGCGCCTACCAACAAGCCGCCGTTACTGCCGCCCATGATGCCGAGGTGTGCGGGTTTGGTATATCCAGCTTCAATCAGATACTCCCCGGCGGCAATGAAGTCATCAAACACGTTCTGTTTGTCGAGCTTAGTTCCTGCCTTGTGCCACTGCTCGCCATATTCTCCACCACCACGTAAATTGGCAATAGCCACAACGCCGCCGCGATCGATCCAGACCGCGCGCGTCATCGAAAAATCCGGCGTTAGAGATATGTTGAAGCCACCGTATCCATACAGCAGGGTGGGGTGGCTGCCGTCGCGCTTCAGGCCGCGTTTGTGGCTGATGAACATAGGCACTCGGGTACCATCTTTTGAGGTGAAGAACGATTGCGTTACCTCGTACTCACCCACATCCAGAGCAAATTCAACTCGGCGAAACTCTTCGCTGATCAATGTATTGAGATCAATTCGCAGAATCGCTGGAGGATAGTTAATGCTGGAGTAGTAATAAAATGCTTCAGAGTCAGTGGCAGAACCTGAAAATTCGAGTACTGAGCCCAGCCCGGGGAGATGCACCGGCTTAGGTCCAGAGCCATCCAGGTTGTATATTTGGACACTGGAGCTGGCATCGACAAGATAGCGAACCACCAGTTTACCGCCCAGCAGGTCCGCCCCTTGCAACACCTGATCACTCTCGGCGACAACTGCCCGCGCATTTGCCAACGCATCGCTGCCCAATTCCGGACGCAAGGCAATGACCCGACCTCTGGGCGCCTCGAGGTCAGTGCGGAAATAGAGTTCGCCGGCGGCATGGCCAACGAGGGTGTAATCGTTATCGAAGCCTGTGATCAGAAATTCAGGCGCTTTCTGCGACCCCGTTGGTTGCACCAGAATCTGATAGCGATTGTCTGTCCCTAACACTACCCCGATAACCAGATAAGCGCCGTCTTCAGTCGCATAGGCAAAGTACCGCCAGTCCGGGTGATCCGCGTCGACATAAATGAGCTCATCTTGATCTTGCGCCGTACCGACGCGGTGGTAATAGACCGCATGCATCTGCTGGGTCGCATGAAATTTGTCTGCCTTTGGTTCTGGATAACGGCTGTAGTAAAAACCTCGGCCATCTGCCGACCAGCTGAGACCGCTGAACTTCAACCAATGCAACTCTTCGTCGAGGTCGGCGCCCGTGTTCAGATCGCGCACCTGCACCTGACGCCAGTCCGAACCCGCCTGTTGCACCATGTAGGCGACATAGTTACCTTCAGGGTCTGGATAATAGGCAGCTAATGCGGTGGTACCGTCTGCAGACCAGGTGTTCGGATTGAACAAGACATCTGGCTCGCCTTGCAGGGAGGTCTGCACCAACACCTGATCTTGATTCATCAAGCCATCGTTGTAGCTATAGAAGTAGCGCCCGCCTTTCTTTACCGGCACGCCAAACCGTTGGGTGTTCCACACTTCTTTGAACTGCTCGTTCAGTTCCTGCCACACCGGCAGGCTTTTCAAGTATTCATCAGACAAGGCGTGTTGCGCCTCAACCCACTCACGCAATGCCACGTTTTGACGCACATCGTCTTCGAGCCAACGATAAGGGTCGGCGACCACCACGCCATGATAGTCATCAAACTGTGCAACGGTTTTTGTGTGCGGATATTCCATAGCTTCGACTTGTGGAATGGATAATTCTGCCGGCTGGTCCATGGGGTCGCTACAATTCATCAACGCGAGCGCAACGACGGCCGGCCACAAGCACCGCCAAACTTCGCCGCGTGGCCTTTTGCCGCTCGCCTTAAGGCAGCAGATGGGTGACCGCGTCTCGCTCTTCACGCAATTCCGTGGCGGTGGCATCCATCTTCTGCCGGCTGAAGTCATTCACCTCGATGCCTTGCTCAATCTGCCAGTCACCCTCTGCGCAGCGCACAGGGAAGGAGTAGATCAACCCCTCATCGATGCCATAGCTGCCATCAGAGTAAACGCCCATGCTGACCACACCGGCGCTACCGAGCGCCCAGTCGCGCATGTGACCAATAGCAGCATTAGCGGCAGAGGCAGCACTGGAAGCACCGCGCGCGTTAATGATGGCTGCGCCACGCTGTTGCACGGTGGGAATGAAATCCTCGCTATACCAATTCATGTCGACCAAGCTCATCGCATCAACCCCGTCCACCGTGGCGCGATGAATATCAGGATATTGCGTGGCCGAATGGTTTCCCCAGATGCATAACCCATCGACATCACTGACATGCTTGCCCGCCTTTTGCGCCAGTTGCGCCATCGCGCGATTGTGGTCGAGACGGGTCATCGCAGTGAAGTTGCGCGGATCAAGATCCGGCGCATTACGCTGCGCGATCAAACTATTGGTATTAGCCGGGTTACCCACCACCAGAACTTTGACATCTCGTGACGCATGGTCATTGAGCGCCTTTCCCTGCACAGAAAAAATTGCCGCATTGGCTTCAAGTAGATCTTTACGTTCCATACCTGGACCGCGTGGACGTGAACCGACCAGCAAGGCATAGTCTGCGTCCTTGAAGGCAACGTCGGCATCATCGGTCTGCACCGTACTGACCAGCAACGGAAACGCGCAGTCATCAAGCTCCATCACCACGCCTTTCAAGGCATCCAGCGCTGGCGTTATTTCCAGCAACTGCAGTATCACCGGTTGATCGTTGCCCAACATGGCGCCAGACGCGACACGAAACAACAGCGCATAGCCGATCTGGCCCGCTGGTCCTGTGATAGTCACTTGAACTGGATCTTTCATTTTTATCTCTCTTACTTAACTCTTGTTCGGAAATTCGCTTCCGGCGAATTTTCCTGCGGAAAATGGCCGCACATTGTATGGCTATAATGGCGATACTTACAGCCGTGGTAGCCTCTCAGGCAAATGAGCCAACAACAGAAATCAATCTCCAGCGCTGCTGAGACCACCGCCCTGGCACGTCGTATCGAAGAAGCTTCGCTGAACGCATGGCCAGCGCTACAACAAATACTCCTCGATGGTTGGATATTGCGCTTCGCGCGTGGTTTTACCAAACGCGCAAACAGTATCGTGCCGCTTTATGCCCCGGTCCTTCCTGCATCGGTCGAGAGCCCAGCGGCCAACCACAGCCTGGCTGAAAAAGTTCGCTATTGCGAAAGCCTCTATGCTCAGCAAAAACTGCAGACGGTTTTTCGTCTGACTTCCTTCAGTGCAAATCCTGAACAAACCGCGTTAGACCAGTTGCTCGCCGCACGCGGCTACGAACTGCGTGAAACGAGTCTGGTGTTGACAAAAAAGCTGGCAGAAACCTTCGCGCAAACCTCGTCCTCCGAGGACACCCCAGCAGCGGCCGAATTGCAAATTCTACCTTTGCATGAATGGCTCACTGTTTATTGCCAACTCACCGACATGCCTGAGCCGGCTAGTTCACTCCATGGGATCATTCTCAAGGGCATCAGCGGCGAATGTGGATTTGGGGTGTTGCGTGCAGACGGCCAACCCATCGCTTGCGGGCTGGCCGTGGTGGAACGAGAACTGGTCGGGCTATTTGACATCTTCACGCACCCTAAGCATCGCGGCCGCGGTCATGCCGCGTTTATGGTCAAGGGGCTTCTCAATTGGGCCGCCAACCAGGGCGCTGAACGCGCCTATCTACAGATGGTGGAGGACAATATGGCGGCAACTGCACTCTATGCCGGGCTTGGTTTCAGCTGCATTTATCACTATTGGTACCGCATACAGGACTGATCGCCAATTCAAGCAAACTTGATTCATAGCGCTATTTTTGAGATGTTTCGTCTTTCGTACTGTTCGCACACAGCTCGCTTGCGGTTTAACTAATAAAAACAAAGAGTTACGCGAAGCAAGCAACATTTCCAGAATTCCGGCCATGCTTGTTTATGATGAGCAGACGGATTTCGTCGCCCTTACGTAAGCGTAATCGGCCCCGGTGAACCTGGCTAAAATGTGTGCTCGACAAAAGAGAGATATATGACTGCGATTAAAAATAGCGGGCTGCCCGAGAAGCTCGGTCTATACGACCCCGCTAACGAAAAAGACAGCTGCGGCGTCGGTTTCATCTGCGATATCAAGGGTCGCGCGAGCCACCAGATAGTCGCCGATGCAGCCAAAATGAACTGCTCCATGGAACACCGTGGCGGTGTCGGCTACGAGACAAACAGTGGCGATGGTGCAGGCATATTGACCACCCTACCCCACCGACTGTTAGCACAAATTGCTGAGGAATCACTTGGCTTTACGCTGCCGGAAGCCGGTGCCTACGGTGTCGGCAACGTTTTCATGCCCGTGGATGAAAATGAACGGGCGCACTGCAAAGCGGTCTTCGAAACTGAAATCACTGCTGCAGGGCAAACCCTGCTCGGCTGGCGCACACTACCTGTTGCTGCCGATATTGCCGGCCTGGGCAACGCTGCCAAAGCCGCCATGCCTCATTTTGAACAACTTTTCATCGCCGCCGCAGAGGGTGTTCGAGGCGATGATTTCGAACGCAAGCTGTACCTCATCCGTAAACACAGCACACACCTGCTACGAGGTGACGATTCACTTTCTCAAGCCAAAATGCTGTACGTTTGCTCTCTTTCAGCGAAAGTGATCATCTACAAAGGCATGCTGACCCCGAATCAGCTTTTCCCGTTCTACAAAGACTTGCAGAACGAAGCCTATGAAAGCCATCTGGCAATGGTCCATTCACGCTTCAGCACCAACACCTTCCCTTCCTGGGATCGCGCCCAACCCAATCGTTTTATGTGCCACAACGGCGAAATCAATACGTTGTTGGGTAACGTGAATTCCATGAACGCTCGCGAAGGCATGGCTCACAGCGATTTGTTTGGCGACGATCTGGAAAAACTATTCCCCATCGTAGAGCCCGATTGTTCGGACTCTGGCAATTTCGACAACGTCCTGGAGTTCTTGCTGATGTCTGGCCGCAAGCTGCAAGAAGCTGTACTGATGATGATTCCCGAGGCATGGCAGCAACATCAAACCATGTCCGCGGACAAACGTGCCTTCTATGAATACCATTCCACTTTCATGGAGCCCTGGGACGGACCCGCCTCCATCGTATTTACAGATGGTACCTGCATCGGCGCCGTGTTGGACCGTAACGGTCTGCGTCCATCGCGTTATTACATTACCGATGACGACAAATGCATCATGGCTTCAGAAGTAGGCGTAGTGCCTGTAGACCCTGCAAGAGTAGTGGCAAAGGGGCGGTTGCAGCCCGGCAAGATATTCCTCATCGACTTCGAACAAGGCCGCATGATTCCAGATGAAGAATTGAAGACCGACCTGGCCAATCGCCAGCCTTATCAAACCTGGTTGGACGAGCAACGCCTGGAGTTGACCGACATAGCGCTGGTTGTTGGCGAAGGTTTGAGCAAAGAAAGTTTGACCCAACGCATGCAGGCCTTCGGCTACACCACCGAAACCATGCAGTTCATGTTGCTACCCATGGTCAGCGAACTGCGTGATCCGCTGGGCTCTATGGGCAATGACGCGGCTCTGGCTGTGATGTCTACCAAGCCGCGCATGCTCTACGACTACTTCAAACAGCGCTTTGCACAAGTCACCAACCCTGCCATCGACTCCATTCGCGAAGAAGTCATTATGGCGTTGGAATGCTATGTGGGACCGGAAAAAAATCTGTTGGAGAGCACACCGGAGCACGCAAACCGTCTGCGAATACCTCACCCGATTTTGTCGAATTCTGAAATGGCTTCGCTGAAACACATGGACCACCGTGGCTGGCGCAGCAAAACGATTGATATCACCTACCCTGCCCAGTCCGGCGAGCAGGGTCTGATCGAAGCGCTTGATCGCATCAACCAACAAGCCCGCGCAGCGATCGACGAAGGGTTCAGCCTGGTCATTCTTTCCGACCGTGAAGTCAATGCAGACCGTGTGCCGATCAGTTCGCTGCTGGCCGCGGGAAGTGTTCACCAACATCTGGTGAAGGACCATACCCGCACCCGCATTGGCATCATGGTGGAAAGTGGCGAAGCTCGCGAGGTTCACCACCATTGCCTGTTGGTGGGCTTTGGCGTGGACGCGATCAACCCGTATCTTGCCTTCGAAGCGTTGTGGGACGCCCGCGCGCAAGGCCTCCTGGATGACGTTAAACACATCAATTCCGATGAGGACGTCGTCGCCGCTTACCAGAAAGCGGTCGCCAAAGGCATGCTCAAGGTTCAGGCAAAGATGGGCATCTCCACTTTGCAGTCTTATAAGGGCGCACAGATTTTCGAGGCCGTCGGCTTGGCGAGTGAAGTAATCAAGCGAGCCTTCACCGGCACAGCAAGCCGCGTGGAAGGTGTTGGTTTTGAAGTGTTGGCCACCGAGATGCAGCAACGTCACATGCTGGGCTTCCCGGGCCGCAATGTCACCCTGTTGAATGTGTTACCCAATCCGGGCGATTTCCACTGGCGCAGCGGTGGTGAGACCCATATGTGGGACCCACAAGCAATCGCCAGCCTGCAGAATGCGGCACGACAGAACAGCGAAGACGACTACTGGCAGTTCGCCACCCATATGAATGAAGAAAATACCAGGCAAGCGACGTTGCGCGGCCTGCTGACATTCAACAACCCGGGCGAAGCGATACCGTTAGAGGAAGTTGAGCCTGAAAGCGAAATTCTCAAACGCTTCGTCACCGGTGCTATGAGCTTTGGTTCGATTAGCGCGGAAGCCCACGAAACGCTTGCCATCGCTATGAACCGGCTCGGTGGCAAATCAAACACCGGCGAAGGCGGTGAAGACCCGGCACGCTTTATCGTGGAAGCAAACGGCGATTCAAAACGCTCGGCCATCAAGCAGGTTGCCAGTGGCCGCTTTGGCGTCACCATCAACTACTTAACAAACGCCGACGAGCTACAGATAAAAATCGTCCAAGGCGCCAAGCCGGGTGAAGGCGGCGAACTGCCAGGCAGCAAGGTAGATGACTACATCGCCAGCATCCGCCACTCAACACCGGGCGTTGGCTTGATCAGTCCGCCACCACACCACGACATATATTCAATTGAAGATATCGCGCAGTTGATACACGATTTGAAGAATGCCAACCCGCAAGCCCGCATCAGCGTCAAACTAGGCGCAGAAGTCGGTGTCGGCGCCGTCGCTGCCGGAGTAACCAAGGCTCGTGCGGACCATCTGGTCATCGCAGGCGATACCGGCGGCACCGGCGCTTCACCACTGACGTCGATAAAACATGCCGGCGTGCCATGGGAACTGGGTATAGCCGAAGCTCATCAAACCCTGGTGATGAACAACCTGCGCTCGCGCGTGGTCCTGCAGACAGACGGCCAGCTTAAAACCGGCCGTGACGTTGCCATAGCAACCCTGCTTGGTGCTGAGGAATTTAGCTTTGCCACCGCACCGCTCATCGCCCTGGGTTGCATCATGATGCGCAAGTGTCATTTGAATACCTGCCCGGTCGGCATCGCTACCCAGGACCCCGAGCTGCGCAAGAAATTCAAGGGTTCGCCTGAGCACGTGATGAACTACCTGTTCATGGTGGCCAAAGAGCTGCGCATGATCATGGCAGACCTGGGGCTGCGTACGATCAACGAAATGGTTGGACGCGCGGACCTTTTGCAGGCCGACAAGGCCGTGGAACATTGGAAATCTCGCGGCCTGGACCTGTCGGAAATGCTCGCGCCCGCAACTATTCCGGATGAGTTCCTGGGTTCTTACGCCATCCATGAACAATATCATCAACTCGACCGAGCACTGGACAATCACCTGATGGAGCTGGCCGAACCGGCAATCAGCAACGGTGAGAAGGTTTATGCTGAGTTGCCGATAGTGAACACTAACCGCGTGGTCGGCGCCATGTTGTCGAATAAAATAATCCGCGAGGTGGGGCCTGAAATGCTCCCCGACGGTACCATCCACTTCAAGTTTAATGGCAGCGCAGGTCAGAGCCTGGGATGCTGGCTTGCTCGCGGCATTACCCTCGAAGTCGAAGGCGACGCCAACGATTTTGTTGGCAAAGGCCTGTCCGGCGGACGTGTAGTGATCTACCCGCCCAAGACCAGTCGGTTCAAAGCTCAGGAAAATATTCTCATCGGCAACGTCGCCTTGTATGGCGCCACCTCTGGCGAAGCCTTTTTCCGCGGTGTTGCTGCGGAGAGATTCTGTGTGCGCAATAGTGGCGCATGCGCCGTTGTAGAAGGCGTCGGTGACCACGGCTGTGAATATATGACCGGTGGCAGGGTGGTTATTCTCGGACCTACCGGGCGTAACTTCGCCGCAGGTATGAGCGGTGGCATCGCCTACATCTGGGACCCTGAGCGAGCGTTCAACATCCAGTGCAACATGGAGATGGTCGAACTTGAGAGCATCGAGTCTGACGAAGACATCGAAGAGTTACATCGCCTGGTTGCCGATCACCAAACACTTACCGGCTCTGATGTTGCAGCACGTCTGTTAATCAACTGGCAACAAAGCCTGACAGAGTTCGTCAAGGTGATACCTACGGACTACAAACGCGCGCTCGAACAACGCAAGCAACAAGTAAGCGCCGGATAAACGGCCATGGGGAAACCGACAGGATTTATTGATTTCGCTCGTAGCGCAGCACCTTATCGGGATGCTGCTGAGCGTTTGCTTGATTTTAACGAGATTTACACCGACCACGATATCGATCGTCTGACGACACAAGGTGCTCGCTGCATGGATTGCGGGGTGCCATTTTGTCAGTCTGATGATGGCTGTCCCGTATACAACCTCATACCCGAATGGAACGATCTGATTTATCACGGGCAGTGGCGCGAAGCATTGGACCGCCTGCACAAAACCAACAATTTCCCGGAGTTTACCGGACGCGTATGCCCGGCACCGTGCGAAGGTTCTTGTGTATTAAGCATTACCGACCCGGCCGTCACCATCAAGAACATTGAAATGGCGATCATCGACCGCGGCTTCGACGAAGGTTGGGTCGTTGCCCAGCCGCCGTCAAAGCGTACTGGCAAAAGTGTCGCTGTGATCGGCTCCGGCCCGGCCGGTCTGGCTGCCGCCGCGCAGCTCAACTTAGCTGGCCATCTGGTCACAGTCTACGAGCGGGCTGATCGCATTGGTGGATTGCTGATGTACGGCATTCCCAACATGAAGCTGGCCAAACTCGAGGTGGTCGAGCGCAGAGTGCAATTACTGCGTGATGAAGGTGTCACCTTCGTGACAAGCACTGCGGTCGCTGATGGTGATGCCGACTCGACGTCGATCGAAGCGCTTCGAGAAGAACATGACGCGGTGTTGCTCAGCACCGGTGCGACAGTTCCCCGCGACCTTCCCATTCCTGGCCGCGAGTTGGCTGGCGTTCATTTCGCCATGGACTTCCTGACCGCGAATACCAAAAGTCTGCTCGACTCAAAACATGCAGACAAAAAATACATTTCTGCCAAAGACAAAGCTGTGATCGTCATCGGCGGCGGCGATACGGGTACCGACTGTATCGGCACCTCGCTGCGCCATGGCTGTAAGAACCTGGTGAATTTCGAGCTTTTTCCCCAGCCCCCTGCAGATCGCGCAGATGACAATCCCTGGCCTACCTGGCCGCGGATTTTTCGCATCGAATACGCCCATGAAGAGGCCGCTCACCTGCAAGGCAAAGACCCGCGTGTTTACTCTATATCTTCGCTGAATTTCATTGGCAACGAAGCCGGTTCAGTAGCCGGGGTGCGCACCATCGAAGTAGAAATGAAAGATGGCCGGTTTCATAACATCGAAGGCACTGAAAAGGATTGGCCGGCAGACCTGGTGTTGTTGGCGATGGGTTTTTTAGGTCCGGAACACGACGTCAGTGATCCGCTTGAACTGGCTTACGATGAACGGTCTAACTATCTCGCACAATACGGTGACTATCAGACCAGCGTCGATGGCGTATTCGCTGCGGGCGACTGTCGTCGCGGTCAATCACTGGTGGTCCGCGCGATCCAGGAAGGCCGTGAGGCGGCCCGCGAGATAGACCGCTTCCTGATGGGGAACACGCAGCTACCCTAGGTAGCCTCTGATTAAGTCTCAAAAGCTCCCTAGTCCTGCGGAGTACCGCGAATCGTATCCTGCACTAACGCAAGCGGGCGCGCCCACGCTTTAAGCCGAGCCATTTCTCCGCCCAATTGCTGGCTGGCGGCGACTGCTGCAGCATGACCGGAAAATACACCGTAGGTAATGATATGCATCAGCTTGCCATCCCGGCGCATGCGGTACAAAACAAATTCTGCCGGGTTGTCCTGGCGATTGATGAACGCAACCGCACGGTCGCGGCTGGACAGTGTCAGTAACTGAAGCGTGTAGCGGCCGGGGTCCTGTTGCAGCAACCAGGTTCCGGAGTGGAATGCTTCATCGAAAGACCCAGGTGGCTCGGATACCACGGCAGCTTCAGGCGCAGGAATAATTTCGGGTTCGGGTTCGGGTTCGGGTTCGGGTTCGGGTTCGGGTTCAATCAGCGTAGCCACTGCCGGTTGATCTTCAAGTGGAACCACATCCGGCGGGGGTTCATCCAGAGGTTCCGCCGTAAACTCGTCAACAAACAGCTGATCGTCTATCTCAGAGGCAAACACTTCGTCACCAACAATCCCTTCGCCATCAACGGCCGTGGCAATTATCGGCTCGGCCATGCTCTCAAGTTCATTCGTTTCATCTCGCACAAACAAATAGACTAGGCCGAGCATCATTAGCAACAGGACAGCAAGGGTTACGTGCATAGTCGGAAAGCCGCCTTGGTTGCGAACCTCGCCGCTTTCCATATCTGTCAGCAGACGGTTGGCCATGCTATCTACGACGCTCGGGTTGCCACTCGAACGCGCGACAATCTTTTCTAGTTGATCATCCGTAAATGGCAATGATCCTCGATAGTGTGCCTGTTCAAAGCGCCACTCCAGATACTCGCGGATGTCCGCTTTAGGGAAACCCGTGAGACGTATCTCGAACCATTCAAGTTCATTCTTTCTCGCCGCACGGTTCAGATTATTAATCAGACTGGCCTCAGCGAAAAATAACATGCGCAAAGACGAAGTTGCTACCAAGCTCACCAGACGTTGTATCGCTTGAACCTCCAGCAAGTGGGCATCGTCTACCATTACCATGCAGACTCGGCCCTGGGCATCTTGTTCGTTGGCATGTTTCGCAATGAGCGTTGCAAGTTCATCGGCGTGGGCATCGGCACTTGCGGCTATGCCAAAGCCTTGCAATAAACCAACCAATGTTTCACGTTCAGAAGTTACCACTGTTCCAGAAAGTCTGGCCGCCTTCGTGTTTGGCTCCAGACTATCGGACAACTCGCGAAATAGACTCGATTTGCCAATGCCGAACGAGCCGGTAACAACCAGCACCCGGCGCGACCACTGACTGAGATGGCGCAAGTGGTCGAGATGGGTCTTGCGATCACCCCCTGCATAAAACCCGTCTCTGGGGGCCGTGAAAGGATTGTGGGAAAGACCTAGAAAAGTGCGCTGATTCATGCGCCTGTGCTCAGCAGAACTCCGCAAGCACTTCGCCGAGTGCTTGGCGTTGAAAGTCGCTCGTCACCGATACCTCGCCGATGCAATGAGCGACTACAAATCGTAATTTACCATCCATCGCCTTCTTATCCATGCCCATCGCCTGCATCATATTATCCACGCCGACGGCATGCGTTAACTCTACCGGCAAGTCCAACGAGCGCAACAGGCCAACAATGCGCTGCGCCTGGCCCGGTGGCAACAATTGCAGACGCTCAGAGAACCGCGCAGCCATCACCATGCCCAGTGCAACCGCCTCGCCGTGTAGCCAGGTACCATATCCCGTCAGGTTTTCAATGGCATGACCGAAAGTATGACCGAAGTTCAAGATCGCACGCATGCCAGACTCTCGTTCGTCGGCAGCGACGATCTGCGCCTTTATCTCACATGAACGCTGGATGACATGCGCCAGCGCCACAGGGTCGCGGGCTTGTAGAGCCGGCGCGCTTTCCTCGAGCCAACTAAAAAACCGGGCATCTGCAATGACGCCATATTTCACCACTTCGGCCAAACCGGCAGCGTATTCCCGCGGCGACAAAGTGGTGAGCACTGCGCTATCGATTACCACCGCCTGGGGTTGGTAAAAAGCGCCGATCATGTTTTTGCCCTGGGAATGATTAACTGCGGTCTTGCCGCCAACAGAAGAA
>SMVB01077862.1_pt1 | contig 38057 bp, 34 predicted proteins | sample 2456461 | NCBI WGS metagenome assembly SMVB01 (sample SAMN11095934, study PRJNA526329) | marine sediment metagenome | biome: Marine sediment; feature: Surficial sediment; material: Deep marine sediment; isolation source: Hadal surficial sediment | place: Pacific Ocean | collected 2014-05 | depth...
CGACATCGAGCGCGCGCTTTTACGCAAGAAACATTTCGAAAACGACCCTGACAAACATACCCACGAGGAGGAAACCGAGGATGGCTAAGACAAAGGATGCGCTCAAAATCCTCGAGCGCGTGACCGGTGCCGACGCCCAGCTGCGCGAGCTCATCAAGGAGGAGACCTGGGGCGCCCACGTCGCCAGGCTCATTTACCAAGCTCGAACCGAAGCTGGGCTGACACAGCAGCAGCTCGCGGAGCTCGTCGGCACCAAACAACCCGATATAGCTCGACTCGAAGACGCCGACTATCAAGGCCACTCCCTCACCATGCTGCATCGAATCGCGACCGCGTTGAATCAGCGGCTGGAAATTGCGTTCGCCCCTGTTGGTGATCATCATGGTGGCGCAGGCAATCATGGCTGAGCCGGCCTGGGTGAGACTCGCTGCGGAGCTCAAGTGTGTATTCCATGCGCTCACGTTGGTGCTCCTTCGAAAGGCCACACGACGCCTTCGGCTTCGTGCGCGGCTCGCGCTGCCCGCCTGAGTGAGGCCTTATCGGCAAGAAACGCCCCAAGTGCGTCGAACTGCCTGAGCGCCGTATCCAAACTCTCTTCCGTCGCCGCCACGACCAAGCTCAACTCATCGGCGAGAGCTTGTAACTCGGACTCGTCGAATTCGGGATCGTACGAGGCGACCGCACGCCGCATCATGTCGCTCGTCGAGAGATTGAGGGCGGCCGCCTGCGCCTCGATCGCCGCTTTCTCTTCTGGCGTGACCAGTAAGTTGATACGTTCGGATCTCATGTCCGCATTGAAGTTCGGACGCGAGACTAGGACGCCGACGATAGGCCGGTCTGGTGAGTAAGCGATTGACCTTGCGCGACATCTTCACGGCGCGCGGTCTCACTGTGCGTGGTTATGTTGCGGTCGTGCACGTTTCCCGTAGGGTCAATATATTCATACGGCTTCGCGATGGTAGAAACGGAGTAACCCGCCAAGCCGTTCACGGCACTGAATGGCGCCTTCTAGATCGTTAGTCTGAGCGATCGCGGGCTCGGGGAACAATAAGAGATTGTCCTTGCCTTGATGATTCCTCTCGTGATGATGATGTGCCACATACTTGACCCTACGGGGTCCCTGGGGCTAGAGACGGGCGCATCGCTCCGGCCGGGTCGAGTTTTGCTGGGTCGAGGGGTTGAGCTTTTTGCCGCCGCTCAGGAAGTAGAGCACGGAGCCTCGCTCGAAGACCGAGGCATCGGGCTCGACGTGGAAGGCGACGGGCTGTCCGAGCCGCGTGAGCGCGAGCGATGTGGTATCGAGCTTGCTCTTCCTTGAGAGCCACGCACTCAAAGAAACCGCAAACGAAATGCCGGGCCGAGGACATCCTTTCCCGCTGATTCAAGTGGAGCAGGTGTCTACACTATTGATGACGGCCTTCGCCTTCCGACTGAGTCTTGGCACATTACGGGGGTGCGCGGTGTGCTTTCGTCGGAGCGACCCGATCAGCGAACTCCGTTGCGGGCTCGACCAGCCGGCTTTGCTTTTTGCAGACCACAGGGCGACGAGAGGCTTAACTCGCTACGGTCAGTGCTGCTCGAGCTACGCAAGGAGCCAACGCGCCGCCAGTACCGTCTCGTTAAGCCAGAATCGGATTTCGGGAGGGCGCGGTGACACACCTGGCAATCGCCTCTAGATCTGCGGGCTTGGTGTCTTCGAAAATGACTCCGAAGCCGATCGGCGCCTCGCTGCCCACAACCTTGCCACGGGTCTTGATCCGCCTGCCTTCCAGCTCGAATTCGACAACCACCGTCTGACCGTTCTCGGGCGGCGAGGAGTCGTCGAGCCAGATGCCGCCGCAAGACAGGTCCGAGGAGCGGCGGTCGAAAACGACATTCTCGATCGAGTAGTGCACGTCGGCAACGAACGCCACTCGCTCGCTGCCTCGACGCTCTGAACTTGTCATGGTTCGACCCGGTTGCATAACCTAGTTCGACGCTCGGACATATGCGCAATCTCCTTCGGCGAGAGCGCAATATCCAGGATGCGCCCGATACTAGGCCGCTGGAGCCGCCCGCCCTGGGCAAAGTGATGGCCATTGCGAAGGTAGTATCGGGCAGTGTCGGATTGTTCTGAAGAAGGGCGCATTCGTCTGGCTTGAATGCAAACAACGTGCCGCAGCGGCGTTTACCCAAGATATTGCGACATAAGGGCTTGCGAGTCACGAGCTGACACAGAAGTGGGAATACTCCCACGAGAATGCGAGGTTTCCACTACAGGCGAAGGTCCATATCTGGAAGCGGCGAACAGCGCCTCCTATCGCGACTGAAGCAGCATAAGACGGACGATCTTTCATCTCGCTGGAACCGCCGCTATGTTCGGAGCGAGATGGGTTAAGGAGAACGGACAAAAGCAGGGCTAGGCGTCGATCTGCTGAGTTCCTCTAGATCCAAGCGCACCATGTGGTCGTCGCTCAGTGCTTCGGCGGAACAGTCTTCAGTATCCGCTCGACGGCTCGTTTGATCTTCTACTCGTTCCTCGCGGACGTGTCGCTGACCTAATCGGTGGCTGTCCCGCATAAGAGAAGCTACCGGTCCGGGAGTTCCACATGAGTGAAACTCAGCGGTGTCGACTTCGCTCCAGTCGCTCATATCTAGGGCTGGCGGTCGTAATAATTCCGAATCACGATCTCGTTCTGGAAATTCTCGTTCTTGATCCGGACGATGAGGACGAGCTGCCTTCCCTCCATCCCGAAAGTCTCCTGGACTTCACCGATCTGTTCTCCACTCGTCCTTACGGTGATTTGCTGACCGTCCCACTTGGCCACGGCGTCCAGCTTCGCTCCCCAGGGCGTCTGTCGAGCATGCTTCCTGCCGTCGAGATAGTAGATCCGCAGGTTGTCATCCCGGTCGAAGATGCTCAAATCTTGCTCTGTTTGCGCGATCTCGATCTCGTCGATGGCCCGCGCGAGCTGGATCAAGCGCTCGACGAGACGGCCACGCTCGAGGTGGGTCATACCGTGAGTCACGTCCTCTCCCACTCCTCCGAGAACCTGGCTTTCGGTGTCGTCGCTCGCCTGAACGTCGAGCTCCCAAGTACCGCTGAAGTCAGGCTTTTGAGCCTGCGCCTGCGCGGCTCCAGGAAACGCCGCAACGAGTAGCACGGCCACCATGAAGATTGCCGCGAGGGATGTGTCTGATCTGTGCATGTTTCCTCCGTTGTTATTGCTCGAAGGCCTCATAGGAGACGATCGGCCAGAACTCGTCATCGCGAATCCGCAGTCCTAGGACGCCTCCCTCTCTGGCCTCCACTTTGAAGCGGAAGAATGTCGAGAAATACGTACCATATCGCGACTCCACGCCGGTGTCGATGAGCTCACGCTCCTCGTCGGCCTCGCGAGGGCGGCAGAGATAGACGGAGGCGTCTCGCTCGGTCATCTCGACAACGCTGTCGCCGACGTGATTGAGCCCCAGGCCGAAACATGTCGAGGGAGCCGCATCGGGGGTGGTTATCAGCATCGACGCCACAGCAACACAAACAGCTGCGGTTGGTCGCCGTGTTTTGCGCGTTCCCATTCCCATATCTGTTTTAAATTATCGCCGCGATGGATCTCGGCAAAGATGGACAGCGCGTCAACGCGACCGTGAAAGCGCCCGCTCTTTGCGTTGTCGCTGGATTTCGCTTTGGCGATAGGCGATGTAGTACTTGTAGATGTTGCTGACATATTGCACCGTCTCACGTCCGATCTCGTGCGCGGCGATCACTTCGACGTTATCGAACCACACATTCGGATCGAGCCCGCTCGCCTCTGCTTTGCGACGCAATCCGCGCACGCGCGCCGGACCTGCGTTGTACGACGCGAACGTAAAGAGCGTTTGCTCGACCTCGTCCATGTCTTCTCCGGCGAAGTAGCGGTCTTTTACGAAGCGTAGATATTTCGTGCCCGCGTGGATGTTGTTGTCGAGGATCTCGATATTGGGAATACCGACATTCGCGTCTGCTGCCGTTGTCGGAAGAAGCTGCATGACGCCGACCGCTCCCGCGCCGCTGCGCACGCTCTGATCGAGGCGCGATTCCTGATAGCCGAGTGCGGCGAGCATGAGATAGTCGAAATCGTACTGGTCACCATATTTCCGGAAGAGATCGATGGTCGCGCGGAACTTGGTCATCTCCGAGCTCGAGAGCGCATGCTCGACCCACTTCGTGTTCTTGAGATAGCGCTTGAAGATCATGTTGCCGAGGAGCGTACCCTTGCGGTTCAGGCGAATGAAGGCGTTTACTTCCTCGGCAAGCTTCGGGCTGTTCTTGCGGAACGCCCAAGCGATCTCGCCGCCAGTGCGCACCGCGAGCCCGTGATGAACGGTGATGTTGTCGAAGATTTGAACCCAGAAATCCGCTTTCGTGCTGTCGACAATCACGATAGGGATGAGGCCGGCATCGACCATCTGGAGCAAGTCTTCGTCTTCCATGTGCTCGTCGGCGAGCACGAGACGGGCCGGGTCCTTCCCGGCGGCTCGGAGCTCTTCGTTCAACAACTGCAAGCTGTCGTAATAGCTGCTCGACGCCCGCACGTGAATCTCTTGGCCGGAGAGGTCATGAAGCTCGGATAAAGGTGGCGCACTCGGCCCGGTGACGACGAGCTCGCTCACGCCCGTCCATCCGGCTTCGGAAAAGTCGACGAGCCTCAGACGCTCCGGAGTGATCGTGAGATTGGCGGCGGCTATATCGGCGCGGCCGTCCAGGAGCGCCGGGATCAACTGATTCCTTGCGACGGGGATGATGGCGACATGGACTTTGAGATGGCCCGTATTCAGGTTCTCGTTGAGCGCTTTTTCGAACGCTTGAAGTGCGTCGTAGGTGATCCCGCGCTGAGTGGCGCCGTCGAGAAAATACCCGGTCATGCTGACGGTCACGACGGCCCTGATAACGCGGCGCTCGATCATGCCATCGAAATCTCCCGTCCATGCCCGGGCCCGCGGAAAAAGCTCCGACGGAAAAGCGTCCCCGCTGGCTGCGAGGATGAGAGGCTCCGATACGGCCTCTGCTTCCGCTTGCGTGGCTGTCTCGGGGGCCGCCATGGCTGCGTCGACGGTCTCGGTGCCCGGCTCGGGGCTCGTCACGCAACCGGCGCTCAGTGCTAAGACGACTAGCGTTAAACGGGTTTTCATGGGACACCTCCGCGCGGGATTATGCCCCAGACGCATCCCCGCGCGCTAGGGTGCTAAGCTTCAACCCTATTCTAGACAGAGCCATCGCGCGTCGACGGAAGCGCTGGTGCGCATGTGGCTGGGGCGTGGGGTATCGCATTTGGCATTCTTCCATTCCAGAGAAAGCCTGCCTTGGTTCTCGGGTTCGTAGCACTCGGGATGAGCGTGGCCTGCGTCTATACCCGCTATCACCACGGGTCGATGTGCCGGTTGGTTTCATGGCGGGCCTGCTCGGCACCGTCATTAGCTACGAGCTGAACGCGTCAAAAGCTCCAGCCGAATGAGGTCGTGATCCCGAAGTCGTTGCGATTGGAGAGAGCGCTCGGAGGATCGCTGTCGAAGCTCTCGAAGAAACCCAGCTGCCAGAAGAGATCTTTGAAGAGCTCGAGCCTGAGCTTGGCGTCGGCTTGAATTCGCACGCGACCCGCATCAAGCACGTTCGGAAGAAAGAGCGCGCTCGCGGTGATCTGGATTTCGGGGGAGTTGAAGCGAAACGTGTCGAAGAGGACGCCACCGACGATCTCGATGTTCTGGATGAAGTCTGTATCCGTGAATTTCTCGTTCGAGAGCGCCGCGCCGCCGAGCACGGAGAACGTGGTCCGGTTCGTTTGCACGAGCCTTCGGCCGATCCCCCCTCCGAAGAGACCACGAACCTCGAGAGCTTGATTGTCGTTCTTTTGGATCTGTCCGATCCCGATGGAGAACCAACGATCTCGAAAATGACGCGAATAGGTTATGTCCAAATTCTGTCGGTTGACCGGTTCCGCGCCTTCCTGGGTCTTGTAGAGCGAATTGAAGGCAGCCTTGGCGTCGTAGTTTTCTCCGACATACGTTGTCTCCGCATTGAGCGACCAGCTCGTCGCGCTCGAAGCAATCGTGAAGTCGTAGCCGAGATTGATAGAGCCGTCCAAACGTTGGAAGAAGCTCTCCTGGACCGGCTCGATGGAAACGATGCGCGCCTGGTCCAAGGTATGGGTACCCGCGAGCGTCTGCACCTCTATCTTCCCGCTCTCTTCACCGGGCGCAACCACGCCCAGATAGCGGATCCCCGACTGAAGCTCGAACTGATAAGGATGTTCGCTCTCGATGTACTCGATCTTGTTCCACTCGATGTTGATCGTGCCGAATCCAATGCTTTTGACGGTGAGCTTGCCGCGCGCGAGCTTTTTGATCTCGCAATGGATCCTATCGCCGTTGACGAAGTAGACGATGTCCGTTTTGTCGCGACCGTAGAGCGGTTGGATGCCCAAGACCACGAAGGTCAGGACCATGAGTCGTCGTGAGAGCATGACCATATCTCCGCGAGAGGATGGAAAAAGGCCGCGTTCCGAAGACGCCGGAAGAACGAGCTCTTTTGCAATATCACTTCATCCGGTTTAGGAAGCTGGCGGCTGTCCGGCTATTTTATTTGTTCTAGAAACTATCCGCCACAATGATTCTCGAGCCTGTCACGATGTTGAACGGAATATGCACTTGCCGCGCTGGGCCTGTGGCTCACCGCCGCGCTCCTGGGAGGAGTTGCAAGGCAAGAAAAAACCAGCGAGCTCTCACCGGCTGAAGACCAGCGTGGTGAAACACAGATGGCGGGCAGGCGAGTTCTCGTCTACCCCCAACTTATTGCTCCCGCCGAACGTCTTCCATTTCGATCATCGTGGGGCGCGCCGCCTCGATCTTGAGCACGTCGTACTCCGTCACGGGGATCGCCGTCACTTCGGCGAGTCGCCCGCGCCCATGGCCACGATCGTTCATTTCCAAGGTGATAAAACCGAACGCCCGGAAGGCCCGTTTTCGGCTCCTCGCCCGGAAAGTAGAGAGGGTGCTCCGTCAGGTTGATGACAGTGCTGCCGTTCTGACCCGGATAGACGCGAACCCAATTCACCTTCTGCGGTAAACTGCCCGTCACTCGGGCGACGCCCCGACCGCCGGCGCGCAGTTTTTTTTGCATCGCTTCCTGCAGGACGCTTACATCATGCGCATCGACTTCGCCGCCGGCCGCGGAGGCTTCCGCTGGATGTGGACCTTCAGCGACATCTTCGAGACCAAGTGGAGAATCTACTGATGGGGTCGCCGTCGCCGTCGAAGCTCGCTTCGCTGATTCTCGCGCTCACCATGTTCGCCCGGCCGGCCGCTGCCCAGAAGTTCTACTCGGATGACCCGCTCGAGAAAGAACCGCCGCTCTGGCCCGGTGATTTGATGGCTGGCGTCCGACTTGGGCGCGAGCAACGCCGGGACGCACCGTTGAGGTTAGAATAGGGCCGCACTCGGCAGCTTGGGTAGCGCTGCCACCTCCCAAGGAGTAGATACATTGACAGTCCTCAAGGCCTCATTCTTGTTTTGCATGCTCGTATCGGCGAGCTTCGCCGCCGCTCAGGAGCCGTTCATCGAGCTCATGCGCTCGGACCTTCGCACGGAAAAAGTGGCGATCCTCTCGGAATCCATGGCGTTTAGCGAAGCCGACGCGGACGTCTTCTGGCCTCTTTACCGGGAATACGAGCTGGAGATCTCGAAGCTCGGCGATCGCCGCCTCAAGTTGCTCAGGCAGTATGCAAGCACGTATGAAAGTCTCTCGAATGAGGACGCGAAGCGGCTGGCCCAAGCCTGGTTCAAGCTTCAGGAAGACCATCTGAAGCTCAAGAAGAAATATTTCGGGCGCGTCGAAAAAGCACTCTCCACGACGATCGCTGCCCGATTCCTTCAAGTCGAGCATCAAATTCAACTGCTCGTCGAGCTTGGCCTCGCATCCGAGACGCCGCTCGTCAAACCGGCGAAGAAATGAGACGTCTGAGTTTTTGGAACGTGGCCGCCGTCATCGCTTTGGGCGCGTGCGGCTCCGGAGGCGAAGCGCTTCCACCGTGGGCACCCGAAGTCGACGGTGCGCGCGCGGACGTTTAGCAAGCCGCTGCGCAGTTGCTCGGCGCGAAGGCATAGCTCGGGCAGCGGAGCTCGATTTGAGCTACACCGAAGTGCGCGCTCCCATCACCGGGTTAGTCAGCCGGCGGCTCGTGGATGTCGGCAACCTTGTCGGCTCGGGGACACCCTCCTCACGACGGTGGCCCGACTGGATCCCATGTATGTCTATTTCGAAGTGAGCGAGCGGCTCATCCTCCACTGTTGAGCGATCGCGGCCGCACGATTCGGATCGAAGCCGTACCCCAGATGATCAGAGCCCGGCTTTCTTCGGATTGGCCAACGAGAAGAGGTGGCCGCATGAAGGCCGTCTCGACTATATCGACAACACGGCTGGCTCAAGAATGACGAGGCACATCTTACCCCAACCGATGAGAGGGGCAACGGCCACATGGTGTCGCGACGCAGTCCAATTTTTTCTGCGAACGAGCGCTCGTAACTGTGACACAATTTCGGTGTTGTTCGTGAGATCACATCGGTTCTCGCGCGAAGTGCAATCGGGTGGCCCGCCAGCCTCCGTGGCGCTAGGGCCGGCTAGTGGCGCCGGATGCGCCGAGGAGAGTCATGAGGATGAGGACACATATGGCGAGGTCAGGGGATCGCCCGCGCTCCTCGATGCTCCGTACCTGCGCTCTGGTGATCGCTGGCGCGGCGGCTCTGATCGCTGGCGGATGCAGGCGAGAGGAACCGGTGGCATTGGCTCCTGTCGCCCGGCCGGTGAAGATACTGACCGTCGGCGCAGAGTCATCGCTCGACGTGCGGGAGTACCCTGGCCGGGTGTCGGCGGTGCGCGAGGCTGCGGTGGCCTTCGAGGTCGGTGGGCGGATCGTCGAGCTGCCGGTCATCGAGGGACAGAGGGGAACGCTCCTGGCAAAGCTCGACGCCCGCGACTTCGAGGCGAAGCTGACCGCCGCCAAAGCCGACCGCGACGCCGCCGAGGCCGACTACATGAGATTCAAGGAGCTGCTCGACAAAGACGCGGTCTCGCGCCGTGACTTCGAGACGCGGCAACGTAACTTCGAGGTCGCCAAGTCGCGGATCGACATCGCCGAGAAGGCCCTCGAGGACACCGTCCTCCGGGCTCCCTTCTCCGGCCGCGTTGCCCGCAAGCTGGTCGACGAATTCCAGAATGTCCGGGCGCTCGAGGAGGTCGAGAACGCGCTTACGGCCTTTCGCCTCGAGCAGCGCCGCCGCAATAGCCTGCGGGTGGCGGTTGCTGCTACGGAACAGACCGTCGAGCTCGTGGACATCCAGTACCGCTCCGGCCTTACCAACTTCCAGAACGTGCTCGAAGCTCAGCGCTCGTTGTTCGTGCGGCAGGACCAGCTGGCGGCCAGCGACGGCCAGGTGACCCGCAACCTGATCGCGCTCTACAAGGCCCTGGGCGGAGGCTGGGATCCGGCGACGCCGGACGTCACCGACGAGTCGCCGGGCGACGGCGGGCACTGATTCTCCGAGGTTCGCATGGAACGTCGCCGTCTGCCCGAAATCTTGTCTGCCGACGCCGGGCTGACGGTACTCCTCGTGAGCTTGTTCGTCGTCCTGTTCGTGATCTACCCGTTCGTGCCTCTGAGTGGCACCGGACGGCTGTTGGTCACCCTGGGCCTGACGGTCGTTCTGATCTCCGGCAGCTTTTCGCTGGGCGACCGGCCGCGTCTGCGGAGGATCGTCATCGGTCTCGCCGCGGTCGCGCTCGCCTTGCACTGGCTGCGCCACCTCGTGCTTCACGACGCTGTGCTCATCGGCGCCCATGCCGCCACGAGCCTCTTCCTATTGTTGACCTTGGGCGGCGTGTTGGACCGGGTGATTCGTGAAGGCCGGGTCACTTCGCACCACATTCAGGGCGCCGTCGCCGTCTATCTCATGCTGGGTCTTGTCTGGGGTTTCACTTACTCTGTGATCGAGCTCCGCCACCCCGGCTCCTTCACACTGCCAGACGCTACTCGCTCCACCGACGGGCCCGAGGACACCGGCGACAAGAATACACGCGAGCTCATCTACTTCAGCTTCGTGACCCTTACCACCCTCGGCTACGGCGACGTCTCGCCGGTTAACTCGGGCGCCCGGGCTCTCGCCATCCTCGAGGCCCTGGTCGGGCAGCTCTACCTGGTGATCCTCATCGCCCGCCTGGTCTCGCGACGAGTCGCGGGCTCGGATGGGGATAGCTCGCCATGACGGTCCAGACCGCGCCAATCGGGAACACCTGCGCCCTGGGGTTGACCCACGGCTATCTGAAAGGAAGCGTGCTCGCACGCTCTTTTTGGAGTGCGGAGAGCGAACGTTCGACACATCTATAAAAGGAGTTTGCCAGATGCCAAGAGAATCGCGGTCAATTTCATGGCTCTATTTCATTATCCCCGTTCTGCTCTTCGTGGGGGCGGGCTGTTCCTCGACGTCGATGACGAAAAGCTGGAGGTATCCCGAGACTGGTCCGCTCGAGTTCGACCGCGTGATGGCCATCGTCCTGGTTCAGGACCCCTTGCTTCGCAGGCTCGGAGAAAACGCTCTGGTGCGTCAAATCGTGGCCGCCGAAGCGGTAGCCTCGTATCGAAGCGTTCCCGAGGAGGATCTCGGAGACGAAGCCAAAGTTAGGGAGCGGATCGCGGCGTCGGGCGTCGACGGGGTCGTCGTCATGCGGCTCGTCTACGACGAAAACGAGGTCACCTACAACGCAGGCACTTATCCTGGCCCCTACTACTCATTCTGGGGATATTACAGCTGGGCCTATCCCATCGCCTACCAGCCCGGCTACTTGCAGACGGACCGACTGGTCGGGATCGAGACAAACGTCTACGACGTCGAGACGGGAAAGCTCGTCTGGTCCGGGTTGAGCCGGACGAAGAACCCGAACGACGTGGACAAGCTCGTGGCGGAGACCGCGAAGGCAGTGCGATCGGAGATGAAGAAGTACGGGTTCCTTCGGTAGTACGTAGGGCCCAACGGCGAACGCAGCAGGCCAGCTCATCTGCCAATCTTGCAGTACGCGATCGCGCAGGTGTAGTATGAGCTTTACCCTTGCGGCTTCATCACCACACCGTCATACAGAAGGCCGAAAGCAGTCAGGTAGAGCCAGCGGCTCCATCGGTCCAGCTTGCGGGCGAGATTCTCCCGCCCGCCCTTGGCCAGTCGTCCCGTAACTACGGCTTCACCGAAGGCGGAGAAAACGAGGAGCGTACACCCGAGCACAAAGACATCGCCGCGCGTCATGTAGGGAACGGGCGGCAGGAGATCGCCGATGCTGAGTCGAAACGCGATGAGGGCGAACACCGCGGCGGTCGAGACGGCGAGCTGTGACGGAAGAAGGGAGGGATCGATCCAGAATACGCTCCAGGCCCTGTAGCGCGTATGCGCCGGTCGCGAGCCCATCTGCAGCCAGATAGACCACAGTCACGAAGATGAAAGCTATCAAAATGTGAACAGGCTCGTTCTTCATACTCTGTGAATCTCTTTGACGACGCACAACATTCTAAGCTAAAGCGTGAGGTTAGTTTTTCCGCTTTTCCGACGTTCAGCCTCATCGAGCTCCGTCTGGACGAGAACAACGAGGGGGACGGTACTCTCGCGATCGGAGTCAAGATGAATTACGACAAAGAGAAGAACACGCTGGTGCTCGAAAACTTCTCCTCTGAGCCCGTTCGTCTCACCCGAGTACGAAAGACGAACTGACGAGCTCAGCGAGGGTGTTCGTCTGGTTGTTGCGAATCTACTTGTCTCGTTATGACTCAGGGGCAACCGCGTAGAGACCCAGCCCCGGCATGGGTCTTCCATAATTGCTCCCCACATGGGCAATGATCAGTAATAGTTCGCGGGCAACTTTCTTGGGGGCACGGTGTTTTCGTCTGACACCGTAATGATGACCCTGTCGAGTTTTCCATCGAACTTGAAGATGCCGCTATATAGGTCCGAGACCTGGGTGCCCGTATCCCTGCCAATATCAAACGTCTCAGCCAGCGAGTAGGTGGCGATATGCATTTGCGGCATTTCGATTTCGTCGACTTTCTCCCCGTTGACGTAGAGCTCGCCGTCGCCGCCAAACTCCCGGGTCTTGATGAAGTTGAACTTCAACTCGGTCACACCTGTCGGTAACGGCGACGATCTCAGGACGTAGTGCACACCGTCGAGGAAGTTGTAGTCGTAATAAAGGCGATGATCCTTGATGAACATCGTGTAGCCGCCAGTCATGCCACCCACCGCGACAATGACGCCCTCCTCGTCACCTCGCAGATCGATGCGCGTCTCGATCGTATGCGCCCGGTTTTTGACGGGTGCCGATGATTTCTCCGCAATGCGGACCGCGCCAGGTGAAAAGTAGACAAATTCACTTTGATCGCCGAACAAGCGGTCCTGTTGCGCGCCAAGACGTGCGATCATATCGTCGTATAGCGGATAGACGTTGTACTTCCAGGCTTCATCGTCGAATATCTCGATCAACTCCTGGAGCTTCTCGGGATTTTCCGCCGCGAGGTTCGTACTCTCCGAGAAGTCCTCAGCGACGTGGTACAACTCCCACTCGTCATTTTCAAATGGCAGCACGACGTTGACGTCCCACGGCATGCGTTTGGCGTGTAGCGTAACGGCCTTCCAGCCATCTACCCAGATGGCCCGGTTGCCGAACATCTCGTAATATTGACGTTGTTTCCTGTTCGGCGCATCAGCGTCATCGAACGAGTACATCAAAGAGATACCGTCCATAGGCTGCTGCGGCACACCGTTATATTCCTCGGGCACTTCGATACCGGCGGCTTGCATGATCGTCGGTGCGATGTCGCTAATGTGATGGTACTGGTTGCGAATCTCGCCCTTGGCTTCGATGCCGTTCGGCCAATGGACGACGAGGTGGTCCGCCTGACCGCCACGATGCTCGCTCTGCTTGAAGTAGCGGAACGGCGTGTTGCCAGCCATCGCCCAGCCCGCATGATAGTGCGGGTAGGTGTTTTCGCGACCCCAGTCGTCGAGGTGACGAAGGTTCGATTCCAGGTCTGTTTGCAGGCCATTCAAAACGTAGGTTTCGTTGAACGTTCCCGCAAGCCCACCTTCGCCACTCGCGCCGTTGTCGGAAGTTACAAAGATAAGCGTGTTATCCAACTCGCCGATGCGCTCGAGCTCAGCAACAACCCGGCCAATCTGCAAGTCAACCCATTCCATCTGTGCGGCGAACACTTCCATCTGTCGCGCATACAACGCTTTTTCTTCGTCAGGTAAAGGGTCCCATGCCGGAATGGCATCGATGCGTTCGGTCAATACGGTATTTTCCGGGACGATAGCGAGCGCCTTCTGCTGTACGAGAATCTGTTCACGTGCAACATCCCAGCCCATATCGAACTTGCCTTTATATTTGTCAATGAAGCTGTCGGGTGCGTGGTGAGGGGAATGCATGGAACCGGATGCCCAGAGCATCATGAACGGCAGGTCGGGTTTAATGGACTTGTGACCGGTGATCCATTCGATCGCACGATCGGCAAGATCCTGGTCGAGATGCACTGACTTGTGATACGGCTCCGGCGAGTGATCGTTCCACATAACGGCACGAATTGGTGAACGTCAGCCGCCATGAACGTGTAAGCGTGCTGGAAGCCTTCACCACTCGGCCAGCGATCGAACGGGCCGACCTGCGACACTTCGTAAAGCGGCGTGTGATCCCACTTGCCGAGCGCGTAGTTCACGTAACCCTCTTCCTGGAGGTAGTTGGCTACCGACTTTGCTGACTCAGGCATGATCGCGTTGTAGCCCGGAAATCCCATCGCGGTTAGCGCATGGCTACCCATACCAATTGAGTGTGGATTTCGCCCTGCCATCAGCGTGGCGCGTGATGGTAAGCAAAGTGCCGTCGTATGAAAGTTGTTGTAGCGTAGCCCATTCTCGGCGAGTGCATCGATGTTCGGTGTACGGATCAGGCCGCCGAAACTCTCCACCTGGGCAAACCCGACATCGTCGAGGAGGAAGATGATGACATTGGGCGCATCCTCATTTGGTCGTTCCTCTTCGGCCCACCATTCCTGTGAGTCTCCATAGGACTCGGCGATGACTCCGCCAAAGCCTTCCACATTCTTGGTCTTGACGCCAGAGTCAGAGACCGAAAACTCTTCAGTTCCAGACGACTCGTCACTGGCAGTCATAGAAGTGGACTCACCTCCACACGCTGCCAATAACAGAGCGAGGAGAACTGCGGTCGTATATTTTACATTATCTCCTGTTCGATTAACGGTACGGTTACCTAGATTCGTCGAATTATACTTGCTAGGCGACGCCGCCAGGAGAACGCCGCCGAAAACGCAGGAGACCAAGCGTGCTCGTCGTATCATTGCGCCCTCCTTAGACACCATCGCCCTCGGTGACTCGGACTGTGAATTCAGAGCCACACCGATAAGCGCGAGCAGCAGCCTAACCAACGTCAATGTCCCTCTCCTCGTGCTGAACGTGTCACCGGCCGCCCCGCGGCAAGTCGAAGAGCGGCGCCCGTTGACAAACGGCATCGCGTCCTGCTATCCAGGGCCGCCAAGAGACAAGGAGACAATTAATGCGTTCCTCTCGGATAGCACTTATTCCCCTCTTCATGCTCATCGCCTGCGATCCCAGCCCATCGAGCCGCACTGACAAAGGTGAACAATTGCACGCGCTTTTCGAGGACGCTTGGGCTTTCGAGCTTCGGGAAAACCCTCTTCGCGCGACGAGCGTCGGACATCACGAGAACAACCATCTCCTACCGTCCGTTTCGACCGAGGACGAGACGCGACGCGCCGAGGCCCGCGGCGGGTTCTTGGAGCGCCTTCGGACCATCGACCGCTCCCAGCTCGCACCAGCGGACCGCATCAGCTACGACATGTTCGAGCGTGAGCTCGCGGACGCTCTATCGGAGTTCGTGTTCCAGTCGTTTCAGATCCCGATCAACGCCGATTCCGGATTTCACATCGCCTTCTCGCAGCTCCCGAGCCGCATGCCTTTCAACACGACGAAAGACTACGAAAACTACATCGCGCGGCTTCGAGCCTTCCCGCGATATGTGGACCAACATATCGAGCTCATGCGCGGAGGACTCGAGACCGGTATGAGCTTGCCGCGGGTCGTTCTCGAAGGCTATGACGTCACGATCGAAAGCCACGTCGTCGATCGACCCGAAGACAGCCTCTTCTATGCGCCGCTCACGCGCTTTGCCGCGTCGATCCCGGAGGCCGAGCACGAGCGCCTTCGCGAGAGCGCGCAAGAGGCCATCATGGACGACGTGGTCGCGGGCTATCGTGCCTTTTTGGAGTTCATGAGGGCGGAGTACCGGCCGGGGACACGCGAGTCGATCGGCGCGTCCGAGCTTCCAAACGGCGACGCGTATTACGCCTATCTCGTCCGGTACTTCACGACGCTCGATCGGACACCCCAAGAAGTTCACGAAACGGGGCTCGCCGAGGTCGCGCGCATCCGAGCCGAGATGGTCGCCGTCATCGAAGAGGTGGGTTTCGAGGGCGATTTTTCCGCTTTTCTCGATTTCCTCCGCACCGATCCGCGCTTCTACGCGAAGACCCCCGAGGAGCTGCTGAAAGAGGCCTCTTTCATCGCGAAGAAGATGGACGCCAAGCTTCCATCTTTATTCCAAACACTCCCTCGCCTCCCCTACGGTATCCAACCGGTCCCGGATCACATTGCGCCGAAATATACGGGCGGTCGCTATGTCGGCCCGGCGGTCGGGAGTCATGAGCCAGGATATTATTGGGTCAACACTTACAAGCTCGAGACCCGCCCGCTCTATACACTGGAATCGCTGACCCTCCACGAGGCCGTACCCGGACACCATTTACAAAACGCGTTGCGGATGGAGTTGACGGATCTGCCCGCGTTTCGCCGATTCTCCAGCATTGGCGCTTTTGGCGAAGGCTGGGGTCTCTACTCGGAACGACTTGGTCTCGAGGCAGGTTTTTACGAAGATCCCTATAGCAACTTCGGACGTCTCACTTACGAGATGTGGCGCGCCTGCCGCCTGGTCGTCGACACCGGCATCCACGCGATGGGGTGGAGCCGGAAGCAGTCGATCGACTATCTCGCCTCGAGAACGGCACTTTCCATCCACGAAGTCACGACCGAGACGGACCGCTATATCGCCTGGCCAGGCCAAGCGCTCGCCTACAAGATGGGCGAGCTCAAGATTCGCGAGCTCCGCGCGCGCGCGACCGACCGGCTCGGCGAGAAGTTCGACCTGCGCGAGTTCCACGACGTCGTGCTCTTGAACGGTCCGGTACCGATGCCTGTATTGGAAGAGCAGGTCGAAAGCTTCATCCAAGCGAAGCTCGACGGGGCCCGATGATGATGAAGAAATCGAGCGCATGGCTCAACGCGATTTCGAGCGCGGCCCTTTGGGCGGTCGCGTGCGCGCCCGATTATCCGGCGCCGCCCGAAACGGCACGCGGCGATGTCGTGGACACGATCCACGGCGCAGCCATCCCGGATCCTTATCGTTGGCTCGAGGCGCAAGACGATCCCGCAACCCGCGCTTGGATCGATCGCCAAAACGCTTATGCCGAAGAGATCATCGGAGAACCTGCTCTGCGCGACCAGCTGCGCGCGCGGCTTCGTGAGCTCATGGACGTGAACTGGATCGGCCCAACGCAAAAAGGTGGCGCCTTCGAGTACTTCACGATGCGGCGCGCCGGAGAAGAGCTCCCGGTCATCTACCGACGGACGGCCCCGGAGAAGGACGTGCTCGTTCGGATCGAGCCCGACGAAGACTACGAGATCGTTCTCGACCCTCATGACATGAGCCCGGACCGCACGACCCGGGTCGATATCTTATCGGTGCATCGAGACGGCGAGCTTCTTCTCTACAGTATCCGCGATGGCGGCGAAGACGAGATCGAGGTTCGCGTGCGCGATGTCGACAAGGGCGCCGATCTGCCCGAACGGCTGCCGCGTGACCTTTACGCAAGCGTCGCTTTCGCGAAAGACGGAAGTGGCTTCTACTACACGCGGCGATCCAGGACGCTCGGACCGAGAGTGCTCTTCCATCGTCTCGATACCGACATCGAGGACGACGTCGCGCTCTTTGGCGACGACTACGGCCCGACAAGCTTCATCAACATCAGCGAGCTCGACGAGGACGCCGCGCTCGTCTATACCGTGCGGCACGGCTGGAGCCGGAGCGAGCTCCATCTCGGGACGCGGTCCGGCGACGATGCCCCCAAGCCGATCGCGATGGACGTGGATGCGCGCTTCTATCCACGCATCGTCGAAGGCGCGTTGCTCGTCAGGACCAATCTCGACGCCCCCAACAACAAGATCGTCGCCATCGATCCGGAAAACCCGTCGCGGGACGCGTGGCGCGACGTCATCCCAGAGAGCGACGACGTGTTACAGGACTTCACGGTCATCGGCGAGAAGCTCTACGTGACTTATCTCCAAAACGTGAGCGCGCGCATCCGAGCCTTCGCGCTCGACGGCACGGCCGCGGGAGAGGTAGCGGTTCCCGATCATCACCGCGCCACGATTCGCGGGGCCGGGCCGGGAAAGGCACTCCTGACGCTCGAGTCCTTCCTGCAGCCCGAGACGACCTATCTCGTCGATCTCGAGACCGGCGCGCGGGAGGTCTGGCGCGGCTCCGAGGTACCCTTCGATGCGACAGGTTTCGTCGTAGAACAGCTCCGCTACCCGTCGAAGGACGGCACCGAAATACCGATTTATCTCGTGCACGCGGCAGACTGGACTCCGGGGACGGCGGTTCCCACTTTGCTGCATGGCTATGGAGGTTTCAACGCCGCGCAGACGCCCCGTTTCGACGTAATGGCGGCGGCCTGGATCGAGCATGGCGGCATGTTCGCACTCGTCAACTTGCGCGGTGGAAGCGAATTTGGCGAGCGCTGGCATCGCGACGGCATGCTCGAGAACAAACAGAATGTCTTCGATGATTTTCTCGCGGCTTCCGAGTGGCTCATCGCGAGCGGCTACACGCGCTCCGACCTGCTCGCGATCCGGGGAGCCAGCAATGGCGGGCTCCTCGTCGCAAGCGCCCTCACCCAGCGCCCCGAACTGTTTCGCGCGGTCCTATGCGGCTTCCCCGATCTCGATATGGTCCGGTTCAACACTTTCACAAAGACCAACAACCTGCCCGCGCTTCTCGAATATGGGGATGCCTCGATCCCGGAGCAGTTCGCGTTCCTCCGCAAGTACTCCCCTTATCAAGCGGTCTCGGGCGGGACCCGCTATCCCGCGGTCATGCTCACGTCGGGCGATCGCGACACGCGCGTCGCACCACTCCAAGCGCGCAGGATGACCGCGCGGCTTCAGAACGCGACCTCGTCAGGACTGCCCGTCATCTTGCGCTATCACGAAAAAGCAGGCCACGCCGAGAGCCGCGGGCTGCCGCTCTCGCAAGTCATCGAAGACCGCGCGGCCGAGCTCACGTTTCTTCTCACCCAGCTAGGCGTCACGGGCTCCGAGTAACCGAGAATGGAGCCGGGACGAAAACTTCGAGCAGTACCCCAACCCGGTATACTTCGGAACCCAACACAGAAAGGTAAATCCATGCAACCTATCTTCGGCAATCGTCATCGGCTCATCATCATTTCAGTAATCGTCATCGGGCTCGGAGGGGCTGCTGGCGCTCAGGAGCAAAACGTCACCGCCATCGAGGTCGTCGCTCCCGCGCCGCCACGTGCGGAAGGTGAGGGCCCGTTCGACCGGTTGATTCTGCGGGGAGCGACCCTCATCGATGGGACGGGCGCGCCGCCGGTAGGGCCCGTGGATGTCGTCGTGGAAGGGAACCGAATCGTTCAGATCAAGAGCGTCGGCTATCCGGGAATGGCTATCAAACCCGAGAATCGTCCGCCGGCAAACGGCGGCCGGGAGATCGACCTCGACGGGATGTACCTGCTCCCCGGTCTCATCGACATGCACGGCCACGTGGGTGGAACAGCGCAGGGGACGCCCTCGGAATACGTGTTCAAGCTCTGGATGGGTCACGGCATCACGACGGTGCGCGACCCCGGATCGATGAATGGCATTGACTGGATGAAAGAGCATCGCGCGAAGAGCGCGCGAAACGAGATCACGGCCCCGCGGCTTTACATCTACTCGTTCTTCGGGCAAGGGCAAGAGGAATCGATCGAGACGGAAGAGGAAGCAAGGGCCTGGGTACGAGAGATCGCGAGCGCGGGCGCGGACGGTATCAAATTTCAGGGGGCGAGTCCCGAAGTCATGCAAGGAGCACTCGACGAAGCCAAGCAACTGGGGCTTCGAACCGCGTCCCACCACTCTCAGCTCAACGTTGCGTGGAACAACGTTCTCGATTCCGCGCGCTGGGGTTTGGGCTCGATGGAGCATTGGTACGGCCTGCCCGAGGCGCTTTTCACCGACCGCGCCGTTCAGAACTATCCCCTCGACTACAACTACAACAACGAACAGGATCGCTTTGGCCAGGCGGGTCGGTTGTGGAAGCAAGCTGCCGAGCCCTTCAGCGACCACTGGAACGTAGTCATGAACGAGCTCATCGCGCTCGACTTCACGCTCGTGCCTACCTTCACGATTTACGAGGCGAGCCGGGATCTCATGCGCGCCCGCCGAGCAGAGTGGCACGACGAGTACACCCTGCCGTCGCTCTGGAATTTCTTCACGCCCAACCGGGAGGCTCACGGCTCCTACTGGTTCTACTGGACCACCGAGGACGAGGTCGAGTGGAAGGAGAACTTTCGCCTCTGGATGACGTTCGTGAACGAGTACAAGAACCGTGGTGGACGTGTCGCCGCCGGTTCGGATTCCGGCTTCATCTACAAGCTCTACGGTTTCGGCTTCATTCGAGAGCTCGAGCTTCTACGGGAGGCGGGCTTTCATCCGCTTTCGGTCATTCAGGCAGCGACGCTCAAGGGAGCGGAAGCCCTCGGTCGCGCGGACGAGATCGGTTCGGTGGAAGTCGGCAAGCTAGCCGATTTCGTGGTCGTTGAGGAGAATCCGTTGATGAACTTGAAGGTGCTCTACGGCACCGGTGCGCTGAAGCTCGACGAGAACAATCGCCCCAGCCGGGTGGGCAGTGTGAAATACACGATCAAGGACGGTATCGTCTATGACGCGTCTGCACTTCTCGATGACGTGAAGGCGATCGTGGCCGCAGCGAAGGCCGCAGGTGCAACGGAGGACCCCTGAGCTAGAACGAGCCTCATCAGTTCTTGACCCCTGAGGCGCCAAGTGTCGCCAAGCGCTCGCGGACGGCGCCCTGGTCGCTATCGAGAAGAAGCGAGCGCTCGTAGACCTCACGGGCCTTGTCGATATTGCCGAGACGTTCGTAGCTGTCCGCGAGGGCGTTCAAAACCAACGGGGTGGGTGGCCGCAACGTTCTCGCTCGCTCGAGGTAATCCACAGCGTTTTCGTACTCGCCTTTCACGTAGCGGCCGAGCCCGATCCCGGAGATGACGTCATACTCGTTCGGGAGCACCTCTTCGAGAGGGGCCAGAAGCTCGAGAGTCTGGTCGGCGTCGCCTGCGCGAAGGTAGATGGTCGCAAGCATCACGCGCGCCGGCACGTAACCGGGGTTCGCCGCGATGGCTTCTTCGAGCGCCAAGCGGGCCTCTTCGAAACGGCCGAGCTTCGAGAGCTGCTCACCGCGCATGGCGCTCAGCAAGCCAGGAAGTCGGGAGTCGAACCCTCGGCGGTACACGAAACCCGGACGGGTGGCGAAGGAGCGGGGTGAGATCGTGATGGGGGCGGAACGCTCGGATAGCGTCTCCGGCGTCTCCCCGGGCGGCGAAAGCAAACGCGCTCGAATCTCGTAAGTTCCTCCGACCATGTTGGCGAGCTTCATCGCGTCGATCACGATGCCGTTGGGCCCAACGCTACTCGTGATCGTTTGGAGCACTTCGTCACCGCTTACGAGCTCGAACGTGACTCGATGCTCGGAGGAAGCGCCGAAAGCCTGCGTTACCACATGCACGGTGTCGTCGATCACGAAAACACTCCCGGTCGCCGGCTCGATGCGCTCATTGCCCAGTTGGTACGTCCGGATGAACCCGTCGGCGGCGTCAGGGGCGTCGCCGTCGACAAGACTCGTATCGTAGGCGAGAATGATATCCGCCAGTTGGGGCGTCGAGGCGGAGAAATTCGGTATGGAGAGCTCCGCCTCTGCCACGGCGTATTGGCGCAGGACACGGTTTCTGAGGATGACGCTCACCATGTAGTCACCCGGCACGAGTGGAAACTGGTCCTGGTACGCAAACGGTCTGGTTTGGACCCCGCGCATCTGGCTCGGGCTGAGCTCCAGGTAGACTTCTTTGTCGTTCCCGACAACGAGCACACCTTCGGGAGTCCTCGCCTCGATGGTCAGATCGAGAGTCGTATAGAACTTGCTTTTCTCTTCATCGCTCTCGGTCGAGAAGTTCTCCGGATCGATCTCGATGCTGTACAGGACGATGGCCGTTCCGGACGGATCCACCAGTACCGAGAACTGGCTCCGCGACGGAACGTAGTTGAACGTGTAGTCTGCCGAGACACGGTTTCCGTAGCGAAGCGCAGCGTCCGCATAATCGGTTCGGATCGCGCGCTTCGGAGATTCCTCGATGCGCGCGATCATCGCGTCGGAGCCCACGGAAGCCCGACCCCCGATTAGATCTGGCGGCTCGCCCGTATCGTAGGAAAGCGAGGCGGTGGCGAGCTCGGGCGATATCTCGTCCAGGACCGTCACGGCAGCGATGTTGTCCAGGCCGGTCTGCTGCGTGAGCAGGGACTGAGGTCCATCGACGACAGGGCTGTAGAGCCGGAATTCTCCGAAATCGTTTCTCTTGAAGAACAGAAGGTAGAAAAACGACGGGACGCCCATCAGGGGGTCGCCCTGGTAGAACCACAGATGGGTGGAGACGATCTTGCCGTAGCCGTCATATCTCTGGATCTCGCGAGGCTCGCCGAGAAGAATATAGTAGCGGCCCCGATCGGTCCGCCACCCCTCGCGATAAGTCTCGCGGCCGAGGTAAGTGTTGGCGTATTCGATGCGCCGGTAGTGCTCCACCCTGTACTCGTTCTCCGGGGTGGTCCGGTTCGAGTCCCGCTTTCTCCAGAAGGCTTCGATGAAGCGATTGCGCTCGTCGAGGGTCTCGAGCGACAGGAAGACCTCACGCTCACGCTCGGTGATGATGTAGACGACGTCTTGTTCGAGCCACGTTTTGTGCTCTTCCGGCAACCTGTCCACGCGCTCGTCGGCGGCGGCCGCCGACACGAGGACAGCTCCCAGGATGACGGGCAATAGGCTACGCAACATCATAATCATCATCATAGCTCGTCACAGGATCATGTCACCGGGAGTCTCCAGGTCCAAGGCCTTTGACAAAACTCGCGCAGCAGTGATATTTCTGGGCTGCGCGAGGGGATGTTAAAGAGAAGGAGCAAACCATGACAACACGAAGAGAATTCTTGAAGCAGTCTGGAGCCGTGACTCTGGGAGCGACTGTAGGAGCCGCCTGCACGTCGGAAGGGAACAGCCAATCGAGCCAAACTGGCGGGTCTGCCGCGATGCTGCTAAGCCGTCCCGAGCACCCAGAGCCGGCGACCTTCGACCGGCTTCCCCTGGAATGGCACCAGGATACCGTCCGGCGGTTGCAGGACAAGCTCGGCGAACGGGGTCTGGACGGCATCTGGATCACCGACCGATGGAACATCATCTACTACACGGGACTTTTCCACACGACGACGGAACGGCCCTTCTCCTGCTTCATTCCCACGAACGAGCTCGCCGTGTATTGGTATCATCCGGGGCTCGACCTGGAAATGGTACGGAGCTGGTGGTCGACCGAGGCCGAGTACTACTTCGACTACCCACCGTCCGAGGAGGGCTATCCCGATCAAGGGAAAGTAGTCACCGGACCACCCGTGGACTTGATCGAATGGGCTCTCAAGGGGATAGAACGTCGCGGCTTCGGGGAAAAGAAAATCGGCCTCAGCGCGTCTCCCACGGTCGGGGCCTTCAAGCGTATGACGGAAGTGCTTCCGAAGGCGAGCTTCGAAGACGTCAGCGACATCTGCATCAAGATGCGGCGCGTCAAGACTCCCGAGGAGCTCGCTCTATCTCAGCGCGCCTTCAACTACTTCAGTCAGATCCACGCGTGGACCCGCGACTACATCCTCGAGCACGGAACGGACCTCACCGATTTCAAGATCCGCATGGCGGCCATGGAGTACGGCACGGATCTCATCATGAAAGACATCAAGCGTGACGGCCGTCCGCACAGTGCGGTCGGGATCAATATCAATATCGGGTGCCGTACGGGCACTGGTAACGCCTTTCCACATCCCAACCAATACCACCACAACAAAGTGAAGAGGGGGGACTCTCTTCAGGTCTCGGGTGTCGTGAAATTGGGCGGTTGCGGCGGCGAGCTCTACTGTCCCTACCAGATCGCACCCTGGAATCCCGATGGGGAGAAGATGTGGGAGGTCATGGCGGAAGGATCTCGCATGCAGATCGAGCTTTCCAGGGCCGGGAGACCCGCACAAGATATCGCCAAGGCGATCCACGAATATCAGCTCGAAGGCGGTATGCAGAAATACCTATATCAAAGGGTGGCGCATGGTGCAGGCATGGAAGGCCATCAAGAGCCTTACATCTCTCTCGGTGAGACGACGCCGCTCGAAGAGAACATGACTTTCTCGATGGAACCCGGTCTCTTCGACCCGGAGGGCGGCTATGGATATAACCCCTCCGACAATGTCGTTGTAGGAAAGGAGCGGGGCTGGGTGCAAGGAAGTGTTCCCAACCTGACAAAAGAGTGGGCGCTTCTGGAAATCTGACGCACAGTACGCCATCGTCGTCGTCGTCAGTGGGAACAGGGGCTCGTTGTCGTAGACGACCCCACCCTTGATGGTCCACCACGCGGCACCATCTCGCCGTCTGGCGCACACGTGTGCATCAAACACGTTTCCGCGGAAACGTTTCCGTTACCTTTCGTAACGATTCGCCGGGATACGACGTGGTGCCCGAGTGCACACGTGTGCGCAGATTTCACCCTTACTCGAGATATCTCCTAGACGAAAGGTTGGCTCTTGACACAGCAGAAGGCCCCGTCACGTTTGGTCGTTGCCGCGCTTTGTCTCGGCGGTTGGGTCGTTTCGTCGCAAGAAGATCCCGCGCGCGCCCTGCTCGAGCAGAGCCTCGACGCGCATGGTGGGCGCGCGCGCTTCGAGGCGCTTCGCGACTGGCACATCGTCGCCGAACGGAGGCTCGGCACCGAGTCGGAGCCACGGCGAGAGATTTACGAAGAGTACATGCTCGAGGAGGGCGGCTTGATACGGACGCTCCTGATCAAACGTATCGAGGACTCCGTTTCGGTCTATGGCCACGATGGCCGCCGCGGTTTCGTCGTGTTGGATGGGAACCTCGAGAACGGGTCCGAGGCCGAGGCGGAAGGCTACTACCGCGCGCATGGCGAGTACTATCTACGCGCACTCCCGTTCAAATGGATGGACCCCGGGGTCCGGGTCACGAAAAGCGCGCCGGACGAGCGCTACGAGTTCCTTCGTATCGAGGCCGAGCAAGGCGTGGGTCGAGCCTGGACGGATGTTTGGGTGGCCGCTATCGACAAGACAACCCATCTTTTGCACGAGGCGCGCCTGACCCACCACACCGAAAGCTGGATGGGTCCGGAGCACGGCGTGCGAGAGATAACTTATCGCTATAGTGACTATCGTGACGTCGAAGGGATCCTGTTTCCGTTCCGCCTCGAATATCTCGTGGGCGGGCGAAAAACGGGAGAGAACGTGATCCAGTCCATCGAGCTCGACACGGGGCTCGCGAAGGATCTATTTCTTGCGCGCACGTATGGACGTAGAAAAGGTGGTCTCCAGAGATGAGCGATGACGACAAGAAGGACTTCGAGTTCATGGTCTACCCGGGCGAGTTTCACTACTTCACCCGCGAGCACGTGCTGGCCGATGCCTGGCAGCGCGTCGAGCGGTTCTTCGACCACCATTTGAAATAAGGAGAAATCTCATGCGTTTCGATCGACGAAGTTTTCTACGCGCATCGACTGGGCTCGCAGCGGCGAGTGCGGCGGGGTTGCCGGCGGCAGCCGCTCAGACCGAGAGCGGGGAGCCCCTGCCGGAGCCCATTCGCGCACTCAGGCCGATGATGGACGGTATTGCACCCATCACCGACAGGGAGCGTCTCGAGCGCATCGAGAAGGCGCGTAAGCTGATGACGGACAACGGCATCGACGCTATCTTTATCGAGCCCGGCTCGAGCCTTTTCTATTACACCGGCGTCCGCTGGAGTAATAGCGAACGCATGTTCGGCTTCGTTCTACCGCGTCAAGGCGAGCCGGCCTACATTTGCCCTCAGTTCGAGGAAGCCCGGGCCCGTGAGCTCACGAAGTTCTCGAACGATATCCGAGCGTGGGAGGAAGACGAAAGCCCGTACAAGCTCGTGGCGCAGATCTTGAAGGACCGCGGTGCGGCCACGGGAACCATCGGCATGGAAGAGCGCGTGCGGTTTTTCCTCTTCGAAGGGATCCGCAAGGAGATGCCGGGCGCCACTTTTGTGAGCGCCGATCCGGTGACCGTCGGATGCCGCGTCCACAAATCCGAGAACGAGATCGCGCTCATGCAACGGGCTTCGGACATCACCATCGCGGCTTTCCGCGCGACGTTCCAGACGCTTCACGAAGGCATGACGCAATTTCAGTTCCGGGACTATGTGCGTGCTGCGTTTCGCGCCTGTGGAGCGAGCGGAGGAGCGTTGGTCCAGTTTGGCGAGTACACCGCGTATCCGCACGGAAGCATCACGCCACAGAAAATCAAAGAAGGGGACGTCGTGCTCGTTGACGGCGGCTGCGGGGTCGACGGCTATCGCTCGGACATCACCCGAACCACCGTTTTCGGTAAACCGAGCAAGCGTCAAACGGAAATCTGGAACCTGGAGAAGAAGGCGCAAACGGCAGCGTTCCGTGCCGCGAAAGTGGGAGTGCCCTGTGAGGATGTGGATGCCGCCGCGCGAAAAGTCATCACCGACGCGGGCTTCGGGCCAGACTATCAGGTGCCTGGGCTACCGCACCGCACGGGTCACGGGATCGGCCTCGACGGGCACGAATGGATCAATTTCGTGCGCGGCAACAAGACGCCGCTCGCTCCAGGGATGTGCTTCAGCAACGAGCCGATGATCGTGATCTACGGCGAGTTCGGGATTCGCCTCGAGGACTGCATGTACATAACTCAGGACGGAGCGAGGTTCTTCAGCCAGCAGAGCCCGGCGATCGACAAGCCGTTCGCGTAACGTTCGGGCGCTCGGTGTGGGTTTTTCCAGGTCAAGGACGGGTGAACTTGTGAGCCACGTGACTGGTGACGAACCCTAAACCTAAACCTAAAAGGCCGTCAACTCCCTTGGGTTTGCGGCGGGATTTGACCGTGGGCGAGGCTCGTCTGAGCCTTCCGGATGCAAAGTCAGCCGGAGCTCGGAGTGTTCTCGTATGGGTTGACACCTCTCCCAACCAAGCCGATGTATTATCGCTCCGAGTGACGGTCTAAGTTCTAAGTTTTCCGGAGGTAGCCGATGTACCAGTCATTGTTGCTTCTCGTCGTGACATCTTTACTTAGCGCGCAGCTCGTCGTGGCACAGCAGGAAGCGCCGGAGCCACCAAGTCCGAAAGCCCCCGCTGAGGACGAGCTCTCGAGCTCGTCTCACAGCGTTCGCATCGGTGGAGCCGACGTGAACTACACGGCAACGGCGGGCCGTCTCGTGCTTCGCCACGAGGACAATAAGCCAAAGGCCCACATGTTCTTCGTCGCCTATACGCGCGACGGACAGACGGACCTCGCGTCCCGGCCGATCACCTTCGCCTATAACGGTGGCCCCGGCTCGGCCACCATCTGGCTCCACATGGGCGTCCTTGGGCCGAAGCGCGTCGACATGGGATCTGAAGGGTTCCAACCAGCACCTCCCTACCGCCTCGTCGACAACGAGCACTCGCTTCTCGACGTCACGGACATCGTGGCGATCGACGCGATCTCGACCGGGTTCAGCCGCGCCGCCGAAGGTGAAGACCCCAAACAGTTCCACGGAGTGCGTCAAGATATCGAAGCGTTCTCTGAGTTCATCCGCCTCTACATCACGAAGTTCGGACGCTGGTCATCGCCGAAATACCTCCTCGGCGAGAGCTACGGCACCGTTCGCTCGGCGGGTGTCGGCGCCCATCTACAGTCACGCCACGGCATCGAGCTCAACGGGATCGTCCTCGTCTCTTCCGTGATCGACTTCAGCACGCTTCGAGGCGGCGCAGCGAACGATATGCAATTTCCTGGTTTTCTTCCGACCTATACGGTGACGGCCTGGTATCACAAAAAGCTCCCGGCGGACTTGCAGGCCGATTTCGACAAAGCGGTCCGCGAGGCTCGCGATTTTGCCTACGGTGAATATCTCGTGGCGCTCAACAAAGGGAATCGACTCACGACTCAGGAGTGGGACGACATGGCCCGGAAGGTGGCCCGCTATACCGGATTGTCCGCGGAGTACATTCGGCAAGCGAATTTGCGCATCAGTCCGGCCCGCTTCCGCAAAGAGCTCTTGCGGGATCAACGCCTGGTGGTAGGACGCCTCGACAGCCGCTTCACCGCGACCGATCGCGACGCCGCGGGCGAGCGGCAGGAATTCGATCCGTCGAACACCGCGCTCCAGGGAGCCTACACCGCGGTTTTCAACGACTATGTGCGGAGCGAGCTCGGGTGGGAGAGCGCCGACCAGTACTTCACGAGCGGCGACGTGCGGCCGTGGGATTACGGCGAGTTCCAGAACCGTTATCTCAACCTGCTGGAAGAGCTTCGCCAAACGATGGCGCGCAATCCTTATCTGCGCGTGTTCATCACAAACGGCTATTACGACATGGCAACGCCTTTCGCCGCCACGGAGTGGACCTTCGACCACCTGGGCTACGAGCCGAGCTATCGCGAACGGGTGAGCATGGGCTACTACGAAGCGGGTCACATGATGTACATCCACCCCGACATGCTTCGGAAGTTCAAGGAGGATGTCGCCAACTTCATCGAGAGCTCGCGCACCTCGATGGAGGTGCCAACCAGTGAGCCTTAGCCTTTCTTGACATCGGATTTCGCGGTGGATATCGATGTCTACATGGCGGACGTCGACTGCTGAGTCCCCTCGTCCCTGTGCGCGCCGGGCTCTTCAGCCGCCGTTTCACTTCTTGGCGTTGCTTCTTCGACATCGACTGATGGTAGATCCGCTTGTCAAAGTACGCCTATCGTCCGTGAAGCGTCGGTTTCTGTTACTTTCCGTAACGATCTGCCGGATACGCGGCTGTGAGCAGAGTGCACACGTGTGCACAGACTTCAAGTGTTACTTGAGGTCGCTCGATTCGCCGGTTGGTCGAATCCACCTGTAGACGATGTCGTCCGCGAAGACCACCGCGCCGTGCTCCTGGCGCCCACATGTGCGCAAACACGTTTCCGCGGAAACGTCTCCGTTACCTTTCGTAACGATTCGCCGGGATAACAAGCTTACGAGGGGTCTCCCCGTACGAGCAGAATGTGATATCTCCTAGACGAAAGGTTGGCTCTTGACACAGCAGAAGGCCCCGTCACGTTTGGTCGTTGCCGCGCTTTGTTCTCGGCGGTTGGGTCGTTTCGTCACAAGAAGATCCCGCGCGCGCCCTGCTCGAGCACGAAAACGGTGCGGCCGTGAGTTCCTCTGGTCCGACTCCAACAAAGCGCGCGCGCTCTCCACGATCTCCGGCTTCTGTCCTCAGCTTTCCGAATCCGTCGACCGGCGCGCGGCCTTCGCCTCTTCCACCATGCGCGCCACATCCGCGAGCAGCTCCTTCGCGTCGTAAACGATGCCGTCCTTGATGGTATATTTCACTCCGCCTATACGCTCGGCCTTTTGCGTCGTGTCGTTGAGCCGTTCGGCGCCGGTGCCGTAGAGGACCTTGAGATTTGCAATCGGGTTTTCTTCCACGATAACGAGGTCCGCGAGAAGCCCGGGGCGGACCACGCCGAACTGAATGGGCTCGCCCTTGGGCTCGAACAACGCTTCGGCCCCATGCTTCGTTGCGCCGCGAATAATCTCGATCGGGTGAAAGCCCGCTTCTTGCAGCAGTTCCATCTCCTGAATCGATGCGAAGCCCCACAGACTGTAAGTATAGGCAGCGTCCCCGCTAACGGTGACGCGCCCGCCACGATCCTTGTAATCGTCGAGTAACTGCATCCAGACGCGATAGAAGTTCCTCCACGCCACTTCTTCCCACGTCGTCCAGTAATACCAATAAGACGCGTGATTCGTGCGACTCGGCCGGTAATATTCCTCGAGCGACGGCAGAGTATAGGTGTCGTGCCACTCCGCCCGCCTCTCCCGCATCACGTCTCGAACCGCTACATAAGCCGTCATCGTCGGGTCGAGTATGAGGTCGAGCTCGAGAAACTCGTCGAGAAGCGCGTTCCACTCGTCGCTCCCCCGTGGGTAGATCCGGTCCCACTGCATCGCGACCTGGCTGAAACGGGACTGCTCGTTATTGTAGTTCGCGTCCGCGGCCCACGCTTGCACGTCGCTCGAATCGTAGAGTGCTTCAAAAAGGCCGTAGAAATGTGTCACCGAGCCGAGCCCCAATCGAGCCGCATCGAGGGCATTCATCTCCGCGACGCCCCGCTGAGAGAGGTGCGCGGTCGAGCCGAGGCCGTGCTTTTTCGCTTCATCGAGCAGAGCAGCCATGATCTCCGGACGATACGAGTCGAGCTTGAGACCGTCAATGCCCTTCTGAGCCGCGAAGCGGACCCACTCTCTCGCCTTTTCCGCGGAGTCGATCCGGCCGCCCGTCCAATCCTCGCCGGATCCCGGGCGATGGTAGGCAAAGATGCGCGGCGCGACAATCTCGTTATTGGCGCTTCGCTCGCGCTCCGACAAGGTCCAGTTCATCGGCCCTGCCGGGACGCCACGGATCGTCGTTATGCCATGGGCCATCCAGAGCTTGTACGTATATTCGGCTTCGGGAGCCTTCGGAATGCCTCCAACATGAGTATGGATGTTGACGAAGCCGGGCAGCACCCACGCGCCGCTCGCGTCGATCTCACGAGTCGCGTCTTGCGGCCGGCCCTCTTCGTCGATCGCTACATTCGGCACGCCGACGTTTTTGATGTCGACGATGCGGTTCCCTTCGATGACGATATCGACAGGACCACGAGGCATCCCGCCCGTGCCATCGATCAGCGTCGCCCCGCGAATGATGAGCCGCTCGAAAGGACCCTCGCCTTGGTTGCCTCGCGGCGGCGCGGGAACGAGTTGATCTTGCGCGGATACGAGCGCAGAGAACAGAAATAATGCGAAGATCGCTTTTTTCCGAATCATGATTCCTTCTTCACTTCCATGGATAAAGCAGATAGAGATAAGAGATGCGACCGGACTCGCCAATGAGAATGGTGCCGTCCGGTCGCGTCAGCTTCGAAGCGAGCGAAGCGTATAACGGGATCTGGTTGGCGTGCAACAGCCCCAGATTGCGCCGAGCACGTTCCGATAGGTATTCGCGCCCTCGCGAGTCAAATGTTCTTGAAACTCAGATCAGAGGACGCTATGAGCTCGTATGCGTGACTGCGAACTTCTGTACCCGCCGTCCGGTGGAGGCCTCCCCCACATAGAGATTGCCCTTGGAGTCCACACTCATCCCATGTGGTCGCAGGAATTGGCCCACGAATCGGCCACCACGCCCGAATTCTCCCACGATTTCCAGATCCTCTCTTTGCAGTATCCAGACCTTGTGGTTGGTACCATCGGCCAAGTAGAGCCATTTTTGAGCAGGATCGGGAGAAAGCACAATGACGAATGCTGACCCCGATGCCAACGTCCGGACGGCGACAGTTTTCTCCGTTACAAACTCTCCATCCTGTTTGAAGACCTGGATTCGGTTTCCGCGACGATCCGCCACGTAGATGAGTCCGTCTCGAGATCCGGCAATCCCATGAACGGTGGCAAATTGACGCGGTGCAGGCCCATCTGGTGTTCTAGCACCGTAGTCATATTCGTAGTCGTCATCGGGCGCCTCACCGTATGCGCCCCAGTGGCGAAGATATTTTCCCGTCTCGCCATCGACCACAACGACTCGCCGGTTTCGATAGCCGTCGGCGATGAATGCCTCATTGCTATCGGGGTCTACCCAGATACCAGCCGGGCCACCGAGTAACGTCTCGTGGTCGCTCCCTCCGTTTTCGTCATATTCACCGATGGTTAAAAGGTGCTCGCCAGTCCGAGTGAACTTCATGACACGGTGATGTCGAAAGGTTCCGATCCAAACGTAGTCGTTGTGATCTACAAAAAGGCCGTGCGGATTTCTAGGATATACAGAAATATCCTGTGACGTGTCTCCCCATCCCTGCACGACCTCACCTTCGGCGTCGAATTCGATCACCGTTGGGGCTGGGGTACAACATGTACCGATGGGTGGGTCCTGCACCATCGCCGCTTCCTCAGGTGTCAACACTTCCGGCTGGTGTGTAATCCAAACGTGATCTTTGGAGTCCACGAAGACGCTCGTGATTGAGCCTATGATCCATTTGTCGGGCATCTCGTGGGGCCATGACGGGTCCACCGCAAACGAAGGCACGGCGTCCGAAGGTGTAGAAACGGCTTCGGCGTCGGTGTCGGTGTCGGTGTCGCCCGAACCCGGGCTGCACGCGCCAAGTAATAACAGAAGCACTGCGATTAAAGTAAAGAACAAACCTCTCCGGACTTCGTTCAATCGACTATCTCCTTCAATGCTTTCGTAGGGCAACACGGTACAAACCCTCTATGCGAGAGTGTATCGCAAATTGCAGGGTTTCAACGCGAGTCGGCGAGCATGGGTGCCTACCCACCCTTTTGTTCTCCATCGATCGGGCCTATAATCCTGCGTAGTTCATACGCTTACGCGGTTAGCGGCAAACTTTGTGACGCGATTGGCGAGGCTCACACCGACTGAGCTGACCTCATCGATCGCAAGAGGACGAAACTGATGAGAGCTAAAACGATCACGTCTCTCGCCCTGACCGTACTCGTCGGGCTTCAGGTGACCCTGGGCGGAGGCACGGCTCGGGGACAAGCCCCCGTAGACACGGGGCTTCTGACACGGCCGGGTCAGACGGTGGTTATTCGTGGCGGGTGGTTATTCGATGGGGTCGCGGATGCCCGCGTACAGAACGAAGGAATCCTCATCCGGGGAGGCAAGTTCATCGACGTCGACGGCGGCCTCGGTAGCTACGAGGTCCGGGGCGCGCTCGTCATTGATCTAGACGATGAGGAAACGATCATGCCCGGGATGTTCGATCTCCATGCCCATCACCGGGTCGGGTTCGGCACGGACGACACGGAGGAGACCAGATGGGTTCCCATGCTGCATCTCGCGAACGGCGTGACATCCACGTTTCCTGCCGGCGAGCTCGATCCTGAAGGAATGTTGGAGGCTCGACGCCGTATCGAATCCGGGGAGCAGATCGGGGCCCGGATCTTCAACTCGGGACCGTATTTCGGCAACGCGCGCAATCAGTGTCCAGCGGTTCGAACGCACGAGGATAGTTGTGATCACTGGCCCGCTGATATGACGGACGAGCAGATCCGTGATCGTGTCGACTACTGGGCGCTCCGTGGTATCAGGAGTATCAAAGCGAAGCAGGCAAGCCCGCGCGAGCTTCTCAGCATTATCGACCAGGCCCACCGGCATGGGATTACCGTGACCGCACACCTCCACAACTACGCCGGTCGCGGAACCGACGTCAGTGTGCGTGACGCCATTCTCATGGGCATCGATCGCGTGGAGCACTCTTTCGTCGACCAGCACCTGATTCTGGCCGGGCAGATGGAGCCCGGGACATCGGAGTTCGAGGAGTGGATACGTCTCTTTGTCGATCACAACGTCTACTTCGACGGTACGAACTGGCTTTACGGCCGGGCGGTGATCGAAGCCGATCCCAACGTCGACACCAGCCGGCTGGCTGAGGTAGATACGGACCGATTCCTCACGCCTTATTTGCGGAGCCTACGGTCGCGGAGAGGTCCAGGGGGTGGCGCCGACTCCCAGCTCACCGAGCAAGAGAAGGAGTGGGACCGGGTAAACGGCACCGTCGGGTACACGGCGGTTTTCAAGAACAAGGCTCCGGGGTTGCTGAGGCTCTACGAGTTGGGTGGGGGGCATCTCATCACCACGGGAACGGACAGCTGGAGCGGTTTCAGCATCCATAATGAGTTGTTCGCCCTCGCATATGTCGGTCTCCCGCTGCATGCCGTGCTGAAGGCCGCGACGATAAACGGGGCCAGCGCCCTGGGTGTCAGTGATGGGCTTGGAACGATCGAGGCGGGGAAGATAGCGGACCTCTATGTTCTGCGAGGCAATCCCCTGGATGACATCTTGGCCACCCGGAACGGTCATCTGGTGATGAAGGCGGGACAACTCTACGACGTAGAGACTCTCATGCGAGCGTTAGAGGGGAAAATAGGCCCGACGGGGCCGTGAGGATCACCTCGCTCGCCGTCCGGCTCCCTGGCGGGATCCGAGTGAAATGAGATTCAGCCAGGTCGGCACGCGGACGTCAAGATCGTGATCCCATATCGAGGACGGGCCGTGCCCTGTCTCGTATTTCTACTTCACCGTCGAGGCGCCGGCGTCGGCCACCGTGTGGTCGTTCTCCACGGTGCTTCCGGAGACCCCGATGGCGCCGACCACGTCTCCCTCGGCGTTCTTCAGCGGAATGCCGCCCGGGAAAGTGATCAGGCCGGCGTTGGAGTGCTCGATGTTGTAGAGCGATCCGCCGGGCTGTGAGAGCTTTCCGATCTCGCCAGTCGGCATGTCGAAGAATCGGGCGGTCCGAGCCTTCTTGACGGCGATGTCGATCGAGCCCAGCCAGGCCCCATCCTCTCGCGCGAAGGCCGTCAGGTTGGCCCCCGCGTCGACGATCGCGATGTTCATCTTCGTGCCCAGTTCCTTGCTGCGCCCAAGCGCCGCGTTCACCGCCCCCTGAGCCTGTTCCAACGTCAGAAAACCCATGTTATCTCCTTTCAAAATTCTGTTAGTGCACCGACCTGTGCGGATCGATGACGAATTTCTTGGCCGCTCCCTTGTCGAAGTCCTTGTAGCCCTGCGGCGCTTCGTCCAGGCCGATCATCGTAACGTTGACCGCCTTGGCGATCTGGACCTTGTCGAACAGGATCGCCTGCATCAGCGCCCGGTTGTAGCTCATCACCGGGCATTGGCCGGTGATGAAGCGGCAACTCTTGGCCCAGCCCAGCCCGATACGGATCGACAGGTTGCCCAGCTTGGCCGCCTCATTGACCGCCCCGGGATCCTCGGTGACGTAGAGACCCGGAATGCCGATGTCGCCGCCGGCGCGGACGACCTGCATCATACTGTTGAGCACCTGGGCGGGAACCTCCTGACTGGCCTCAGCACCGCTGCCGCGCGCCTCGAAACCAACACAGTCCACCGCCGAGTCGACCTCCGGGACACCGAGGATCTGGTCGATCTGATCCGCCACGCTGGCCTCCATGCTCACGTCCACCGTCTCGCAGCCGAAGCTCCGCGCCTGCTCCAGCCGCTCCGGAATCAAGTCGCCCACGATCACGACGGCCGCGCCGAGCAACTGGCTGGCAGCGGCGCTGGCCAGACCCACCGGGCCGGCGCCGGCGATGTACACGGTGCTGCCGGGACCCACGCCCGCGGTATAGGCCCCGTGGAAGCCGGTCGGGAAGATATCCGAGAGCATGGCCAGGTCCTTGATCTTGGCGAGAGCCTGGTCTTTGTCGCGGAACTTCAGCAAGTTAGTTGAAGTCGGCGTAGGGGACCATCACGTACTCGGCCTGCCCGCCGACCCATCCGCCCATGTCCACATAGCCATAGGCGGCGCCCGGTCGGGCCGGGTTGACGCTGAGGCAGATCCCGGTCTTGCCTTCCTTACAGTTGCGGCAGCGCCCGCAGGCGATGTTGAAGGGGACGCTGACCAGGTCGCCCTTCTTGATGAACTCAACGTCGCGACCCACCTCGATCACTTCCCCGGTGATCTCGTGGCCCAAGATCAGTCCAGGCGGCGCCGTGGTGCGGCCGCGGACCATGTGCTGATCCGACCCGCAGATGTTGGTGCAAACGACCTGCAGGATCACGCCGTGCTCACACTTGCGTTTCTGCTCCGTCAGTTCGAGCTTGGGGAAGTCGATGCTCTGAACCTCAACCTCACCCGGACCCAGATACGCAACACCTCGATTGGTCGCCATCGTTCCTCCCAGCCGAAAAAGCGTTAGACAGCCCTGCCGGCCGCAGAGTCTGGCACGCACGGCGAGGGGTCGTCAAGAAATCAAAGCTTCTCGTAAAGCACCGCTCCCGAGAGCGGCACCCACGCAAGACGCACGGTACGCGCGCATCATGATCATCATCGTCGTCGCCGTCGTCGTCGTCATCATCAGTGGAACAGGGTCTCGATCGGATTCGTCCAGTTCTTCTTCGACTCGGCGACCATCGCGATGACGTCTTCCATCAGGGCTTCGTTGTCGTAGACGACCCCACCCTTGATGGTCCATCGCACGCCGCCGCGCCGCACCATCTCGCCATCCTCCATCGTAAGCGCTCCGAAGGTGTAGAGGAAGCGAAGGCTCTCGAGAGGGTTCGCGTCGACGATGGCGAGGTCGGCCATGTAACCCGTCTGCACGAGGCCGAGCTCGGGCTTTTTCAAAATGAGGGCGCTCGTGCGTGTGGCCGCACGCAGAACCTCGAGCGGGTGGAGTCCAGCCTCCCGCATGAGCTGCAGCTCTCGTACATTGGCGATGCCGCTCGTGTTCCAAGTAAAAGGATCGTCCACGGCGTAGCCGAGCTGACCGCCTCTTTTGTGGAACTCGCGGATCAGGTCTTGCCATTTGCGGTAGAGGTCAGCCCAGCTCGCTTCGTCGTCCGAAGTCCAGTCCCAGTGCTCGGCGGCGTGATTGGCGGGACTGGGATAGAACCAGTCGATGAGGACCGCGTGTGTGTAGCGGTCGTGCCACGGCAAACCCATGGCCCGATTGATGTCGCGGTTGGCTTCATAGGCGCTCATCGTCGGGAGCATGGCGACGCCCGACGCCACGAGGCGGTCGACGACGTCTCCCAGGAGGACGCCTTTAGGCGCATGCTGCCAGATCGCACCGGCGCTTCGAAAACGATGGGCTTCGTCGTTGTAGTTGTAGGCGGCATCGAACGGCTGCACGCCGCCCCCAAGAGCGGACTCGGCGTAGCCGTAGTGGTGCTCGATCATCGTGACCCCGAGCTCCGCAGCCCGGACCGCGTTGACGACGGCGATGTCGGAAGGAGGAAGGTGAACCGTCGTGATGCCACCGGCGGCCGTAACGGCTTCACAGACGGCGCCGAAAAGCTCTGCATTCCAGGCAAGGCTTCCGACGCGGATGACATAGGCGCCCTCGGACATAAGCTCGGCGGCGAGCTCCGTAGCCTTTGCGGGATCGTGCCACATCTCGATCTCGTCGAGCGGTGGTGCATGGCCGGGGTCGCGGGAGCGGCTCGGGCCCCAGTCCCGTATCGGGAACATCCGGGGTGCCTTGATCTCATTTAGTTCCGAGCGTCGCGCTTCCGCAAGCGCTTCGCGAAAACCCCGTCCCGCACCGTTGACCATCGTCGTGACGCCGTGAGCGAGCTTCATGTTGTAGACGTATTGGAGCGGCAGGGGCTCGGTACGGATGTGAGTATGCAGGTCGATGAGGCCTGGCATGACATACATGCCGTTCGCGTCGATGATGCGATCGCCTTCGGGCTGCGGCTGGCCTGCGGGACGCCCGGTGACGCCGTTCATCGAGATGATCTGGACGATGGTGTCGTTCTCGATGAGGATGTCGGCCGGTCCGTATGGGGGCCCGCCGTGACCGGGGATGATCATCGCGTCGCGAATAACGAGCCGTGAGTAAGGTCCCCCCGATTGGGCCACGGCGGTGAGCGGCACAAGCGTGGCGACGGCTGTCAACCACAGGGTGGCGAGAGTATGTTGTTTCATTCGTTGCTCCTGTCGTCCAGTTCAGAGAGCTCACTGAGCGCCCAGCGCGCCGCCCGCCCGACGACGTCCCGAGGAGAATCGATTCCCGAGGCCTCTTCGAGAAGTGTCTTCGAGGACGGATCGGCAATCGCCCCGAGGGCTCTCAGTGCCTCCGCCTGCGCGACATAGCTGTCGTCGCGTCGAAAACGCTCCTCGATGAACGGAACGAGCTCGGTATTCTTCGTTTCACCCAGCCCGCGGAAAGCTTCGGCGCGCACTTTGCTGTTCTCGTCGAGCGCGGCTTCTCTCAGAAGCTCCACTGAAGCTTTTTCGCCGAGGGCTTCAATGGCCGCACGTCGCACGCTCCAAAAACGATCGCGCCGCGCCGTCTCCGCGACCGCCGGATGGTCGCCGAGCTCGGACGCGGCCCACATTCTGCCGATGACGTCGTCGTTCTCGAGCTGATAGACGAGCTCCTCCGTCGACTTCTCGAAGGTCCACTCCTTCAGAAGGTAGTTGCCCTCATCGAAGCGCACCAATAGAGGTTTCTCTGCCACATCGAGCTCCAGAGTCGCGTTTGCGCTCTCGAGCCAGAATGTTTCCGAGTAACGGCGTGACGGCGTGTGGACGCCGATTTGGACCGGAGTTCGGTAAACGTCGCCGGTTTGGCGAACACGCACCGAAAGTCTTCCCGCCGGCTTAGACCACTGATAGGACACGTCGAGCACCGGATGCCCCGCTCGATAAATCCACTGCTCGAAGAACCATTCGATGTTCTCCCCGGTAGCCTCTTTGATGGCGTCGATGAGGTCGTGGGTATCCACCGGCTGGAATGCGTGCTTTGTGAGAAAGTGCGTCATCGCGGAGCGAAACGGCGCGTCCCCGAGAATCCGCCGCAGCATGTTGAGTATGGTGGCGCCCTTCTGGTAAGTGTGTCGGTCGAAGTTCTCGTTCGGATATGTCCACCGTTTGAAGACGACGGGTCGCATGTAGCGCTCGTGCGCCTCGCGAAGGTAGGCATTCTTTTTGCCCAGCAGGTTCACGGCCGCCTC
>SMVB01126055.1_pt1 | contig 37988 bp, 35 predicted proteins | sample 2456461 | NCBI WGS metagenome assembly SMVB01 (sample SAMN11095934, study PRJNA526329) | marine sediment metagenome | biome: Marine sediment; feature: Surficial sediment; material: Deep marine sediment; isolation source: Hadal surficial sediment | place: Pacific Ocean | collected 2014-05 | depth...
ATCTCCGCCGGAGCGACGGCGACCGCGTCAGGAAGCTGGGCCCGCGTCAGACCCGAGAGTAGGTCGTTGAGTTCCGCGAGCGCGAAACGATGGTCCTCACCGTCGCGAAGCACACGGATGATCTCGCCGAACCGCAAGCGGGCCTCCGGCAACGCTCGCGCCAGCACGTAGCCGGACACGTCCTGGCCGGTGGCTCGAGCGAGCCGCTTGAGGGCGGCCTTCTGGTAGGGCGTGACGCGGATCTGAAGCTGCCGGGACTTGGTGCTCATTGGTGGAAGCTCGTAAGCTGGGCGTGATTTGTCAATACATATGTATTGACATAAACTGTCTCGCGGTGTTGCGGATGTCGTCGAGCGCTGTTAGGGCCTGTGTTCTTTCTTGATTCACCGCGGCGGCGTTGCCCGGTGCGCTAAAGCGCGGGCTCGGCCGGCTGAGGTTGCGGCGGACGGCACTCTTCCCGCCGTTGCCGCTGGCAGGATGTCACACCACTCAGGGCGGCACAAAAAAACCCCCCCGGCACTCTGCCGGTGGGGCTCTTCCCCTCTTTCGAGCTTTCGTTTACTGCCTTTGGAGCACCATCACGAACGAGGCCGGGTCCTCCACGCCGTCGTCATCAAAGTCGTGCTGCTCGTCGAGTCCGGACAGCGTCATCGTATCGCCTACCAGAGCGTACGTCATCGTGTCCGTCTCCAACTTACCCGTCTCGTTGAGGGTGAGCTGGTTTCCCTCGATGGTGTACGTGCCGGAGAACACTTCCGTGACTTCGCCGGGAAAGGAGGCGGTTCCCGAGTAGGTCGTCTCTGTGAACGTTATCGAGAGCGTCATTCCCAGCGCGGTGAGATCCTCCGATTGCGACGTGTTCGCGATGTTCGTCACGACGTAGGAGCTGGCAAGCCAATCTCCCACAAATTCGCTCGACGACGCCACTCCGGTGGAGTCGCCGCTGCAGCCGACGGCGACGGCCACGAAGAGGGCTACGCCCAGACTCGATGCTTTCATACTGTACTCCCTAAGTAGGGGTTGGTTGGTCAGGAGTCACATGATGCCTCGAGGCCACAGAGATTACCGTAGCCCAGGTCACAGCGCACCCGAGCTCGCCATCCCCCATTTTCCGCTAACTGTGGAGTCCACGGCGTCATCACTCGCCAGTTTCCGACGAGCGACATATGCAAAGGGGGCCGCCCCGGGATGGGGCGGCCCCTAGACATCTTGCAACGTGGGTTCAGCTTTCGAGCGGAGTCACGTTCTCGGCCGCCGGTCCCTTCTCGCCCTCGACGATGTCGAACTCCACGCGCTCACCCTCTTTGAGCGACTTGAAGCCCTCGCCCTGAATGGCACTGTGGTGGACGAAACAGTCCTTCTCGCCGTCCTCACGCTGGATGAATCCAAAGCCCTTGCTGTCGTTGAACCACTTGACGGTTCCCGCGATACGCATTGCCGTACTCCTGAAATTGGTGACTGATGTTCCTCGGAGTCCGGGCGTCCCGCAGCTACCGAGCATGCATCAAAGTGTTCGCGGCATCCCCCCCGCGCCGGGGTCCTGCAGTGGTCTTCCAAGGTACCGAAAAGACCATCAGCAAGGCTAACGCTCGTCGCGCAGGGTGTCAAATCTCACTGCTTTCACCAGCTACGGGCCTGCTATTCAAACAGGGCTACGCTAGCGGTGAACCCATGGATGTAGTTCTTGCCGCCGATCGGCCCGAGTTCCCCTTGGGCGAAGAAGCCGGCCAACGGGATCGGCCCAATTTTTTCCTGGATCGTCCCGGCATCGTGATTCGGCTCGGGAAACAACCGGGTTCCACGACCATTGCAACTGAAGAGCAAAGCCGCCTGCGCAGGATTCGAGTTGGTAGTCCGATCCTGCTCGAGCAGCCGAACCAAATCCTCGTCGGCCGTTACCGCGTCGCGGACGTGGAACTGCACCGTCTGACCAACACGCACGCTGTTCCCAATTGCAAGCGATCCGTCATCCTCTCGGGCCCCGATCACGTTTGAGATCAGAAAGTCGCCCCGCGCAAAGGTCTCCTGATATTCGTTCATCACGATGCCGACGTGCAGCCCGGTCTGCACCAATTGTCGATCCTGATCGGATAATGTCGGCAGCAACTCGCGCAACCGCTGCATGGGTGAGACGCCGCCCAATTCGTGAAGGACATTTTCTTCGGCTCTGGTGACCACGTAGTGCTTGCCAATCGGTCGGCATCCTTGCGAGACGATCGACCGGATACGCGGGCCGCCTCGGACAACCGCCCCGACGGCACCATTCCGAATGGTCGTTGAGTTGAGGAACAACCGATTCATGTCAGGACCGGCACCGCCGCTTGCCATTCCGCCGATGAGTGGAATGCCCGGAAGTTCCTCAGCAAAATGATCGATCAGGGAGTTCGGGACTGCCGAAAATGGTTCGCCGAAGACGAACACAGCGCGAACATCGGCTCGTCTTGCTTCCCTGCCCGATGGAAGTCCGTCGCACACGATGCCATCGGGCGTCTCAGAGAATTCGACGTGAAAAAGCTCTATGTCCGCCTCCGGCAACACGGCCGCCCACAAACTGATTGCCGGGCCGGATTCCATCTCTTCACGGCCCCCTGCGATCGCTTCGCCCGTGCATCCCAACAACAGTCTCGTTTCGCTCTTGCGGTAGACCAGACTCGCCAATTGTTCGAAATGGTCAGCATGATAGTGCGAAACGAAGAGGAAGGAGATGTCGGGTGGGACCCCCTTGAGCCCCGTAGCCAACTCGTCACAAATCGCGTCCAGCGCAATCGAGACGTCCTCCGCTTTCGAATGGCTGGCGCAGTACGTCATGATTGGGCATCGATCGCCATTGGGCTCAGTCGTGGCCGCGAGAGGGACACCAGAATCCATCATACCACCCTATTGGGGCTGGCGCTTGGGCGGGGCTGATGGCGCGAAGGCAAGGCCTGTCGTGCAATCAACGCGCTCCTGCCGGGCGTCGGCGTTTGCCCCCGTGAAATCCCGGCTCTGACAAGCTTCACATAGCCCATATGAAACAGGACCGAAGGTGAACTTCATCTCACACGACCGAGCGTTGATGCAGCCGCTTCTGCTGTGACACCACCTGCAGAGCAACATCGCGCCCTACCTCGCCTCTGGTCCGGCCGGCATCACAGGACCCACCTTCCCGACAGGCTCACAGGCAGCCCGCCTACTGCTGTACGGTAAACCGAACTGTGTCGGTGGCGAGTGGATCGAGCGGCAGATGGCCCCAGTCTGCGAGAACCGCTATCACACTGTGCGTGCCCGGCGCCAGTCCCCGGAAGACAAACTCGGTCTGCCCGCGGCCCAGATGGATGATGCCCGTGACTCCTGCGGGAATCGTGTCGCTGGGTGGCGTCACGGGCCGGTCGATGAATAAGTGGTGGTGTGCGGTGCCCGATCGCTCCTCGCTGGCAGGCGCAATCTCGACCCCGTCGGCGGAGAGCACTATGCGAACGTCGGGGCCGTTCACGACTGCCTCATCGACCGGCTCGACGATGTCCACCCGAGCCGGGCCTGCAGCTTCGGTGCACGCCGTTGCGGCGAGGAATGCGCACGCTACCAGAACTCTGCCGGCCATCATGACCGACCGCTGCGCGCCGGCGCGCAGGACTTGTCGAACGCGGCCTCGAGGTCTGCTGCGATCGCCTCAGGCGCCCGCCCCTCGATGTCGTGACGTTCCAGCATGTGCACCAGCCGGCCGTCCTTGAAGAGCCCGATCTGCGGCGACGAGGGCTGATAGCCCAAAAAATAGCTCCGCGCCCGCTCCACGGCATCGATCTCCATGCCGGCGAACACGGTGGTGAGCCGGTCGGGCCGGGTGCCATGCTCCAGGGCGAGCCGCACTCCGGGGCGCGCCGAACCGGCCCCACACCCGCACACCGAGTTGACCACCACGAGCACCGTGCCATCGGCTGCCGAGAGCACTTCGTCCACGGCTTCGGGTGTCAGCAGCTCCTCGAAGCCTATCTGCGTGAGTTCGTCTCGCATCGGCTGAACCATCGCCGGATCGTATCGAAACGTTTTCATTTTCACTCTCCTGGTCCCTTCATGGCGCCAGCTATCCGCTAAGGGCGCGCTTCATGGCCGAGTCCTTGCCCGGCTCAAAGTTGATACAGATCTGCGCTAGCTCGCTCTCTTCGAGCAACTCCCCGAAAAACGCGCATTCAAAACGACCGCCTTCGGCCGAGATAGCGATTCGCCCAAGCTGAACCACCAGTTCGGCGATCGACCGTGGGTTCGCTTCCAGGCGTCTGGCCATGGCAAAATAGTAGCGTTCCCAAACCAAGCTGACAAGTCTGGCATGGCGAAACGGCTCAGTTACGCTACCATATTCGACATAGGGGCGGTCATTCCGGGAGTGTCCCGGCTGTTCCTCCATCGCTGCTTCCCCCTCTCGGCGAATCTTCTGGAGCACGCATACATGACAATCAAGGAGCGGTTGATGCAAGTCGGAAAAACACGACCTCGGTCGTCTGCGACATTTCTAATAGCAATGCTGCTGGCATTTTCCAACGGACTGAACGCGCAGGGGCGAACGGAAGACCTGGCCGACCAGTTCCGATGGCGCAATATCGGGCCGGCGACAATGATGGGCCGGATCTCATCGATCGACGCGCTGGAGGCGGATTACCGCACGGTGTTGATCGGATCCGCTTCGGGCGGTGTGTTCAAGTCGACCAATGGGGGAATCACGTGGACACCGATCTTCGACCGCTACGGGAGCCAATCCATCGGCGACGTGGAGTTTTTCCAAGGCGACCCTAACATCATCTGGGTCGGCACGGGCGAGGCGACTAATCGCAACAGCGTGGGTTGGGGTGACGGCGTTTACAAGTCGACGGATGGCGGCGAGACTTTCACCAACATGGGGCTCGGTGACACGCATCAGATCTCCGAAATCCTGACCCATCCCACCGACCCCAACGTCGTGTATGTGGCCGGTCTCGGTCACCTCTGGGGGTATTCCGGAATCCGTGGACTGTTCAAGACCACCGACGGCGGCAACAGCTGGACCCAGCTCACCAACGGACTGCCGAACGACGGGAAGACCGGCGCCACGGTGATCACGATGCATCCCGACAATCCGGACGTCCTCTTTGTGGGTATGTACCAGCGCCTCCGCTCTCCGCACAACATGCACAGTGGCGGGCCCAGCGGCGGCATATTCAAGTCCACCGATGCCGGGCAATCATGGCGCAAGCTCACGGAGGGTCTCCCCACCGGAGAAACCGGTCAGATCGACATCAGCATCTATCGGAAGGATCCAGCCGTCGTCTGGGCGTACGTGGAGGCGTCCGACGAGCTTCCGGACGATCTGGGTGTCCCGGGACCGGGCGTCTATAAGTCCGTGGATGGCGGTGAGAGCTGGACGTACCTGCTCAGACACAATTCACGCCCCTACTACCACGGACGCATTCGAGTCAATCCGTCCGACGACAATTTGGTGTACATCATCGCACGGGACTTCTATTACTCCACTGACGGCGGAAAAACGTTTCGTCAAGGACGGCCGTGGAGCAACGGCGGTGGCGACGACCACGATATGTGGATCGATCCAAGCAACGAGGGGATCTTCTACAACGCCACCGATCAAGGAGCCTATCTCTCAGTCGACGGCGGGCAATCACTGCTCTCGTTCAACAACATGGCGATCGGTCAGTACTACGCCATCGGCGTCGACATGCGCGATCCCTACTGGGTATACGGTGGCCTGCAGGACAACGGTGGGTGGACCATCCCGAGCAACAGCCGAGACCCTCAGGGCATCCTCAACGACCACGCCAGGGTGACGAATGGTGGCGACGGGTTCCACATGCAAGTGGATCCCACCGACTGGCGCACGTTGTACACTACGGCACACGTGGGCTACTTCGGCCGGCAGGACATGGAGACGCGGGAACACGTCTTCATCACGCCGACTCCACAGACGACAGCTAACTTCCACGAATATTACGATCCCGAATTCGCCGAATCCCAGACGAACTACTCCATCAATCCAGAAGAGCGTTGGCTGTGGCGCGACATTCCCCAGCGCACCATCAACGGTAGCAACCTTCCGCCACAGTTCAGGTGGAACTGGAACTCGCCGTTGGTGATGTCACCTAGAAACCCGAGAACGATCTACGTGGGTTCAAACTACCTCTTTAAATCGGTTGACCGTGGTGACAGCTGGCGCATCATCAGTCCGGATCTAACCAGGAACGATCAGTCCACCCGCAACTCCACCAACAGTGGCGGATTGACCAAGGACGCCACCGGTGCCGAGAATCACAACACCATCTACACCATCGACGAGTCACCGCTCAACAGTGGTGTCATATGGGTGGGTACGGACGACGGAAACGTGCAGGTTACGCGGGACGGCGGAGCCACGTGGACAGACGTCCGCAACAACATGCGGGGCATTCCAGACGAGATCTGGGTTAGCAGAGTGGAAGCGTCGCATTTTCATGAGGGCACCGCATACGTCAGCTTCGACGGCCATTGGGTGGACGACACGGCGCCTTACATTTTCAAGACCACCGACTTCGGAGCGTCGTGGCGCGACATCTCCAGCAACCTCCCGCGGGCCAATCCCGGTTTGACGATTCACACTGTTGTCGAGGACTTCAAGAATGAGAACCTGCTGTTCGTCGGCACCGAGTTCGGTGTTTTCGCGACGGTAAACGGTGGCGATATGTGGTTCCGGTTCATGAACAACCTCCCTCCGGTTGCCGTCCACGACCTCGTCATACATCCACGGGATGCAGATCTCATAGCGGGCACCCATGGCCGGAGCATCTGGATCGCCGACGATATCACGCCGCTGCAGCAACTCACAGATGAAGTCTTGGAGCAAGACATCCACCTGTTCAACAATCGCGCAGCCACGAAGTGGGTAAATGTCTCGAAGGGCCGCATTCAACCCTACTTCAAGTTCCGCGGCCAGAACCCACCCGCAGGTGCGGCGGTTTACTTCTACCTAAAATCCGAGCCGAGCGACTCGGTACGAGTGGTTATCACAGGGGTCTCTGGAGACCGGAGTCGCACGTACGAGGTGCGCGGCCGGGCCGGCATCAACCGGGTGCGATGGGACATGCGCTTCTTCCCAACCGAAGCGGAACTGGAAGACCATCACTCGTTGCTTGGCGGCGTTCACGGAACCATTACGGAACTCGTGAGCACGACACGACGCCAAGATCACCTAGGCCAGATGCAAAAAGATCTCCTGGCGACGCAGCGATACCCCAACCTCTATAGTGACGCCGAATATTCGAGCCGGGACGACGCCCGGCGCCTGCTGCTGGATCACCTAGGCCATATCGGGACGAGGCTTGCGGAAGCCTCTTCATTCCTAGACCTGTACGACGTCCGCGACCAGCTCCTCGCCTTCAGCACCGTTGTGGGCGATCGAGCGCTCTTTGGCTTCTTCGGAGAAGAACTGAGGGCGATTGAGGCCGCCAGCGGCGACTATCGGGTCACAATCCATGTTGACGGGGCGAGCTACACGGGCAAGATCACCATCCGTGACGATCCCTTGGTGAGCAAGAATTAATAACAGGAGCCGGCCTCAATGGTGAATCGCCGGCATCTGGTGCACGTAGGTGTCGTCAGTTAGCTGGTTCAACATGAACTCGGCGAGATCCGCCCGGGCGAGCTTGGTGGCAATGCCATGCGTGACGTCGGGTCCGACGCGATACGCTCCGGTGTGGGGATCGTTGGTGAGCAGCGACGGGCGCACGATAATCCAGTCCAACCCGCTCGCCCGAATGAGTTCCTCCTGACGTTCCTTGTCGTCCAGATTCACGAAGAGCTTCAAGATGAGCCGGGCTAGCCACCCCGTCCTCTTCTTGCGGTCACCCGCTCCAGGCCCGGTGACCGTGACCAGACGTTTGACACCGTGCTGCTTCATAGCTGCGATGATGTTCTCGGTTGCCTGGGAACCCACCCGCGAGGATTTCAGCCGCTCGCCCACGGCGCAGATCACCGCGTCGGCGCCCTCGATGGCCTGGGCCACGGCTTCCCGTGAGCGCACATCACCCGTCAGCACCTTCAACTGTTCGTGGCGAAGGGGAAACGTCTCTGGCGCCCGCACGAATGCGGCTACCTCGTGATTCTGCAACAAGGCACGCTCAACCAGAAAGAGGCCCGTCTGGCCGGACGCCCCGAAAATCGCGACCTTCACTCCAAACACCCTCCGACAGGAACAGACTGGAAAGCTGCGCCTCTTTCAGCCAGGTCGCAATCGGTACCCGGCAGTTCTCCCCCGGGCATCCTGCGGTGGAGTATCGTATGCCAATGAAGCACAACAGGATACAGCTCTTGACCAGGTGGCATGCCAGCTCCCATGAGAACCTACTCCAGCCCCGTATGCCCGAATCCACCTTCCCCACGCTCGGTCGTCGGTAGCTCGTCCACTTCGACAAACTCCACGTGGGGCACAGGCATCACGACCATCTGGGCGATGCGCATTCCCCGCCGCAACGTAAACGGCTCGGCGCCGTGATTGATGACCGGGACCTTAACCTCTCCACGGTAGTCGGAGTCAATGGTGCCCGGCGCGTTCACCAGAGAAATGCCGTGTTTCACCGCCAACCCAGAGCGGGGACGCACCTGTGCTTCGTAGCCCGGCGGCAGCGCCATGAAAAAGCCGCACGGGACCAGCGTTCGCTCGCCGGGACCGATCACGACCTCCCCGTCGACGGCCGCCGCCAAGTCCATCCCCGCAGAGCCGTCAGTCTCATAGCTCGGTAGCGGTATGTCGGCACACTCGGGACGACGCTTGATGGAGACGGTGACTTTCTGCATGGAGGGTGATAATAGGGGACACTGTGGGAGGTGGGAAGTGGGCAAGAGGCACCAACAGTGCAACCGCAACGCCCGTTCCAGCACCTCCCACTGCCTACTACCGACCAGTCACACCCCACCCTACCTTTCGCGCAACAGCCTCCAACGCCTCCTCTATAAACCGCAGGAGAAACGTCATGCCTCACAGTTCTCTCGCCTGCATCTTCTTCTTCACCAGCTCGCTCAGCGTGGTTCTGGCAGGACCGGCGCAGGCGCAGACCAACGAAACCGCTCGGGGGGCCGACGATCCATTGGCACCCATCAAGCCGGCCGACTACGGACAGTTTGAACGATTGGGAAGGGGAAACCTATCTCCCGACGGCCGCTGGCTCGCCGTGTCGATCAGCCGAGTGAACGAAGAAAACGAGCTTCGCATTCATCGCACCGACTCCGACTCCGTGGTCGTCATTCCCTACGGCTCGGGCGCCTCGTTTTCGAACGACTCGCGGTGGCTGGCGTACCAAATCGGCATGTCGGAAGAGGATCGGAAGGCGCTGGAAAAACAGGAGAAGTCTCTCAGTCAACGGCTGGGGTTCTTGAATCTGACGACCGGCGACACCACTTCCGTCGACGCCGTGAGCGGTTTCCAGTTCAGCAACAACGGAGCCTACGTGGCGATGGGACGCTATGCTCCCAAAGGCGAGCGCGAGAGCACGGGTACGGATCTGGTCATCCGCACGCTCGCTACCGGCGAAGATATGAGCTTCGGCAACGTTGCGCAGTTCCAGTGGCAGGACGAGGGAGATCTCCTCGCCCTCATAGTGGACGCTGAGGGCCAGATCGGCAACGGGGTACAGATCTTTAATCCCTCCGCCGGTACTCTCCGGTCTCTCGAGTCGAAGCAAGCTCGCTTCAGCAACCTGACCTGGAGAGACGAATCAGACGACCTCGCCGTCTTGAGAATGCTTCCGGACTCTGGCTACGAAGATACGACCCACGTGGTTGTCGCGTGGCGAGACCTGGAAAAACGCAACCCCAGGCGATTCGAGTTCGACCCCACGGTGTTCGACGGCTTTCCCGAGAACACCCGTATCGTCGACTATCGCAACCTTCGTTGGTCCGAGGACGGCCGCACCCTTTTCTTCGGCATCAAGGAGCGCCGGGAGGAGGAAGAGGCTGAAGCCGGGGCCGATTCGACCACAGCCGGTGAGGAGGAGGAAAAAGACGAGGAGGACGAAGACGAGGACGGCAAGGAAGACGACGACGACGAGGAAGACGAGCCGGCGGGCGTCGAGGTATGGCACGCAAAGGATGTCGACATCATTCCCGAGCAGAAGCTGTTCGCCGGGAGGGACCGTGCGGAGAATTATCTCTCCGCTTGGCACCTCGACGCCGGACGTTTCGTCCAACTCGGCAACGAGTTGACCGAAACCGTTACGCTCGTCGAGGGCGAGAGACTCGCGATCGGCATAGATCAGACGCCCCACGAACGCACCCGGATGTTCGGACCCAGGTACCGCGACGTGTACCGTATCGACGTCGCCACCGGAGAGCGCGAGAAGCTGCACGAGCGCGTCGAGTTCAGCTATGGAACCAGCGGCGGGGGTCGCTATTACCTCTACTTCCAGAGCGACAATTTTTGGACGATCGACCTCGAGAGCGGCAAGAGGACAAACATAACAGAAGACGTTCCGACGTCGTTCGTCAACACGGATCGTGATGTCACGGTCGAGCAAAAGCCGCCGTGGGGGTTTGGCGGCTGGACCAAGAACGATCGTTCCCTCTTCCTGTACGACCGTTATGACGTGTGGGAGATTCGGCCGGACGGATCGGAGGCCCACCGACTCACCAGCGGTGCAGAAGACAGCGTACGCTACCGTTATCAGCGCCTCGATTTCGACGAGGATTACATCGACACCGGCAAGCCGATTTTCCTGTCGATCTACGGTGATTGGACCAAGAAGTTCGGCTACGCGCGGCTGCGTCGTGGCCAACCTCCCGAGCAGGTTCTCTGGATGGACGCAGCAGTCCGTCGTCTACAGAAAGCCGACAGCGCAGACGTTTACACGTTTACCACTGAGAGATTCGACGACTCGCCCGACTACTTCGTTGCCGGTCCCACCTTGGCGAGCCCCAGACAAGTGACCAAGACCAACCCCTTCCAGAAAGACTTTGCCTGGTCGCGCTCCGAGCTGATCGAGTTCGAGAACGCGTGGGGGGTGAAATTGCAGGCCATCCTCCGGTACCCAGCGAATTACGAACCGGGTGAGAAGTACCCGATGATCGTGTACGTCTACGAACGCCTGTCCGCGGGTTTGCATAGGCACTCCGTGCCGTCTGAGCGGTCGGCGTACAACGATGCCGTGTTTACCGCCGAGGGGTACTTTGTCCTGCGCCCTGATATCGTATACCGCGACCGCGAGCCAGGACTATCCGCGGTCGCCGCAATCGTGCCAGCACTGGAGGCGGCGGTAGAGACGGGAATGATCGATCCCGAGCGGGTGGGACTCGTGGGGCATTCGTGGGGTGGATACCAAACGGCGTTCACCGTAACCCAAACTGACGTCTTCGCCGCTGCCGTGGCGGGCGCTCCGCTCACCAACCTGTTCAGCATGTACCTCTCGATTTATTGGAACAGCGGCGGGACGGATGCCCGGATATTCGAGATCAGCCAGGGGAGAATGGAAGTCCCGTTCTGGGAGGACGTTGAAGCGTACCGAGCGAACTCCCCGGTATTCCACATCGACAACATGAACACTCCGCTTCTGGTCGCGTTCGGCACCGAAGACGGGGCCGTGGACTTCAACCAGGGGGTCGAGTTCTACAACGCGGCGCGCCGGGCCGACAAGGACTTCGTGCTGCTGGTGTATGAGGGTGAGAACCACAGCAACAGCAAGAAGCCCAATCAGCTGGACTACCACCGGCGCATCATTCAGTGGTTCGGCCATTACCTGAAGGGCGATCCTGCACCGCAATGGATCAGCGAGGGCGTTCCGTACATCGAGCAAGAACGCGCCTTGAAGAAGAAGAAGAACGGCAGCTGACTGATTCCGGCTACATCTACGCGCTCATCAACCCTTCCTTGGAAGGCCTGGTCAAGATTGGCAAGACCACACGCAGTCCAACCGAGCGGGTGAAGGAGCTTTCTTCGAGCACGGCCGCTCCCACGCCGTTCGTTCTGGCATTTGACGTTTACGTCGACGACTGCTCCGCGGCTGAAGCCTACCTCCATACGCTGCTGGGACGTCGGGGCTACCGCGTGTCCGAGAACAGAGAATTCTTCAACGCCCCGCTGAAAGATGTGATAAAGGCGATGCTGGACGTGGAAGGGACACGCGCGCTATCCAAAAACGAACCGGACCGGCCGGCTCCCACCTCCACCCCTGCCCCCACGTCATCGACGGGCGGCCCGGTTGCCGAGTGGGAGGACATCCTTGAAGAAGCTCATGCCTATTATCACGGAGAGGGCGATACCATAGAGGACAAGAAGGAAGCCTTGAAGCTGTTCAAGCAAGCGGCCCGGTTAGAGGCGCCGGACGCGTTCTATGCCCTAGGCATCATGTGCCGTGACGGTGAGGGCTGTGAGAAGAACACGGAAGAGGCGCTGGAGCATTTCAAGACCGGAGTGGCGAAGGGAAGCGACGAGTGCCATGCCGAAATGGCGCTCTTGTTTCTGGAGCAGGGTCATCTCGACAACGCACGCAAGTGTTGGGTGAAGTATTTCCGTAGCGCCGGCTTTGCCGGCGGACTGAGCGGGCACGAGGCGGCTTATGGCCACGCATATGTCACCAAGACCCTCGACCTGGAGATGCCCCTTGACCACCGAGAGGCATTGGGACCCTACGCGAGCCAGATCATAGCGCTAGCTGACGACGCCATTCGGGAAGCGGATACCGGCGCCAAGCCCCGGCTGCAACGCCAGCGCCGGCTGATCAAGAGACATTTGGGAATGATGCGGTGGTATGACTGGTTGGGAAGGTAGGTGAAACAACCGGTGAGGAGTCGTACGTAGGGATGGTAGGGGGGCGAGGTGTCTCCGTACCTTCTACACCAGAGCTGGGACCTGACCTACAACCTTGCCGAGGGCAACATGACCGAGCAGGACGTGGCTGAAGAGACTCAGACGGAAGAGGAAGTAAAGACCGAGGAGCACAAGATCAAGGGCGAGACCCTTCTTTCCAAGATCAAGGAACTGGTGCACCAAGGAAACATCCGCCGCATCATCATCAAGAACGGTGAGGGCCGCACGCTCATCGAGATTCCCCTCACTTTGGGCGTGGTGGGCATAGCGCTGGTGCCGGTTTGGGCTGCTCTCGGAGCCATTGCAGCCCTGGTAGCGGATCTGACCGTCGTGGTCGAGAAGGTCGGTGAGTAGGGCAGGGACTGGAGGAGGGCTTCCCAGGCGCTATCAGATCAACGGCGCCGCATCAAACGTCACGCCGTCCACCACCAGCTCCGCCTCCACCGGGTTGCCGAGTTTGAACATCACGCCCTGATCCGTTCGGATAAGGATGACGCGGCTGCTATCGAAGGGTGCATCCACCAGCGAGGTTGTGAACGTCGCGGCACGGGCGTCTTCCACGGTAACGTCAGCGAATACGGCACCGTCGATATACGCGATCTCGATATTAGCCGCCTGGTTCTGGACGACCCGCGAATGAACCGCTGCGGCAGCATTGAATGCGATCTTCAGATCTGTCCCATCGGGGAACGAACACGCCTGTGCGCATGAGATGACCGTGTCGCCGTCGAGGTCCAAGAAATCGTTCTCGAACCGCATTGTATAGCGCCGGGAGCCGAGATCGGGTCCGTCTACATTGACCGGCGCGGTGTCGAAGAAGTTCGGACCGGAAGCCGCGAAGACGATAACGGTGACCTCGGTCTCGCCCACGCGCACCGCCGTCAGCCGTACTCTCGTTTCGTATCTCGTCCACCGCCCTAGGTTTGCTACGCCTCCGTCGGATACCTGCCAGGAGTAGCCCCGGGATCCTGAGGTGGGGTTGCCCTCACTGTCGAACAAGTTGGCCTGGAGTGTGACCGACTCGCCGGGATTCGAAAAGTTCACAACCGAGGGGGTGAGTTCAACGCGTACCGCACCGGCTGCGGGGGGCGCCGTTTCGGAATCTGTCAGCGCCGTACCGCAACCCGCCGTAAATGCCGGCAGTAGCAACCAGTGCACGGGCAACTTGTGGGTTGAGAACATGGGGTTCATCGAGGTATCACGGCTAAGGGCATATCGTCGGCGGCGACCACAGACCAAATATAGGCCTCGTGACGCCAGATTTGGAGGGGTGCAGCGACGGAAAAATAGGACTTCGGGCCGAGGGGGCCTCCTACACCGTCGCTTCTCTGACCATCTCCTCGAGACACTTCCGCGGGCAGATGTTCTGGTTTATGTAATCGAGAATATTGGTGGCTACGCTGCGGATACTCGCTTCGATCTTCTCGTCGGTGACTCGACCTCTTGCATCGAAATGGTTCTGCACGCCCGCCACCGAAATCGGACCTGGCAGCACGATACCCCCGATGTGTGACACCACTCCCCGCAGATGCTCCAACGCCTTGATCGCCCCAATGCTTCCAGCCGCCACACCCAGCAGGGCGACGGGCTTGCCTGCCAACACCGATGGGAATCCCATGTTCTCGATCACCAGCTTCATCACGCTGGAAAACGTGCCGTGATATTCAGGCGTTGCGAGCACCACGCCGGTCGCTGCTTCGATCGTGGCTCGCAGATCCTCGGCCCGGGAGTGCCCCGCCGGCATCCCCGGAAAGGCAAGGTCGAGCTCGGCGGGATCGATGACATCGACCCCGCCGACATCCAGGCGCTGCAGTTCATCCACCACAAGCGCCACCGCCTTCGCAGTGAAATTCCCTGAACGAACACTACCTATCACAATCGCAATGCGAACAACATCCGACATTTCCACCGCCCTTGAAAGTTGTGTGATGGGTTATAGGCATTCATGTAGCCCAGCGCGTATCGCATCTAGCATAGCCATCAGCGTGTGTTGCTCTCCCTTGTCGAGCGAGTCGAACGCGGATCGACAGGCGTGCAACATCGGGTCGTCCAACCGCCCGACCACCTTACCGCCCTCTCCCGTGATGGCGCAGTACACGATGCGCCGATCCTCGACACAGCGGTCGCGGACTACCAGCTTCTTGGCGATCAACCGGTCAATCATTCGAGTGATCCCTGGCGCGTGCTCCACCAACCGGTCGGCGATCTCCAGCGTGGGCAATCCCCGTTCGCCAGCCCCCCGGAGAATCCCCAGCACGTTGTACTGCTGCACCGTGATGTCTTCGCTTTCGACGACGGCGCCGAAGCTCCGGCGAATCAGGTCGGCGGTCCGCATCAGGCCGACTGCCGCCTCCTCACTCACAGAGCGGAATGGCTTCGTCTGCTTGACCTCCCGGGCCATCGGACCAATAGTTGACATGATAATAATTTATATATTAATAGTTAATATATCAAGCTTAATCTGTGATCCCCGTCGCTGCACCTCGCACCACCACTTGCTATCGTTTTCCCAATAAATTCACACCTATCTTGGTCAGTGATGGAACTGCCTCGGGAGTGAAGGGAACGTGAGCAAACAGAGATCCACCACACCCACTCATGTGGCGGGCATGGATCGAGTGCCGCACCGATCTAGCGGCCTTGCGGCGAAGGCGTACACGGACGAACAGTGGGACGAGGAATCCTATGCGCTACTGGCGGAGCGGGCCGACCCGGCCCACTGCCCTGCCTGTGGTTTGACGGGCTTTTACGGTCCCAGGGCCCGCGACCACTCGCCCAAATTCCACGAGTGCAGGTTTTGCGGGTTCTACCAGGAGGTAGGCCAGCAGTCTACTCGCCGTCGTCCCGTGAGCCACAGCTGCGACCGGTGGCCCGAAATTGCCGGCGCGCCCTACATCTGGTGGATCGCAACGGACGAGCGGTGGTTTTATTGCAGCTTCTGTGACCAGCGCGCTTCCGTCGAGACCAGTAACGTCTTCCTGAAGGGGAGCGGCATAACCGCGCCATCCGACGATCCCAATCACCCCTGGTGGCACGTACCGCAGGATCAATCGTATTCCTTCTACTACAGCTACTGGGAGCAATGGCCCTCCACAAAGGGCCGTGTGGTGTTCTAGATTCCATGCGCCATGGGCGCACACGATTTCCCGGTTTTCGACGGCCACAACGATACGCTGCTTAACCTCCACGTCCCCGAACGTGGTCAGGGCCGCTCTTTCTTTGTCGAAAGCGACGTAGGCCACGTAGACCTGCCGAGGGCGAGACGGGGCGGGTTTGGCGGCGGGTTCTTCGCCATCTTCGTTCCACCCGTCAAGGCTTACGAGTCGGGGCCTGATGGACAAGACACGCCGCCGGACTCGAGCCCGATACGCGTTCCCGCCTTGGATCCGGCATACGCGCACCAATTCACCAACGACGTAATCGCCAGGTTACAGCGCATAGAACAAGAAGCCGGGGGACAAGTGCGTGTGGTGCGCACCGTTGCCGAACTCGAGGAATGCCTGGCACAAGACGTGTTGGCCATCGTGCTGCACTTCGAGGGTGCGGAGGCCATCCATCCCGATATCGGCGCGTTGGAGGCGTTCTACGAGATCGGCTTGCGCTCGCTGGGAATCGTGTGGAGCCGGCCCAACGCCTACGGGCACGGGGTGCCATTCGAATTTCCCGGCTCGCCGGATTCGGGACCGGGCTTGACCGACGCGGGTTTCGAATTGGTGCGGGAGTGCAACCGGCTCGGTATTCTAGTGGATCTGGCACACATCAACGAGCGCGGATTCTGGGACACCGCCGAGCACACTTCCGCTCCGCTCGTGGTAACTCACGGCGCCGCACATGAGCTGTCACCGTCTTCCAGAAACTTGACTGACGCTCAACTGGACGCGATCGGTGAAACCGACGGGGTGGTGGGCATCAACTTTCATGTCGGCTTCTTACGTTCCGACGGGTTGCGGGACCCCGATATGCCCCTCAGCGTGCTAGTGCGGCATATCGACTATGCAGTCCACCGGATAGGCATCGACCATGTGGCACTGGGATCCGATTTCGACGGCGCGGTCATATCTCAATATCTCGGCGACGTGGCTGGACTGCCGAAGTTGATCGCCGAATTACGAGATGCGGGCTACGACGACTCGGCGCTGCGAAAAATCACGCACGAGAATTGGATACGAGTGCTCGGCAAGACATGGGCCGCGTAACAAGGCACACGAAAGGAACGCCGTCCGAATGCCCATCCCGCCATCAAGATGCCTCGAACTTGTCCGCCAACTTCGAGAGAAGCTTTCTGAGATCCTTCATCCCACCTTTGCCAAGCGCCTGCTTGAACTCCTGGTGAACGTCAGCCACCACCCGAGCCGCATCTCCGGCGAGACGCCGCCCCTTCTCTGTGTAGGTCACCAACTTCGCCCTTAGATCTGTTCGATCCTGCCACAGCTCGACGTAACCGAGCAGGGTCAGTTCACGCACTAGCTGCCCCATCGCCTGCTTGGTCATTCCCGCCCGGCGGGCCAACACGGTAATTCGTGTCCCGTCCGGATCCATGTTCCGCACCAGAGCAAAGTGCGACACTCGAACACTCGTATGTCCATAGGCCTGGATTTTCCGGCCGGCCCTATCATTGAACACCCGAACACCACAGCCAAGAAGTTCCCCGGTGTCCGACCATCCTCGGCCTTGGACCCCCTCTATGTGGGAAGCTTTCTGCTGCTGCTTCTTCTTCTTGGCCAACGAAACCCCTGCCGCGTATCGCGTTGCGAGATAATCTCGGTGAGATGACAACCTACCTTCCAGCATCGAAGCGGGCCAGTCTGACTCCTTGCCGTATTGGTCACTTTTGCGTTCTCTTCTTCCCTATGTCATTCATCGCGCAGCTGCGCACAGTCTTTACGCTCGGCAAGGGCGTCATCTCGGGACTACCGGAGGATGCCGCCGGCCAAGATCCGCTCGCACTATTCAGCCGCTGGTTCGAAGACGCGAAGCGCTCCGGAATGCTGTTGCCCGAAACTATGGCGCTCGCCACATGCGACAAGGACGGCCGCCCGGTTGCCAGGATGGTTCTCCTCAAGGCGTTCGACTTGCGGGGGTTCGTGTTCTACACCAACTACGTGAGCCGGAAGAGCGAGGAGCTGGACAAAAACCCGAACGCCGCCCTTCTCTTCCACTGGCCCATTCTCCAGCGACAGGTTCGCATCGAGGGCTCCGCGGAACGGATCTCGGCCGAAGAGTCTGCCACCTATTTCAGCACACGCCCCCGGGGGAGCCAGCTCGCTGCATGGGCATCAAAGCAGAGCGCGCCGTTGGGGACCTCGAAAGAACTCCTAGGCCGGTTCCAGAAGTACAAGGACAAGTACAGCGGCGGCGAGGTGCCGTGGCCACAGTTCTGGGGAGGCTACCGGGTCTCGCCCCGAATGATTGAATTCTGGCAGGGGCGCCTGAACCGCCTCCACGACCGCGTTCTCTATAAAAAGGAAAACGGCGAGTGGCAGTGTTCCAGGCTGTATCCGTGACGGGAGATCGGCCGCCTGTTGCTCGAGGCAGTGGCGAGATGAGGCTGAACCGCTAGGGATGCTTGCGCTTGTACACCCTCCCTCCCTTCATCACGAACTCCACGTCTTCCATGACCCGGATGTTCTCCAAGGGATTCCCAGGCACGGCGATGATGTCCGCCAGAAAACCCTCAGCGATCTGACCCCGATCATCGTAGCCCAGTAGACCAGCAGCCGTGGTGGTCGCCGCGCGCAGCGCATCGATCGGCGACATGCCCAAGTCCACCATGACAGCAAATTCTCTTGCGTTGTCGCCGTGCGGGTATACTGCCGCATCGGTTCCGAAGGCGATGTTGACACCGGCGCGAATCGCTTTTCGTAGGCTTTCCCGCGCCAACGGAAGCACGATCTCGGCCTTGCTACGGATGAGTGGCGGAAGATTGTCCAGGTTCAGGGCATCGACCAGATAGGTCGTCGGGACCAGATACGTACCATGCTCGAGCATCAGGCTGATCGACTCGTCGGACAGCATCGATCCATGCTCGATCGAGGTGACGCCGGCGCGGACGGCGGCGTTGATGCCCTCAGTGCCGTGGGCGTGTGCGGCCACATGCATGCCATGGCGCGCAGCCTCTGCCACAATCGCCTGCATCTCCTCATAGGAAAACTGCTGCGCGCCCACCGGTCCCTCGAACGACAGCACACCAGCGGTAGCGCAGATCTTGATGAACTTGGCGCCGTGCTTGACCTGATACCGCAGCGCGCGGAGCACACCGCTGGGACCGTCGCCAACGCCATTCCTGTAGTCAGTCTCCAAGACGCCGGGCGCGAAACCCGTGACGTCGCAATGCCCGCCTGTTATGCTGAGCGAGTTGGCCCCCGGAAAGATTCGCGGTCCGTCTATGAAATCGCGGTCGATTGCTCGCATCAGAGCCACGCCGGCGAAGCCGCTCATGTCCCGCACCGTCGTGAACCCGGCCATGAGCGTGCGTCGTGCGTTGCGGGCCCCCCGGAGCGCGGCATCCGCATCGGTCTCCCGCACCCGTCTGTTGGTCCAGTCCCCTTCCAGGTCGAAGGCCAGGTGCGTATGGAGGTCGGTGAGTCCGGGCACCAATGTCACGTCCCCCAAGTCGATGACCTCCGCGTCGGGCGGCACGGCACCACCAACTCGCACGATGCGGTCGCCCTCGACTACTACCACCGCGTTGAGAACAATGCGCCCGGACGCGACGTCGAGCATCCGGTCGGCACGCACGACTCTCGTCTGCGCGTCAACCCCGGTGGAAACAACGGCGAGCGCAACGACTGCCCGCAGCGCACAAACTCTCGCACGAATCATGGACACCTCACAGAAGCCAGTTAGAGACGCTTGCCCGACGGCCGACCAACCCTAGTTTAGCGCCAAAACGTCACCGTGCAATTCGACGCCAAACTCTCCCTGCTCGACCGCCACCTGCCCGTTCACGAAAACGTACACGACCCCTTCGGCGAGTTGGTGTGGGTCGGTATAGGTCGCCTTGTCAACGAACCGCCCGAGATCGAACACCACCATGTCCGCTATCGCACCCACGCGAATCACGCCCCGATCGGTCATCCCGAACACCGAGGCCGGCAACGACGTCATGCTCCGGATCGCGGCCGTTAGCTCCAAGACGCCGTCCTCGAGAACGTACTTTCTTATCTTCCGGGGGAACGTTCCGTAAAAGCGAGGGTGGGGAACACCTTGTCCCATACGTGTGAGACCGCCGTCCGAACCGGTCATCGTCCACGGTTGTCGCATGAGGGCCGCTATGTCACCTGCATCCATATTGAAATTGACGAGTCCTGCGCCACCCGCCTCCAGCAGTTGCAGCGCCAAGTCTGCCGGTTCCACCCCGCGCTCGTGCGCCACTTCCTCCATCGTACGGCCTTCTATGGACGGATCCGCCTCGTGCCTCGAGAATTGCAAGCGGCCCGCACCGCCTCGGCGGTCGAGGTTTTCAACCACGTCCGCCCGAAGGCGCCCCCGCGTGTTCGGGTTCATCAGCCGCTCGAGTAGCACATCACGTCCGCCCACTTGCGCCCATCGCGGGATGAGAGCGCCGCTGATGCTCGTGCCCGAGGCCTCATACGGATATTGATCGGCATACACTCGCACGCCGTCGTCTCGGGCCCGCTGAATGTGTTCCACAATTATCTCCGAATAGCCCCACACGCGGGGCCCGAGAGCCTTGACATGGGTCACCACCCCCGTGATATCCGCCTCACGAGCAATGCGGATGACTTCGTCCACCGCGCCGACCACACCGATGCTGTAATCGGCTTCGTCGCGGATGTGGCTCGTATACACGCCGGAATACTCCCCGGCCACCCGCGCGAGCGCTATCACCTCCTCTGTCTTCGCATAGCTGCCGGGCGCGTAGTACAATCCGCTGGAAAGTCCGAACGCGCCGGCGTCCATACCGTCGCGCACCATGTCGATCATGCGGTCCAACTCCGCCGGCGTCGGCTCGCCGTCTTCCATTCCCATTACGGCCCGGCGCACCGAGCCGTGGGGCACCAATAAGCCGACGTTCACGCCGAGCCCGTGCGCCAGGAGATCTCGTCGTTGCCGGACGAGATCGGACGGTCCTCCCCCGTCGGGATTCAACACCGCAGTGGTGATTCCCTGGGCGAGCAGCGGCTTGGCGTGGCTCAACTCCTCGGTGGCCAACCCTCCGCCCGCATGGGAGTGCACGTCGATGAACCCGGGGGAGACGTAAAGACCCGATGCATCGACCACCAACCTTGCGGTGGCCCCGGGCAGCTCACCCACCGCCACTATCCGGTCGCCCAGGATCGCAACTGACGTCACAACCGCGGGGTTTCCCAACCCGTCGAGCACCCGCCCGCCGCGGATCAACACGTCGTACTGCGCCACGGCAGGTGCCGCACTACACACGGCCATGACAAGGCTCGAGAAGACCATCGCTCTGGATTTCATGACATCTCTAGTGGCGTTTCCGGTTGCTTCGCCCATACGACTCCAGACGCGTGCGAATGGCATTGGCCAGACTGTCCCTCCCGGCAGCACGGGCCAACGAAACCCTATATTCAGGCTCTTTGTCAAGTGATTCCATATGTACCTTTGGGAGCATTAAGGTGTATTCTTCACTCTTCACTCTTCCTGCACGAGCGTCCTCGGCCGGATGGGTAGAGGGCCGGTTCTCGGATCTGCGACACTTTCTACCCAGCGTTTCGTATGGTGCAACGGGCGACACAACCTACACGCCGCCTGTCAGCTTGTGGGACCGGAATCCCACAACCGAACCCGGAATTGCGATCCGAGGTGCCCTTTAGATATTGGTAACCTGTTGTAAATAAATCATTTAGCATGCACCACAGATGCCGGCACGTTGTCTGCGCGGAAACCCGCGGGAGGGATCGTTCCAGCTTTCAGGGGAATCAGGGAAATGGACATACCTAGGGAAAAGAAGCGCAGTCCAAAGAAATACATCCTCGGCGGGTTTGCCGCGGCCGCAGTGGTCGCGACCACGGTTGGGTTGTCCCGACTGCAGCCGGCGGCTCCCAGCGTCGATCGCGCTGCCCTGTGGTTCGGCGTGGTCCAGCGCGGTGAGCTGATCCGGCAAGTTCGCGGACCGGGGACGTTGGTCCCGGAGGGGATTCGGTTCGTCTCCGCCCTGAACTCGGGTCGCATCGAGGAGAAGCTGCACTTCCCCGGCGATACCGTCACAGCCGAGACCGTCATCCTGCGCATGAGCAATCCCGATATCGAGCTGCAGGCCCTCGCCGCCGAGCAGAATCTGTCCCAGGCCGAAGCCAACTTGATCAGCTTGAAATCCAACCTCCAAAACGGACGCCTGGCCCAGGAGGGTGCGGTGGCCAGCATCATGACCCAGTTCCTGGCCGCTCAGCGGGAGATCAAGCAGAACGAGGAGCTGAAGGAGCAGAACCTGATTCCCGAGACAGTGCTGCAGGGATCCCAGGATCTGGCGATCGAGCTGGAGACCCGGTTGGGCATCGAAGAGAAGCGGCTCGGGATCATGACCGGGTCTATGCAGGAGCAGCTCGACGTGGAGGAGCAGCAGATCCTCCGGCTGCAGGAAATGCGGGATTTCCGGCGGAGACAACTGGCCCAGATGTCGGTCACAGCCGGAGCCGACGGGGTGATCCGCGAGCTGCCTCTCGAACCCGGGGAGTGGGTGAACTCGGGTCAGCGCTTGGCCGTGGTGGTGCAGCCGGGCCGGCTCCGGGCCGACCTCCGGATTCCAGAGACGCAGGTTCACAACGTGGTGGTGGGCCAGATCGCCTACATCGACACGCGGACAGATACGATTCTCGGCCGGGTTCAGCACATCGACCCGGCGGCGGTGAACGGTACGGTGCGGGTCGAGGTGAGGCTGGAGATCGACCGGCTGCCTCCCAGCGCCCGTCCGGACCTCAGCGTCGACGGGACCATCGAGATCGAGCATCTGGCGGACGTCCTCCACATGGGACGCCCAGCCTTCGGCTCGGCGCGGCAGAAGGTGGGCATTTTCCGGCTCGTGGCGGGGACCAATGAGGCGGTCCGGGTGAATGTCCAGTTGGGGGTGAGTTCGGTGCAAGAGGTGGAGGTCATGAGCGGCTTGGTCCAGGGTGATTCCGTGATCCTGTCAGACATGGCACGTTGGGATGCTTTTGACCGTGTGCGGTTGCGCTAGGGCTGAAACTTTGGTGAGGGGGGGAGCGTAATGGGCACAGAGCTAGACGGTGAAGGCGTGCTGCGAACCTTGCCGCCAGGCAGGGTTCTCGTCGGAGGGCCGAGTCGGGTCCACACTATGCCCGGAGCAGCACGCCTCGCTTTTTGGGGATACGGACGGTCGTACGCAAACGGCAATCGAGGCCGTGTGGAGCGGCCACAACGGTAAGGAGCAAACCCCGCATGGATGCTTCCGCAAGGCCCTTGATCGAACTAGATGGCATCACCAAGGTGTTTTACACCGAGGAGATCGAGACCCACGCGCTGTCGGGAATCCACTTGAGCATCCAGCCGGGTGAGTATGTGGCCATCGCCGGACCTTCGGGTTGCGGCAAGACCACGCTGCTTTCCATTCTGGGCTTGTTGGATTCGTCCACCGAGGGCACGTACCTGCTGGATGGCGAACCGGCGATGGGGTTGACGGCGTCACAGCGAGCCTACGTCCGCAACCGGCAGATCGGTTTCATCTTCCAGGCTTTCAATCTGATTGGCGATCTCACCGTGTACGAGAACGTCGAGCTGCCGCTGACTTACCGCGGGATGCCCGGCCCCGAGCGCAAGAAGCGGGTCCACGACGCCCTGGAGAAGGTGGGGATGGCCCACAGGATAAAACACTTTCCGTCGCAGCTCTCCGGCGGTCAGCAGCAGCGCGTTGCCGTGGCCCGGGCGGTGGCCGGAGACCCGTTGCTCGTGCTGGCGGACGAGCCTACCGGCAACCTCGACTCGACCAACGGCGAGGCCGTGATGGACCTCATGCGCGAGTTGCACCAGGACGGCGCAACGATCGTTATGGTGACCCACGATCCACGTTATGAGCATTGCGCAGAGCGTTCGGTCCATCTTTTCGACGGTCGGATCGTCGAAGAGAGCGCTGCCGTCCCTCAATAAGAAGACACAGCCGGCTGACCGGGGGCGTGCTCTGCACCACCCCGGTCGCAATCCTGAGGATTTGGCGGTATGTTTTCCGCCTCCCTCAGGTGGAGCGTTCTGCGACCCCGAGCCCCTCACCTCGTCATAACCTTTCAGACCGCAGAGAGATCTCTCAATGATCAAGCTGGGGAATCTCGAGAAATTCTACGAGTCGGGCGCAGGTCGGACCTACGTGCTGCGCCAGATCAACGTGGAGGTGAAGGAGGGCGAGTTCGTTACGATCATGGGCCCCTCCGGCGCAGGGAAGACCACGCTACTCAGCATTCTCGGCATGCTGGACGGAGCCTGGAACGGAGAATACTGGCTGTACGACAACCCGGTACACGAACTCAAGATCAAGCACCGCAACGAGCTGCACAAACGCTATATCGGATTTGTCTTCCAGCAATACCACCTGCTCGACGATCTCACAGTCTACGAGAACCTCGACATCCCCCTCTCGTATCGCAACGTCAAGCGATCGGAGCGTGCGGCGATCGTGGCCGACTCCCTCGACCGTTTTCATATTGTCGGCAAGAAGGATCTCTACCCCGGCCAACTCTCCGGCGGCCAGCAGCAACTGGTGGCAGTTGCGCGCGCCGTGATCACGAGTCCGAAGCTCATACTCGCGGACGAACCGACCGGTAACTTGCACACCACGCAGGGACGAGAGATCATGGAGCTGTTCAAGCGATTGAACGCGGAAGGAACGACCATCATTCAGGTGACACACTCCGAAGCGAACGCAGCCTACGGCAATCGAATCATCAACCTGCTGGATGGATGGGTTGTAGACAACAAAGAGTGAGAAGTGGGAAGTAGGAAGTGGGTGAGTCGCCATCGTCGCAAGAATGGCGCACACTTGGGGCTAATGGGAGAGCCGCATGTTAGGCAACAAACCCATGCATTGGTGGCTCGTGCAGTACGATGAGAGCCACCAGCATCCGGTGAATCGGCTGTGCCACACCTTCGGCATCCCGATGATTGCCGTTTCCCTGCCACTCTTCGTCGTCGCAATCTTCGTTCACGGCATCTGGCCGGTGCCGGTGGCGCTCTTCGTAATCGGCTGGATCCTCCAGTTTGTGGGTCACTTCGTCGAGGGGAAACCACCGGAGTTCCTTCACGACTGGCGCTTCTTGTTCGTGGGGCTCCGGTGGTGGTACGCGAAGATTCGGGGCCGCGTCTGATGTATCGCAGTTGATCCTGCAGCTCCAACACTGAGCGGCTCGGCCGAAGCACGGCAATTCTGCCATACCAAGGCCGCGTTTTCGTTACTGATAGCGCAGGGGAAAAAGCGAGACCTTCTTACCTCTCACGTCTCAAGATCTTGCAGCTCGTCCTCCAGCAGTTTCCGCTCGTCGTCTGACAGCCCGGCGTCCACGTCGAGCCCCGGCCCCGCGGCCGCCACAGCGACAACCCGTTGCTCCCGACGGAGGAAGAACACCAGCAGCGCGCCCGTCCCAATGATAAGCGTGCCGGGAAGGACATAGGCAAGGAGGTTGAATCCGTGCGCCGCAGGGGCCATGAGGAACTCCTCGCCGTTCTTCGCCACGTACGCTTGGATGATCTCTTCCGCGGTCATTCCGGCGGTGGCCTGTGCTACTATGGTAGCGTGGTGGCCCGGCCAGACGCCGCATTCGGGATCCGACGTGCGGCATTGATATACGCTGAGCATGCAGCCACATGTGCATCGCACGTCGCGTTCCACACCGATGATGAACGGGTCGTTGTCGTATGGTGTGGAGAAGAGCTTTCCCAGAACCGGCACGAACCTCTCGCCATTCCCGATGGGGGCCCCCTCCATGCGATCCTGTGGGTCTTGGAGCGCTCCGGGCCCGGAAGCGGCCTGAACCCTGCTGGGGAAGGAGACGGCCGGCAACGTCAGTGCTGCCGCCAAGAACGTGCGGCGGTTGGTGATGGAAGACTTCATCTCACTCTCCGGGTCGATTTGCTCGGCGGTCTCTTCCCTACTAAAGCATAATTAAAGACAGGAGACCCCTCCAAACAAGGCGAGTCCGTCTCCCTCATTCCATAACCCATGAGCATGCTCTCTTGTTCCTCCATCTGCTCTCACCGTCGATGCGCTGATCGGCCGAACAATCCGCAGATCGTGCCAGCGCTCATCGCAAGGCAAACCAGTAGTTCACCTTTACCATGAACACGTTCTCGGACGGCGCTGTTATGAGCGCACTCAAGTCACGACTGAAATCGAAATTCCCGAAAGGAGACTCGTCTTCCTGGCTCCGTTGCCACACCAGAAACAAAGTGGACCCGGGCCGGTACTCCCACCGGAAGACGATATTACCCACCAGCGAGCGGACGTTGAAGTCCCTGTCGTTGAGTGAATAGTCGACCGCACCGTCACCGTCGAAGTCGATGTAGCGGCGACCGCTAATATCGATGCAGGTTCGCCCATTGCGGCAAACATCATCCTGTCCCACGAGTTCGTGGGTCCCCTCCTCGAACACGTCGAAATCGAACGTCTCCGGCGCCACGAGCTGTTTGTAGCGCACGTAGTCGCCCGAAGACAGCAACGGCTGCGCAAAGAGTTGCAGGGTCATTGTCGGGCTGAACACGACATCCAGCCGTGTCTCGAGTGAAATCTCTTGCTGCTCGAGGTCTCCAAAGAGATATCTGGCTCCGAAGGTGGGCTGGTACGGGAGCGCCTCTGTGGTGGCAACGTACTGCGCTGCGGCGCGGCTGCGGCTGTACTGGGGCTCAATCGACAACTCGACGCGAGGAGAGGGACGGAATTCCATCTCCAACCCAGCCTCGACCTTCCAACCCGCGTTCAACTGCATCCACTCGTATTCGATGCTGGGCCCGAGATTGAAAGACTTGCGTCGATCGGTCTGGAATCCCAGCTCTATACTCTGGGAACGCGGGGCGAGGATGAGGGGACCGCCGCGAGTCGCCGTGCGATCCATCATCTGTGGGCTCAGCCTCACATCAGCCTCGACCTCCCAGTAGTTCATCAGCTCCACCCTGCTTTCCAGGCTGAACCGGCCCGAGACATGGCCTCGTTGCCACGAGTCGAAGGACCACACGTCGTCGAGCACGTCGTGGCTGAAGTTCTGGTGGGTCGAGAACGTGACATTGTAACTGCGCAGGTGGGTGCCCGGCTGGATCTCCTGGTATCGCACGCGGGCGCCTCCGTCCAACACCTCCTGCCTGCGACTGAAGCCGAGGTCGTTGATCTCAAATTCCGGAGTGGTTTCAGCCAGCCAGATCGATCCCGTCCAGTGTTTGCCCCGCCGGCGGGCCAAAGTGAGCCGCCAGTCCACGCCGGAGAGAGACGTCGCCGACGAGTCTGTCCCGAGGCGGCGGGCGTCGGGGCGCTGAAAGAAATGGTTGCTCGATCGCTGGATTCTGATCATGGCCGTCGAGTCGCCACGCACGAGGCTCGTGGAGGCATAGCCGAACACCGCCCACGTCCGGTCGCTCCACTGATGCTCGAAATCGATCGCGGCGCTGAAGGCCGTGCGCGGAAGAAAATCGAATGAGCCGTCGGCGGGAAGATCGCGGCCCAGCAAGGTGGCGATCCCGCCAACGGTGGACGTGCCGTCGTTGAAGTCCTGCTGCAGTCGGAAGACTCCGAACCCGGTTCGAGGCTCGACCCGGAACGACTCGGTGGCTCCCGTGCCACCGTAAGCGGCCAGCCCTGTTTCCTCCCGGGTCAACGCGGCCAGCACGCCGACCGACAACCCACCCCTCGTTCGCCCGGTCACTTTTACGGCGGCCTGGATCGTTGCGGCATCGGGAATATCGGCAAAGTCGGCGTCGGGTGGCGGGCGTCCGTGGGGTGGGCGACCGATCCGGCGGCTGTAGTACAGGTCCTGCCCGGCCGACAGGGAGAAGTCGAAGACCTGGGCGTCCTTCACGAAGAACGGCCGGTGCTCTTCGAAGCGCGTCTCGAAGGCAGTGAGATTGATGACAGCCGGATCGGCCTCCACCTGACCGAAGTCGGGGTTGATCGTGGCATCGAGCGTGAATTGGGCTCCCAACCCGTAGCGGAAATCCACCCCGACCCGAGAGGCGATGTCGGAACCATCGAAGAAAGGATCGCCCGCATCAGCCGGAGCCGTGTACGCGCTGCTGAGAACGTACGGCAGGAACTCGATCAGTTGCGAGGCGCGTGGGATGCGCACGCCCTCGAGAGTCGCGAACTGGCTCACGATACCGTGCTGCAGCTGAGACATCAGCGCAAAGTGTGTCTCTTCGTTGGTACGGACGCGCCGCCGGACGAAGTTGACTCCCCAGACCTGCTCGTCCGCCGATGCCTCGTAGCGCATCTGGGACAGGGGAATCCGCAACTCCACTGTCCAGCCGAGGGAGTCGCGGTGAACCGCAGACACCCACACCGCATCCCACGCTGCGTCGTCCTCGTTGTCATCGAAGAGATAGGCGTCCAATTGCACGTTGGCGGCGCTGACTTGAAACAGGTATCCGGTGCGTCGGTCGAGGTTAGGGTCGAAGGCGACCCCGAAGTAGTCGAACTGCCCTCGGCCGTCCCGGCGCACGAGCTGATCGGCGATCGTCTCAGGCTCGGTGTCGTACATCCGGGCGCCGACATAGGCCGCCACGTCGTCGAAGAGGATGCGGACCTCGGTTCTCTCCTCGGCGGGAGCCCCCTCGACGGGTTCCCGTTGCACGAATCCCATGGCCAGGGGGGCAAGCAGCCAGGCGTCTTCGATCAGGCGTCCATCGATTTCGATAGGGCCCGAGCGTTCTATCGCCCGGGCGGTAGGTACCGGGTTGGTCGCCGGCCCGGATCTAGTAGAGTCCTGGGCAACAACCTGACTCGAGAGTAGCAACACCGTTGAGAGGACACATGTCGTCAGCAGGATCATCGCAGGCATCTCGAGTTTCGAATGGTGCGGCCGTTTACCTTCGCGTACGATGGTGCAGAAAAAGAATGTAGCCCTACCACCTACCACTTCGTACGAATGGTAGAGCCAAAATGTTACATGTCCATGGCCGCATTGTTGCAGCGCGCGGACTGATCAACTGCAACGTCAAGCCGCACACGATGGGCATCCGGCGCCTCGTCCATGAGCTTCCGGAACAATCTCTGCGATCTCCGCGTGCTCGGCGGTGAATACGTCACCGCAATTCGGGCCCGGAGAACTAGCCCCCATGCATCGTCCTCCCACCGACCACGGTCCGCACCACCTTGATGTCCCTGAGGCGGTGGGGATCCACCTCGTGCGGGTCTTCGGCCAGCAGCACAAAGTCCGCAAGCTTACCCACGGTGATCGAACCCTTGAGCCGTTCCTCGAACGAGGCATAGGCACCGTTCATGGTGCAGATCTTGAGGGCTTCGGCTACACTGACTCGCTGGTTGGTTCCCCACTCGTGACCTCGAAAATCGGTTCGCGTGACCATGCTCTGGAGTGCCATGAGTGGCTCGTATGGTCCGGGCATGTAATCCGACGCGGGCGCCACCGGGATTCCGTACTCCAGGAATGATTTGTGCGCAAACATCCAGCGTACTTTCTCATCACCGTACTCGGCCCACTTGTCGCCGTGGTAATAGACGTAGGTATAGAACGGCGTCGGGATCGCTCCCACGGCCTTGATGCGCCGCAAGAGGCCGGGATTGACCAGCGTGCAGTGCTCGATGCGATGCCGGGCATCGGGCCGCGGCCACATCTCTTGCACCCGCTCGTAGGCGTTGAGCACCATGTCTATGGTCACATCGCCGTTCGCGTGGATCCCTATCTGCCAGTCGTTGCGGTGTGCGTCCTCCACCGCTTCGTGGATCTCCTCCTGGCTCATCGTGAGGATGCCGTAGTCATCGGGCCGACCCACGTACGGCGTGCTCATGCGCATGGTGCGTTCCGACGCCGAGCCGTCCGCGCCGTATTTCACCGCACCGATCCGGAGCCACTCGTCGCCGTACCCGGTGCGGATTCCCGAATCCTTGAGCGTGTCGTAGAGACGGCCGCGAGGGAAGAGGTACATACGGAATTTCATCTCGCCTGCGCGATAGGCGTCCTGAAGGGCGATGAGCGCGTCGCGGCCACCGCCGGTTTGATGCACCGACGTGAGGCCCGCCTTGGTCATCTGCTGCGAGATGAACTTGATCCCCGCCTGGCGCGTCTCGCGGCTCACTGGTTCCCGCTTCCCTATGCCTGAGAACACGCGGCGCGCCCGCTCCGCCACCTTTCCCGTGAGCTCTCCGCTCTCACGGTAGAACTTGCCACCGCGAGGGTCCGGCGTTTCGACCGTCACTCCAGCCAGCTCGAAGGCCTTGCTGTTGTAGACGCCCGTGTGCCCGCCGCGATGCCCGACGCTCGCCGGATGATTCGGAACGGCCTCATCCAAATCGCGGCGCGTGATCGGACGATCGAGCTTAGTGTCGTCGTACATGTAGCCCGTGACCCAATATTCTGTCGGAGTTCCGACGGCCTTCTTGCGCAGTATCGCCTTCACCTCTTCGACGGTCCGAAGATTCACGTTCACGCCGGTGAGTTCACGGACTCCACTCGGATGGCAGTGTGCGTCGATGAATCCCGGAACTACCGTCATCCCTTCGGCGTCGAGCACTTGGGTACCGCGCGTTACGAAACTCCTCATATCGGCGGTGCTGCCCACGCCCACAAAGCGGCCGTGCCTTACGGCGAACGCTTCAGCGCGCGGGATCGCATCGTCGATGGTGTACACACGGGCGTTGAGAACCACGAGATCCTCAACCGGCTCCTGCCCGACGGGATGACCCCAGGGATTGGTGACCCCGTGATTCCAATGCCTGGGGTCCACACCGAGCACTGTGCCGAGGGCTACGCTCGCTTGCAGGAATTCGCGACGGGTGTAGGGCATGGTTGCCTCCTGAAGTTCCTCGATCTGTGGTCGGACAGCGGCCGTCTCCTCACTGCCCAAGTAAGGCTCGCCTTTGTCACCCATCATCAGTTAACCCCAGCACACCAGCAGTCAAGACGACTGTTGCCCAATCGGCGCGATCAGTGGGTCCCCATTGCCAACCCCAGCCTCCGGCCGCCATGTTATCGGGCAGGTCCAACAGGAATCACGAACCATGAAGTACGTCGCCCTCGCCGCATTTCTCATGCTTGCGGGCTGCTCCCCCGACGGGGCTGAGTATGACGTCCTGATCCGCGGAGGAACGGTAGTGGACGGAACCGGCCAAGCCGGATTCCGCGCGGACGTGGCGCTGCGCGGCGATCGCATTGTCGCCGTTTCGGTTGAGGGTATCGCCCGCGAGCGGGCCACCGTCGTGCTGGACGCAGCCGGACTCATTGTGGCGCCCGGGTTCATCGACAATCACGCCCACATCCAGACCACGATTCACGAGCATCCCCTCGCCGAGAACTTCATCCGGCAGGGCATTACGACGATCCTGGCGAGTCTGCACAGCGGCGCTCAACCGTGGCCGTTGGACGAGTACGCGGCGTCGCTCCACATGGCTCCGAACGTGGGGTTCTTCGCCGGACACAGCTGGACGCGGCGGCAGGTGCTCGGCCTCGAGAACCGCGCGCCGCGGCCCGACGAACTCGATGAAATGAAAGCCCTCGTCGAGGAGACGATGCGCCAGGGCGCCCTGGGGCTCTCGACCGGGTTGGTGTACGTGCCAGCCAACTATGCAGCGACGGAAGAGGTGATCGAACTCGCCAAAGTCGCGGCGCGTTACGGCGGCATCTACGTGTCCCATATGAGAAACGAAGCCACCGGCGTGTTGGAATCAGTGGCCGAAGTGATCCGGATAGCCGACGAAGCGGGAATCCCGGCGCAGATCAACCACCACAAGGTTGTGGGCGAGCCGCAGTGGGGTTGGAGTGAGCGCACCCTGGCGATGATCGACTCGGCCCGGGCGGCGGGCTTGGACATCAAGCTCGATCTGTACCCGTACACGGCGTCGAGCACCAGTTCGAACGTGTTGTTTCCCCAATGGGCGCTGGCCGGTGGACGAGATGCCTTCGCAGGTCGCATAGCGAATCCAGAAACGCGCGCGCGAATCGTGGAGGAGATGCGACGCATCTATGTGTACGAGCGCGCGGGGAACGACATGAGTCGGATACAGTTTCGCACTCTGCGATCGCACCGAGGCTACGACGGCAAGAGACTCGCGGACCTCGCGGCGGATCGCGGCATACCCAACACTGTCGATGCGGCCGTCGAATTGTTGATCGAGCTACAGCTGGCGGGCGGGTTCAGCGCTATCTACCACGTAATGGACGACGGAGACGTGCAGCGCATCATGCGCCATCCGTTCGCCATGATCGAGACGGACGGCGATCTGGTGAGCTATGGAGTGGGCCATCCCCATCCCCGCAGCTACGGAGCGTTCCCCCGTGTGTTGGGACATTACGTGCGCGAGTTGAACGTGCTGTCGCTCGAAGAGGCGATCCGCAAGATGACATCACTTCCAGCGGGGCAAATCGGGCAGTACGAACGGGGCCGCATTGCCGATGGTATGTACGCCGACATCACGGTATTCGACGCGGAGACAATCGCCGACCGGGCCACGTACACCGATCCCCACCAGTATGCGGTCGGCATACGCCACGTCATCGTGAACGGTGTGCCCATTATCCGTAATGGGGCTTTGACCGGAGAAAGGCCGGGCCGAGTGCTCCGGGGACCGGCGCGGCCTGTCACCAACTAGAGGGCGGCGGCCGAACCCGCGTCGCGCCCACTTCAGGTTGCGGGAGAGGAGTACCTTAGTCCATCCCTTCCCCACGCTTCATCAGATTCATGTGGAAGGCCGCTTGCTCGAGTCCCCCCTCATCTTCTCCCCAAGAGGTCCGCCCGTCACCGTCGGCGTCGCGGCCGTTGAGAATCGCCTGGGTCAGCATCTCAATTTCCTGCGCTAATTCCGCCGCCGCCGCCGCGTCGTCCGTGGCCTTGACCTCAGCGCAGAGTTCCACAACGCGTTTCGCCCATTGCACGACATTGTCCGCACTCGTTCCGACATGATTGGCATGGAGCTTCACGTTGTCAGAAGCATCATCGGAGTTCGCCGCCAGGCGAATGTGGGTTGCGGCACCAGTGGCAGCTTTGACCACGCCGTAGCCTTTGCCGGGACCCGATGGCTCAACGCTGGGGTCGATCGCGTTCAGCACATGCCCGATGTGCGCCTTCATCGACCCCAAGCCGCTCGCTTTTGCGGCCAGTCCGGCATGCAGAGCGGCGATCTCGGCCTCGGCACTAGCCGTGGGAAGTAGGCCGGCCCCGTCTGGAGCATCACCCCAGCTATCAGCTACATGTCCCATATGGGCGTGCGAAGCTTGCGCGGCGATGTCGCCACTGATGGCGAACAGACAGGCCATAGCAATCAGTACGGCAAAACGGGTCTTGGGAATTGTCATGATCAGCCTCCTACGTAGCGGTTAGACGGGCCGGTGGGATGCGATTATCTGGATACCGAGAAGGTACCGGCGGACCCGTAGGGCGGTAAGAGGACCAGCCCATTATCAAGCAGCTCATGTCTCACCCAGACACAGGCTCGGTGGTCTGGCACTGAAAGCGACGTGCGATCCCCCTGCAATCTCCATCCCTCTCACCGCTCACCTATCCAGCCTCGGGTCCACAATGATCTTCAGCGACTCCTTCCCCTCCATCATCATCTCGAACCCGCGCTGAATTTCACCCAAGGGCAGCGTGTGCGTCACGAGCTGATCCAAGTCCGCGCGGCCTGACGCAATGAGGACCAGCGCCTCCTTCATATCCTGCGGCGCGGCTCCGTAGGTGCTGGTAAGCGTCACATCGTTCCGCCAGAAAACGGTGTCGAACGAGACCGGCAGTTGAACATCGGGCCCCATCGGCGCGAAGAACAAAATAGTCCCGCCGCGATCCACCACCTGGAACGCCTGATCGATGGCGGCACGCGCGCCGGTGGTGGCAATGACGTAATCCACGCCACGGCCCAGCGTGTCGCGCACTAATTGTGGCACGGCGTCATGCGCGTCGAACACGGCATCAGCACCAAGCCTTTCAGCAACGGCCCGGCGAGCTGGTTCGGGATCGGTCATGAAAACCTTGGATGCACCGCGCACGCGGGATGCCAACAGGTGCAAGCAACCGGAGACGCCGGAGCCAAGTATGAGAACGCTGCTTCCTTCATCCACCTTGATCTTTCGCTGACCGCGCAGTGCACAGGCGAACGGCTCGACACAACTCGCAGCGTTGTCGGACACGTTGTCGGGCACGTTCAACGTCCCCCGCTCGACGTTCACCGCCGGCACGCGGATGAAATCGGCAAAGCCACCCGGATCCCAGTTCGTCCTGCGGAGCAAGGCGCACATGGTCTCCCGTCCGCTCCGACAGTAATCGCACTCGAAACAGGGCACATGATGGGTGGAAACAATACGGTCACCCTCTGCGAACCGGCCGAGACCGTCGCCGACGGCCACGACGCGGCCGGCTACCTCATGGCCGAGTACGAGGGGAGCCTTGGGGAGACGGTACCACTCCAGCAGGTCGCTGCCACAGATCCCGCTGGCATGCACCTCCAGCAACAGCTCGCCCTCTCGTACTAAAGGAAGAGGCCGAGTCTCCAATCTCAGGTCGCGATTGTTGTGGTAGACGGCTACGCGATTGTGCCTGGGAAGCACCATGCGGCTCAGACCGGCTGAACCTCTCGGTTGTGTTTCAATTCCTGGAGCAGTTCGTTCGCCTCTTCGGGGCTGGCGCCTTCGTGCACCACGGCCCGGAGGGCCCGAATCATGGGCACCGGGTAGTCTGATTGCCAGACATTGCGTCCCATGTCGACACCGACGGCCCCCTGCTCTAGCGCCGAGTGGGCCAATTGCAGCGCGTCCAGATCCGTCTCGAGTTTCGGGCCACCGGCAATGACCACGGGAACGGGACATGACCGCGTCACCTTCTCGAACTCATCGCAGTAGTATGTCTTCACAAAGTGCGCACCCAATTCGGCGGCGATACGGCAACAGAGCCCGAGATAGCGCGCGTCCCGCTTCTCCAACTCTTTGCCGACGGCGGTCACCGCCAGCACCGGCATGCCGGCTTCGACACTCTCGTCGACGAGCTTGGCGAGGTTGGCCAGTGTTTGGTGCTCGTACTCGCTCCCCACAAACACCGACACTGCTACGGCGCTCGCGTTGACCCTCACGGCCTCGCGCACCGAGGTCGTGAGGGTCTCGTTGGCCAAGTTCTCACCCACGATGCTCGACCCTCCTGAAACGCGGAGTACCATCGGCATGTCAGTCACTGCGGGAATGCAATTCCGCAAGACGCCACGGGTGATCATCAATGCGTCGGCGTAGGGCAGCAGCGGGGCGACGGTCTCGCCCGGCTTTTCCAATTTGCTGATGGGTCCCAGGAAATATCCGTGATCCACGGCCAGCATTACAGTGCGGCCGTCGGTGGGCTTGATGATGCGGCTCAGTCGGTTCTGCAGTCCCCAGTCCACGAGGTCACTCCAAGTTGAATCTCAGGCTCCAAATGTAGCGACACGTGACTCGGGATAGGAAGCCTGGCGATTTCCCTTGGTCCCACGCCATCGACTGCGATCTTCCACCACCCCACCTCCCTCCTCCCCCGGGGAGGGGGGGAGGGAGGAGGGAGGCTAGCCTCTAACCACAGCCAGCATAAAGAGATATCTTTCTTCGATCCGGGCATTTGTACCAAGCCAGTCTGTAAGCCATATCACCTACCGGCGGCTCGAGGACGCCTATTGGGGTGATGTTGTGAAGGAACCTGTGCGCATGTTTCAGCTCCGCTCCCTGCCCGACCAGGGTTACACGTTGATAGAGGTGGTGACCACGCTGGTGGTGGCCGGGATCATCACGACCGTGGGGGTCGTGGCCGTGAGGCCTGCCGTGGAGCACGCCAAGGTACGCGCTGCGGCAAACGTCGTGGCAGGCGATCTTCAGTATGCCCAGGCTCTGGCGGTGCGTGAGCGTCGTCCAATCTCCGTGGTGGTCGATTCCGCCGGCATGCAGCTCCTGATTCGGGATCGCGACCTGGTCACCAAGGTGTACCGCACGAGGGTGATGGGACCCGGCACCGACTTCTCACTCGACCAGCTGTCGATGACCGGCGGATCCGTCCAGTTGTTCCCGAACGGCGTTGCCGGATCAACTATCACTATTACGCTTGGATTGAACGGGTTTGAGCGCCGTGTCAGACTGACTCGGGCGGGGCAAATCCGAATCATTCGAACGCCTTAGCAGCGTCCAACCGAACGCGTCCACCGTGAACAACAAGGGTACTTCGCTCATCGAAATAATAGTCGCTCTCACCATTCTGAGCACCGTGCTCGTGGCGTTGGGCGGCCTCATGTTCCAGGTAGGGCGACATACCCGCATGTCGGCTCGCCAGACCTATCAGGCGGCGGCAACTCAGCAAGGTGCGGCCTACATACAGGCTCTGTCTTGGGACGCCATCGACGGTGCAGCCGGATGCAAGACGGATTCGACCGGACTGCTGGAATACAACCAGTGCATCGCGGTTGCAGACTCGGGCAACTTCAAGCTCGTGACCCTCATCGTCTCGCCGACAGGGATATTTGTCGGTAGACCGGACACCGTCACGCTGTATCGACACAAACCACGCGGAGTATCGCTGCTCAGATGACGCGCAATACGCGGGGTTTCACGCTTACCGAGCTGCTTGTCGCCACGGTCGTGATGAGCATCCTTGGCCTGGCGTTGACGCGCATCCTCATCGGCGACTCGCGTTTCGTGAGCAAGGTGGAGGCGATGATGAACGCGCGACAGGTTGCGCGAGCCGCGATGAACACGTTGGGAGTGGAACTCCAGATGGTCTCCCAGGGCGGACTGACCGACGCGTCACCTACCCGGGTCCGTGCACGTGTGCCCTACGCGTTCGGGATTCTGTGTGATCGGCTTTGGACCGGCGGCCGCTGGATCCGGTATGCCGTCCTCGTTCCCACCGACTCGTTGATGTACGCCAATGCAACGGCAAACGGCATGGCATGGCGCAACGTTTCCGGCGACTACACTTTCCACGAGGGCGTGACCGCGGTGCAACCGGGGGACCCCGGTCAGCTCAACCTCTGCGCGAACGAGGGTATCCGGACCAACCTGGCCAAGAGTCAATTCATCCGGATGTCCATCACGAACGACACGCTCAACGCCGGGGACGTATTCTATCTCTACCAGGACATCCGCTACGAGTTCTCCACGTCTGTGCAAGTTCCGGGACGGACGGGACTGTGGCGGTGGCGAAGTGGCTTCGGGGAAGAGCTGCTTGCCCCCTTCGACCTCTCTTCGGGATTTCGCTTCTACGTGGCAGGGGGAGACACGTCGCTGATCGTGCCGCCTGGGGACCTCTCTCAGGTCACCGGTCTGGAATTGCGCCTCGTGGGCACCAGCGAGGTTACGCCCCAGGGAAGCCCGGCGCCCCCGTCGTTCGAGATCGGAACACGGGTCAACTTCCTCAATCGGCGCTAGCAGTGGCGATGAACGAGCGAGGCTTTGCACTCCCCATCACCCTCTTCTTGATCGCGATCTTGACGCTGATGTTGGGATCGGTGTTCACCAGGGCGGCCACGGAAAGCCAGATCGCAGGCGGCAGTAAGGCGACCCTTGACGCCTTGTTCGTGGCTCAGGCCGGCCTGCAGAAGTATCTCGGTCAAGACTTCAGGTCCGTCAACCGGCCGCTGTCGGGAGACTCCGTGCGCCTGGACGTGCCGGGCGGGTGGGCCTGGATAGTTCCTGAGGTCCTCCAAACACCTGCGGACACGATGGACAACTTCCGCTACATCATCCGGTCGACGGGATATGCAGCGGATCCCAGCCAGAGTTCGAATCCCCTGGCCACCCACACCGTGGCCCAGTTCGCCGACTGGCAGACGCCGTGGTTGAGCGCTCCCTCGGCCGCGTTGATCGCCGCCAACGGCGTCTTGACGTTCAACGGCGGAGGCACGATTCGGATCGACGGCACCGACCTCTCGTGCGGTGTGAATGAACCGGCAGTAGACCTCCTCGTTCCCGCCGATACCGTGGGCCAAGCGGTGACGTACCTAGACCCGACATATGCCACTTGGGGGAACCCACCAGCGCCGACGCCGGCCGGCACCGCGTATTTCTGGGCGGACTTGGCGGGCATCGAGTGGGACTCGATTCTCGCAGGTACTTTCCAGGCG
>SMVB01126104.1_pt1 | contig 37982 bp, 52 predicted proteins | sample 2456461 | NCBI WGS metagenome assembly SMVB01 (sample SAMN11095934, study PRJNA526329) | marine sediment metagenome | biome: Marine sediment; feature: Surficial sediment; material: Deep marine sediment; isolation source: Hadal surficial sediment | place: Pacific Ocean | collected 2014-05 | depth...
GATCGGCTCGCAGGTTCGCCCGTCAAACCCCATGTGCCGCCCTAGGATGTCCCAGGCGCCATTTACGCGCTGGTGGTCGGGCTGTTGCTCCCCCTCTATCGGTTCGCACGCCTTCAGGACGAATTCGTGCTGTTTGGCCGTCAACTCGAACATCTGTTGCATCACGCTACTCCCTCAGCGTCAGTTTGTTGACGATCGCCTCAACCCCGAGTCCCTCGAGATAGACCTGGGTCGTGTTCAGATTCTTGTGACCGAGGGCTTTCTGGATTTCGCGAACAGAGTAGCCCTCATCGTGCAGGTCGCGCGCGTAGCAGTGACGCATCGCGTGCGGATGGAAATGCCCCTGGACGTGGGCCCGCATACCGAGCAGCCGAATCGTCCGGTAGACCTGGGGACGAATAACATGCTCGCCGCTCGACGTCGCGAGAAACCAGCCCGTCTTGCGGTGCCCCATGTGCTTTTTCAGGATCTTGGTGTACTTGGGCCCGAATCCACCCCATCGCTGACGCCCGCCTTTGGCGAATACGATGTGGATGCGACTCGATCCATCCGAAGCGAATTCAAAATCCTGACATCGGGTCATGCAAGCCTCGTTCGCCCGCAGCCCGCCACGCCAGAGCAAAACGAGCAGGGCTCGATCCCTCGAGGTGCTCGCTTTACGAAGCATGGACTCAGGCTCGCCCCGATGGAGCGGTCTAAGCGCCTTTTTCGCCACGCTCTCGCTCCCTTCGCAGTTTTAGGTACGCCGGGACATTCTCTCTAGCGATTTCTTCGCCGAGTTCTTCGTCATCCCCAGGCAAGTCACACTCCTCGAGCTCGTCGGGGTCGATCCCGAACACCTGTCTGGCAAACCTGACCCTGTTGTACTCGCCCGTCACTGCAACCGTCACAGAGACGGTGTGAGGGGACGCCTCGCGCTCTTGGTATGAAGTCACCGTTACGCGATGACCCGTGTCCATCCTGAACAACTTCCAGGGCGGGCACTTCTCCGCAACCCGCCGGACGTTGCAGGGGCGCGTCTCGCACCACTCCGCCCATGATTTCAATTGAGCCGCATCCGGCTCCCAAGCATTTGCCATTTTCGTTCTCCCTGGGCTCTCGCCCGTACCCGCAAAGGGCCGGGGCCCCCCCTTATGAAGCCCCAGCCCGTGCGACCTTACGCGGCCCACAAATCCGAGGCGCGATGAGTGGCTTTCACCCCCGGCTTTAGATCGACGTAGAACGCTTTGTTCACCAGATCGCGCAGTGACTCCATGTCGAAAATCTCGCCTTTCTCGGCGTAGTAGGTATGAACCCCGCCAGCCCAGTCGATGATCCTCGCCATGCTCTGCTTTCTGTTGAACGCGATAACGCAAGAACCTTGACGTAGGTTCTTGGTCTTACGGTGGAACCTGAGCGGGTGCATCTTGCGCATATCCCACTCGCCGATGATGTCCACCACCTTGATTGGTACGCTGCGGATCGGGGCACTCATGAGGGCACCTCGACGGACTCGCCGCAATGCGGGCACTGATAGCCCGCTGCGACGAGTGCCTTGGTGGATTTGCGTCGAGTTCCTGACGTGTCGCTCTTCATCGGAAGAGTTTTCGCCGCCGGGACGTCGCCCCGATAGGCGTCAATCCACACCGAGAGGCTCTGACTCGAGCAGCCAATGTGCTTGGCCCGATCGACCATCGGGAGGTGGTAGTTCTTGAGCGCGTACTTCACTGCCTTGGCTTTCAAGGCGGGCGTCCAATCTTGGTTCGTCTTTTGCCGCTTCTTTGCTTTTGACATTCGTACTCCTTGGGCTTTCGCCCGTCTTGAGACGGGCCCGCATCATTTCCCCCAGGCGTCCACTTTGAACGATTAGGACGGGCCCGCCTCGTTGACCGCTACTCGCGGATCAGTTCCATGCCTTGCTGTTCCAGACATAGCCCCACTCTGCCATTTCGGTGTGCCCCTCATCATCACAGCGGCAAGTCTCGTCGTCGCGGTAATGGTCTGGAGCCATGATGTAGTGCGGGCATTTCTGGATACTGGATCGCATCAGCGTTCTAATCTTGGTTATCTCGAGTGAGCCGCCAGGGCCCACAACACCTTTTGAAAATTCAATACTCATTTATTTGTTTCTCCCTGGGCTTTCGCCCTGCTATTGGATTTCGAGAATAAGTCCGATGCGCGAAACAGGGTATCCCGGTCTAGTTCCTCCAAAAGAACCGAGAATCGAGAGCCCGGTGATTCAACGTGCGAGATACTGACCACCTCTTCACAGTCCGTTTTTTCGTCAACGGGAGTCCAGAGGTACACATTGCCAGAACACTCACCGCCATCTGGGTCTTTCCAGTACATCACTTGTCCTATCATTATTGAATCTCCCCCTCGAGCATCGCAATGAATCGCTCCGAGTCCATGACCATAAAATTGTCGCAGCCCAACTCTTTGAAGTGACGCCCGGTTGTCGGGCCCCATGAGTTTGCAACGCGGATTTTCCAGATGTTTCCTGCTAGGCAGGAGTTTGGGAGTTCGCCGCGATAGGCGATGCAGGTCTGGTAAGAGAAGAAGAACTCGTTGCCCTCAGCATCGGTGAAGATGTGGGCTTCGGTTTTCCTGCCTGTTGGATTGACTAGCGTGGGTACTGACATTATATCCGTACCCCCTCGGCCCGAGCCCAGTTATAGAGACTCTCGTCATTCAAGACCCACAGTTCGCGTTCTTCGTCGTTGCGCCCTTGCGCCTCGTCGTTACCGAGTGCGCGGTCTATACACTCGTCCAACGCGCTGCGGTTCTCTCTTATGAATTGTCGCATTTGCATGATTTCGCTCTCCTATGGGCTGTTGCCCGTATGGGACTCGAAAAGCCGAGCCCGTCTTACATTCGTCCGAGCCCGTCTAGCCGAGCCCGTCTGACCATCTTCCCCCGTCCGAGCTCTTCTGTCAAATCTGCCGGCCAGGTGGCCGACAAATTCGTTTCTGACGGTTCGTCAGACCCGAGCGTTCCCCAGGTCTAAAATTTTCGCTCGAGCTCCCAGGTCGAGCTCCGATCCAATTCGCCTGGCCTTATTTTCTGCTCGAGGTTAAATTTGCGGCCCAAATTTTTTCTCCCAGGGCCGCCGGCTCGTGCAGCGGATCGCCGGCTAGAATTATGGGATTTAATCTGGGTCTTGAGTCTAGCGGGAGTTCATTCTCGCCGAGCGATTGGCGGAGGAACCCAAACCCTGATGGGCCACTTTGGCGGGTAGTAGTTGGTTGCTCTTGCGGCGCGGCGCTTCAAAAATAGAGCTTGTGCGCAATCCCATTCAACGGAGAGCCGCTCTCTGGTAGATCGATGGGCATCGATGCAATCCGAGCAATACTCGTTCCCAGCGTCATTCTCGGCGGTGCTGCGCGAATCCACGCGGTAATCGCAGTCGGTCGCTTCGCAGGCTATTGCGCCCTCTTCCGAGCAACCCTCACACCAATCGGAAATTGTTTGCTTGGACCCCTCGCCCGTCAAGACTTGGCGCTGGTTCTCGTCATGCTTCCAATCGCCACAACGGTCGCAGACAAACGCGTGAGTAGCCGAGCAATCGTCACACATCGACGTTCCCTCGACATTGTTAGTGTCGTCGTCGGCATAGTATTCCTCACACTTCTCGCAATGTGTGGCGTCATCCTCAAGGCATGATTGACACCATGAGCAATCTGAGACTGAACCACCATAGTTATCGTCTGGGTACCTCTGGTCGCAATGTTCGCACCAAAAAGTATCCTCAGCGCAACCACCACACCACATCTCGCCGATGCTTTCTATCCATATCCCTCGATCTTCTGGGAAATGATCTTCACACCGCCCGCAAACTTCACCGCATCCAACAGAACCAGAGGTACTCGAAGCGCTGAAGCTTCCAATATCGCCACGTCCACCACCAACAGTGAAATGGGTTTCGCATTCGCTCAAGCCGATGTTCTGCTCACCATCCAACCACGGAACCATGTATGCGCTATCGCCGTCTATCTTCCACGCGTGCAATCGGCAACCATTCAATGCCCTATGCGAATGCTTGTAACCCTGCTCATGTAGAGCGGCAATCAGTCTCGGAGGGTCACCATAGACTGAATTGTAAAGCTTGCTTTTCAAATTGACTACCGACCGTGCGCGGATTCCTCCGTCTGGTTTCTTTAGCCATGCAACGGCGACATCCCCATAGGAATAAGCCTCGACCACTTCCCTATTAACTCCGTCGATGCGCTGATGCTTGTTTGCCATGCATGACCGTGGGCCCGTTGTGTAGACGGTCTTGATATCTTCAGCAGTGATCGCAAATTGAATGGGGTTGCTTTCATGTAAAGCAGCATATCGGCTAGACCATTGCGATATCTCTACCTCGCTCAATATCGCGGGAAGCTTAATTCTGCTGCGCGTCCATTCCATCAATGCCACGTCGAAGCATTCTCTACCCTCGCCAAAATACTTCCTGAGATATTTTCCGGGTTTCATCTTCTGCTGAAGATCGGAAATCCCTTTACCGTAGTCGATGGTATATGCAAGCTTGCTGGGGTCACTCGCCGACACATGGGCATAGTGAGTGAACTGCACCGCAGAGGTTTGCCACCAATCCTCAAGCTTCCAAGGAAGATCGGCATAGGCCCCATTCGCGAATCTGTACCGCTCCCTTTGCTGCCATTCCGAAGGCATCTTTTCTATCCCTTGGCCGTAGCCGTTCAATACTTCCCGCCGACTAGATCAATCGGCGGGAAGCGATCAACCGCTAGTGGATGGTGGTAGTTGGCAGTGGTTGGAGTGTGCCACCAGCGGCGCGAATTATTCGCGCGCGGTGTGCAGTCCAATCGGCATTCTTGCCAATGAGATCCTGCGGTGTGAGCAGTTCTCGAGAGATACACTCTTCAGCAAGAATCAGCCTAGCCAAATCCAGGGTAGCCACATTGCCGCCGCTTGCTTTGTACCATCTGCTCACCTTGGGAGTGAACATTGCAAACAGCATTAGAGGAAGATCCTCCGTAGGAAGCGATGTAATTGAATCTACAATGATACTCGGGCAACCGTATTCAAGATTGATTCCGCCCTCTTCTATCTCGTCCAGCGTTCTAAATATGGTTCCGTGGGACGAAAACCCGAGCATAACTCTGGGCGTTTCTTTGGTTTTTTTGATTGTCACTTCTGCTCTCCGATGGTCTAATGACCGTTTGAACCGCTAGGTTCCAGAGCCAAAATTGGCTCCGAGATGAAACATTACCCTAAAGGAAGATCGACGCCAAAAAAAACCGCCAGCCTACTTAGCGCGTTTTTTTGGGTACAAATACTCTCCGATCCCAGAGCAATCCCTTACTAGGTCTTTTGCCTAGGTCTGGGAATAATTCTACGGCTGCACATCCAAGGCACATCGATACTTGCATCAATGTGCCCATCTTCATTCGCAATAGATCGTTGTCATCGCGACACATCTTATCGATCGTCGCAAGCGATACCCCAGAGTGATACGCAACATCCAATTTTGATAGTTGTGCTTTGTTCAGATAGCGAACTATGGGCGCATCAATTCTTTTCATCTATTAAGCCTACCCCCAAAACTGTTTTCTGCTGGTCGCGTACCAATCGGTGAGCAGCAAGTAAACGAATGGCCGAAGCAAACTCCAAACCTAAGCCCCCAAGGTCAAGCGCAACACTACGAGAAGATGCAAGCTCCGTCGCGACCATTGCATAGGCTGCGGTGCTAACTGGGATACCCCATCCGTCGCTTATTACCTTGAGGTCTGCGAAATCACCTTCTGTTATCTGGATTCGTAGGGCAATGGTGCGCTTTAATTCAGGGGGAAGCTTGCGACGTCCACTACTTCGGTTGATGTTGACTGACATCTACTATCCCATGTTGGTTAGAGAGTGAAGCCGGCGGTAGATCAATAGCCTCGAGATCATGCCATCCATTCGAGAGGTAGACATGAGCCTGGAATCTCGGAATACAATTGCAAATGGATTTCGAGAATAAGTCCGATGTGTAATGTGGTGACTGTAGCCATTAGTTAAATTTGGAATACGCTGAGAGCTCAATCTCGATACTTAGGCGCTCTTAATAGCCTGCATTTGCTTACAAGTTAGCGAAGGTCCCAATATGCAATGAGGCGAAGCCCCCCCACCCCCCCTTTTGGGGCCCCAGCGCCCGTCTTCCAGCGTTTAATTGGGTGTCTGTTCTGTGCCTGGACAACTCCCCACGCCTCTCCACGCCCAGCCCACTCATTTCGCCTTCCAGTGTGCGATCCCCGCTTTTTTGGCTCCGATCCAGTAGTTCCTCCAGAGGAGGTTCTCGAATCCCGCCACAGCCCCTTTTCGCGTAGAGGTAAGTTTCACGAAGGCAAGTTTCCAGCGCAGTGTAATTGCATCATTTTGCGCTTTAGTTCTCATATGAGTTCGATTTGCCCTGTTGCGTCACAGGTAGGGCAATCTTCGGAGTAGGTTCTTCCGGCTCGTTGGACTTTCTTTCTCCCGCCGCAGGTATGGCAGACGAGCCACTCTCGTTCATCGGATTCCTTGTTTTTTTCTTTTTTTACGAGTATTGCGAGCATGGTAACGACGGATTTGCAGAGGACCTCGATTTTGCCCTCGAGTTCATCGATAGAGTTCAGGATGGCGCCATATTTGACATCTTCGTGGTTCTGCATAGGTTTTGCTTGTATTGGCACCGTGTCATCTGGCGCAGTTTTTACGGGAGCATTTTCACTCATAGTCATTCTCCTGGTTAGAGGCATTCAGCCACAGGGCTGTTGCATTCCGGGCACTTTACTGGCGTCCAGGTCGATCGATATTGGGTAGTTTTCGTGGGATACAGGTGATTTACGGCTGTTCGCGCAGGGGTGTGCGTTATTGCAACGAATGCTGCTATCGCGCCGAGGGCACCTTTGTGGAAGTTTCTTCTGGTGCTCATGGAATCCTCCAGCCGGGAAGGATAGACAGGCTATCACATTTTCTTTTTTGGTTTTTTCGTTTTCGGGATTTTGCTGTCGAATCTTTTGATTGACTCTTCAAGAGACTTGATTTGCTTGTTCACTCGTTTGAGTTGGAGTCTGAGTGTTTTGCTCCCCGGCTTGCCAATGAACTTCGTCATAGAACCCCCTTATTGCATATCCAAAAGCGGAGGGTGGGGGAGGTTGGCGCTTGCTTCGCTACGCTGCCACTGCCCGCGCTTCGCGCTATATCTTCATCATTGGGGAAAGGGCTGCTGCTCCCGTGCAAGAACCGCGTTGTGACTTATTTAGTACGCGGAGTAGGGCTCGCTCCACGCGATAGCACTGAAAGGTCACTTTTGTCAAGTGAATTGCGCCCGCGGGGCCCCATCCCATCATACAGCCTCGTTTGGAAAGACGAGTTTACGATCCTCGAAGGCAATTCCGAGTGCATTCAGGATCTTTCGCTTGGTCTCATTTCTGCATCCGAAGTCGTGCTCGATGGATGTGATCGTGCGTAGCGAAACCCCCGCTCTCTTCGCCAACCACTTCTGGCTCATCCAGCGATCCTTCCGAAACTCACGAAGGTTGTTCTTTGCCTTCTTCCTGTGGTTCATTTCACCCCCCTTTGATATTGATCCTCCGGCCACAGTGGATCGTGTCCGCGATTGCTCGCCTGGATCGATCGGAGTCCAGCCTTTTCGATCTCCGTCGCCACCAGACACTTCTCGAATCGCTCTTTTTCAGCCTCTTCTTTTGGAAGCCGTATCACGACCTTGGTCATGCTTCTGCTGAATCTCGGTTTCATGTCCCGTCATCATGGCGCTGGCGTAAATGCACCCACGCTCATGCCCGTTGGAGTACCCACTTTCGTACCCGCAGTAGTAAACGATCATTCCGACGACGATGCCGCCGAGTAGTATTGCGCCATTCACAATCATGCGTAAGGTGGTCTTTCAGTAGGGGGGTGGAGTTGGTGGTGAGGGACAAAGAAGGCCCAGCGATTGGTGCCAGTCGGGTCTTTCCAGTATTCCTCGTTCTTTCCCTCGCGACCGAATGCCCAGCCGCGCACCTGATAGTGACCGTTGAATCCATTCAACAACCAATAGATCGAGTCGTCTTTGTCGTCTGGGTGCAGAATCAGCCGAGCGTTGGCGTGATGGGCCGTGCGAACTTCGTAGCGCCCCACATCCGGGCCGCGGAATGTTCCCACACCGCAGTTGTAGATCCCTGACCACTTAGCAAAAGCCATCTCGCCCAGGGTGCCTGCAATGGCGATCTTCCAACCGTCCTCGAGTGCCGCACCGTACACATCCGTGCGGTCTCCCTTTAGATTCTGGACCTGTCGCATCACACCGTTCATCGCCGCCGAGATCATCTCGGATGGCTCGAGGGTGACGAGATCATGTGGCAATTTTGTGTACCTCGCGATCCATCTTGGCCTTCTGCCACTCTTTCTTTGCGGCATCTGCCATGTGTCGCTCGGCTTCACCCAAGAACTGCCGGCCAACCGGATCGTTGGCCTCGAGGTAGCGCAGCGCGTTGCGCCATCGTGCATCAGAGCGTTCACGTTCGTACAGCAGCCGACGAATACGAGCGTTTCGTCTATCCACTGCCATGTTGAGTTGCCTCAACTGATGTGCCTGCTGCATCTTCTTGATGATCGACAGGTTGTACTTGTTGTCGTCAATCATTCCTGCCTCCCTTCACAAGCGTAAGCTTGGGGTCCTGTCCTGCCGGGTACCTGGTGGATGTCACCGCTGTATTTGGGTCGTATCTGATGACGCGAATGTCATGTCCTCGCTTGTTGGCCTTGGTGACGAACTCCGTTACCAAGCCGTATTCTTGGTAGATTCCGACCTCTCTCCACCATCCATCCTTTGCTACGTCGCGGAGGAGTACCAAGTACAAAGTCGGTACGTCATCCGTTTCCTTCACGATCTGTCCGATCATCTGGTTTCTCTCCATGAATCAAACGCTATGTCTGACTCTTTGAAGCAAGCGTCACACTCACACGGATCATTCCCGTGCGGACACTTGGCTGGCTCCATGTTCTTTACGCAGTAAGCGCAGAAGTCTCTACCTGCAACCTTCCACAACTGGTACGTCTCTTTGCCGCAGTTCTTGCAGGTTTGGAATGCGAGTACGTCTTCGAGTTCTTCAGTCATATTTGAGTCCTAACCCTTCGGAAAGGTCGAGGAATGCACGTCCAGCCACCGCTGGAACGACCCCACCTCCAATGGCTCGTAACTGGCGAGTCCGATCGGCCAATCCATTAGCCACTCGGAGAAGCGGGGATTCAACTGTCCATGGTGATGGCTCCCCGCCCCCGACGAGCCTTTCGTTGACGATCCGCCACGTTGAGCGAAGTCGGTCAAGCTCACCCCGGAGTGCGCGCCACTGCCGCTCTTGTTTCGTGAACCCGAACTTTCTGAGTCGTTCGCGGTCGGCGTCGGCAGCCTGTCCACTGCCGTCTGTAGATTCAAGCCACCCTCTCTCCCCTCCGACCAGGGCCCGGTGTGCATGTTCGCTGTTGGCGTCGGCAGGTTCTCGATCAACTCGTCCAGTTGTCCCCGCCTCTGACCCGGCGCGTAACTCCCCTTGTAATCGTTCGATCCCGGCGTTGGCATGTTGCGCATCATCCTCGAGAGCGAGTTGGTCGAGTCCTTGTCTGCGTCCCCCGAGATCGGAGTTGGCATGTTCAGGATCATCGACTCGAGGGACATCGCCCCCTTCGTCGCGTACTCGTCGCGATCGTCGCCTGGGTTTCCGTTGTTTCCCGTCCCACTTCTCGCAGCGGTCGGTGTGGGCAGCAAGAACAAAGAGGCGTCTTCGGAGATGTGGTGCGCCACACTCTGCCGCGGTGTAGATGCCGGGAGGCGCGAAGATGAAGCCCAGGTCGCGAAGTCCGTTGTAGACGGGGCCGAAGTCTTTGAGGAAGCCGGTGACGTTTTCGAGAAAAATGAGAGTTGGACAAACTTCTTCGACGATTCGGATGAACTCGGGCCAGATGGCGCGTTCGTCAGCATGACCGAGCTTCTTACCGGCGCCTGAATACGGCTGGCACGGGAGTCCCGCAGTGATGATGTCCACGCTGCCACGAAATTCGCGGCCTTCAAAGGTTGCGAGATCGTCCCAGATAGGCGCATGGCTGAAAGTCTTGTCCGCCATACGCGCGGCCAGGACTTCTGCACAATAGGTTTCCCGTTCCACGTAGCAGATGGTCGAGTAGGAAGACCCGAGGGCGAGCCGGATTCCGAGGTCCAGCCCTCCAACTCCGGCACATAGAGCCAGCCCATTCACTTTATCCCCTGGCTTCTCTTGAATGGTCTGGGTTGTTCTGTCGTCGGCAACGGTTCCATCTTCGGCGGGCCGATAGGGACACCATTCTTCTTGCGGTACTTGACGACTTCCAGCAGCGCAGCCACCGTTGCATCACGCATAGATTTGTCGAGGTCGTTGCTCTGTGCTGAGACTTCGATCTCGTATCCCTTGAGTTTCATGTTGCCAGCAACCGGCCTCCCGGTGATGCGAACGAGATACGAGCCGTCTTCAAATTTCGATACGGTCCAACCGCTGAGTTCCGGCAGGGCCGCGAGTACATTCTCCAGGTCCTCTGAGATCATGAGTTTCCTCCATTAGATAGTTTTCGACGTCGGTCATCCGCTGCTCGAGTTCCAGCACTGCGTACCAGAGCAAGACCAGGGTGCCGCCGATTGCGACAAGTGCGAGCCACTTCACGGGATCGGCACCATCAGGTACGCGACAAGGGCAGCCATCCCGCCCAGGCCGACGCCGATCGCAGCGAACAGTACGACGAGCAGCAGTCTTGGAAACGACGTCACCCTATCCTCTCGGGCCAATCGGACTGCCTGTCGGTTCATTTCCTTGCTCATCGCGGCCTCTCGATCCCGTGCTTCTTGAGCACGCGCTGGGCCCAGTTTCCGAGGATCGTGTCGGCGATTTCCCCGGCACCCTTCACCTCAAGAGCACATGCCATCTTGAAGATCCGGTGGGTCTCTGGGTCCACAACGATGTGCTTCCGGCTGTCTTTCGTGGTTGTTTCCATGGTGCCCTTTCGTGGTTGATATACGCCCTCGCTACCAGTAGACTACTCACTGAGCGATGTCAATATGTTAACAAATTGGAGGTCTTGATGGGAAGAACACACAACTTGGTCAGCATCATTCTGTACGACGAGCGGAGGGTTCGGCCCGATACGTTGCAGGCGATTCAGGACGCGGTGAAAAAGGGCGCGAACGGTACGATCATCCCCTGTGATCCTGCCACTATGGGCTCGTTTCAGCAGTTGATTTTCTTCGAGCCAGAGATCAAGGAACTGGTTGACCAGAGACTCGGCAATAAGGAAAGCGTGTCCCAGCGCCGCATTCGAGAGCGGCAGGAGCAGGCGGATCGGGCCAACCGAGATGAGTGATTTTACCTACGGTGGCCTCTCGAGGGGTCGGCTGGACTCCGTAGACACGCGGCTATCCGTGATCTTCTACGAGGCGATCAAGCACCTGGACATCAAAATCCTGTGTGGCCGGCGCGGCGAAGAAGCGCAGAACGAAGCGTACTCGAGCGGGCATTCGTCGAAGCCTTGGCCGATGTCGAAGCATAATGTCGAGGCCCCTGCGTTGAGCCCTGCCATCGACGCCGCGCCATACCCTGTGGACTGGAACGACCGGCGCAGGTTCGACCACTTCGCCGGGTTCATTCGCGGGATCGCTACCATGCAGGGCCTAGAACTCAGGTGGGGCGGGGACTGGAATCAGGACTACAAATTCGGCCCGGACCAGACATTCAACGATCTGGTACATTTCGAGATTGCGAAGAGCACCACTCGCTAGGACCCGAGATGGCAAAGCGAAGCAACAAGACGATGCTCCCAGAGCGATCCAACGTCACGATGGCGGAAGTCAAAGAGACGATGAAGGATGCCGAGGAACTCGATATTGCCGCACTGGCGCGCGAGCACAGTGAGGAAATGCTGGGAGCCTTGGTGGATATGGCGCAGCGTAAGGGTCGTGGCCGGAATCGAGCTCCCCATGCAGTCGCAGCAGCATCCGCAAAGACTGTGCTTGAGATCGGCCATGGCCGTTCCGCCACCAAGGAACGCGAGAACTCCGACACCGGATTGACCATCGTTATCAACTCCCTCACCACCGGAGTCCAGGTGGAAAAGGTGATTAGCGGCGATGAGTTGGCCGTGGATATCAACGATCCGATCGAGATTACTGGCAAACCAGTCAATTTAGCAGATGAATTGGTTGAATTTCGTAGTCCTTTGAGTAAGCCTTCCGATTAGGGGGACTCCTCTATGCGTATGAAATCACGACGGCCCACCGGCCTGGGCAAATCTGTTGACACACCGCCGAAGGATCGGGAACGAAACCTTTCTGGCGCAGATCAGTTGGACGAACTGCCGTCTGGACCAAAGGCGGGTGGTATCACTCCGGCGAGTTTTGACGGAGACTTTGCGGGCAATGTAGTCGGCTGTTGCTCCAAACCAGTGAGCATGAAGTAATGCACAATGATCCTCAAGCGGGAAGCGGTGGTTTCAGACATACCGACTTCGAGAAGCCGACAGACAAACCACCGAAGCAGTACACGGCGAACGAGACCGTACCCGAAAATGAAATGGGTGCAGAGCCGGTCGATGTCTCGTTTGACAACGAAGGGGACCTGTCCACGAAGTTCATGCGCTAAGAGCCAATGGGCGTTATCGAACTTCCGCACGACTGGAAACCTCGGCATTATCAAGAGCCGATGTGGGCAGCGATGGAGAACGGCATCAAGCGTGCTGTTCTCGTTTGGCACCGTCGTGCCGGAAAAGACCTCACCGCGATCAACTGGTGCGCGCCAGAAGCTTTCCGGCGCCGCGGTCTGTATTGGCATTTATTCCCGACCTATTCCCAGGGACGCAAGGTGATTTGGGAGGGACTGGATAACGGAGGCAAACCCTTCCTTCACGCCTTCCCCGAAGTCACCTGGGCGCGCAAACTCGACGCCGAGATGACGCTCTGGTTGCACGGCGGGTCGGTGTTCCAGGTTGTTGGAACCGACCATATCGATCGTCTCATGGGCGCAAACCCGGTCGGTGTGATCGTCTCGGAATACGCGTTGCAAAACCCCGCTGCTTGGGAGTTGATCTCTCCGATCCTCGCGGCCAACGGCGGCTGGGCCATCTTTCCCTACACGCCTCGCGGGATGAACCATGGCTACGATTTGTTCAAGTATGCCCAAGACCACCCTGACACATGGTTCGCACAGAAGCTCACCGTAGACGACACCCATGTTGTACCCGAAGCGATGCTCATCGAAGAAGAAGAGCGGATGCCGCGCGAGATATTTCAACAGGAATATCACTGTTCATTCCAAGCCAGCCTGGTTGGGGCATATTATAAAGAGCAACTCGCATGGATGGTGGAGCAGGACCCGCCGCGCATTTCAGATCAGGTCAACTGGATTCCAGAGAAAGAGGTATTTACTGCATGGGATCTCGGACACTTCGATTCCACGGCTATATGGATGGGGCAAGTGGTGGCGAATGAGATCCGTTTCATCGACTACTACGAGAATGCCGGCGAGCCGATTGACCACTATATTCAGTACCTTCGCACGCTGCCCTATGTGTTTGGCGATGCGTACCTGCCGCACGATGCCGCCCAGACCTCACTCCAGACCGGCAAGTCCACCCTCGAGATCATGCGCTCACTGGGCGTGCGGACCATCCTGAACCCGAAGGTCAAGCTCTCCGACCAGCACGAAGGCGTGCGCAATATGCTGCGTCAGTCGTGGATTCACGAAACCAAATGCAAGCGAGGGCTCCAGGCGCTTCGCGAGTACGTGAAGCAGTCGATCGAGGGTGAACGAGGCCCAGGCGGCGAGAGGCTCTATCGAGACAAGCCACTCCATAACTGGGCTTCGCATGGTGCGAGCGCCATGGCAACAGCAATGTATGGCTTTCGGCCCGAGCGAACCGGCACATTCAAGCAGCCGGATACGAGTTGGGTGGTATGAGAAAAATCGAGGGGCTTCAGGACTGCATTCGTGAACTGCGTTATGCCCTCGAGCGCGAGACCGAGTTGATTGATCGGATCGACAGGTTCGAGAAGCGGATGGAAGATGTCGAATGTAAACAGGGGTTCATGGCTCGCCGCGATCCCCCGAAGATCCCTAAATTTCCCAAGGTCCTACGGCTGTATGGACTGGTGCCACCAGAAGAGAGAGCCACGGCATGATGGACCCAACAGCGCCGACCCCGCAAGATGAAGAGGAGTCGGACTACTACGGACCCGCGAAGTATCCAGCGCGCGTTCTAGGCGAAGAAGAGATCAAGAGTATCGTGCAGCGCGAGCTTCAGGATGGTCTCGGTGGTCTCGGTTCCCAGGTCAGCGAAGAGCGCCGCATGGCGATTCGCATGTACTACGGGCGTCCGCTCGGAAACGAGATCAGGGACCGCAGCCAAGTTGTCATGATGGACGTCCTAGAGGTCGTCGAGTGGACGATGCCTTCGCTGATGCGCATGTTCACTGGAGGGATGAACATCGTAAGGTTCAAACCCAATCGCCCAGAAGACCAGCAAAACGCGGATCTCGCGAGCAGGTACATCAACTACACCTTCATGAATCGCATGAACGGGTTCCAGATTCTCTACGACTGGTTTAAGACCGCGTTGCTCGAGAAGAACGGAATCGTAAAGGTCTACTTCAAAGAAGAGCGCAAGCCGATTGTCACGTCGTACACCGGGCTTACAGAAGACGAACTCACCGAACTGCTCGACAACGATGACGTTGAGCCGGTGTCTGTCGATTCCCATGAAGAGGAAATTGAGGGTATCGGCCCTGTCACCCTTTACGACATGACCATGCGCGAATGGAAGACGACTCGCGGCGTGGCTGTCGATGGCATCGCACCCGAAGAGTTCATCAGTGCTCGTAGGATGATCGTGCTCGACGATGACTCCCCATTCACGGCTCAACGCAAGAAGATGACCGTTTCGCAACTGGTCTCGATGGGAATTGACTTCGATGAGATCGCCAATCTACCTAACGACGATTCCCCTGAATACTCACAGGGTAGGACCGAACGACTTTCCGAAGATGAAACGTATCCAGTCTCGACTGCTGAACGCTCGGATGTCGCGTCACGCGAGTTGTGGGTGGCCGACTGCTACATCAAGCTCGACGAAGACGGTGACGGATATTCGGAACTTAGACGAATCCTGATCGTTGGCGAGCAGTCGATACACATCCTGATTGACGAGGAGTACAACCAGAACCCGTTCTGTTCGATCACGCCCGTTCCCATGCCACACAAGTTCTACGGCATGTCGCTTGCAGATTTGGTCATGGATCTCCAGCAGATCCGCTCAACAATCCTGCGTCAAATAATGGACCATATCTACCTCAGCACGAATCCGAGACTCGCGATCTTGGAGGGGCAGGTGGAGTTGGACGACTTGCTCACCGTGCGACCAGGCGGACTCGTTCGCCAACGATCGCTGGGTGCCATCGAGCCGATCCAACTTCCGCCTCTTCCCCGCGAAGCGTTTGAAGCACTGACCTATCTCGAAGAGGTTCGTGCGAATCGAACTGGCATTATGGCGCACGGGCGTGAGCTCGACGCCAGTGCGATCAACTCAACTGCTACCGGCCTCGCACAACTTATGGCGGAGAAGCAGCAGAAAATCGAGTTGATCGCGCGAATTTTCGCGAACACTGGGATGAAGGACTTGTTCCGAAAGATGCTTCGCGAAGTGGTAGAAAACGCTACCAAGGAAGAGCAGATCGAGATCAACGGCGAGTGGGTCACGTTCAACCCGAACGACTGGGACACTGATATGTCTCTGGACATTGAAGTGGGTCTCGGTGCCGGACAGGCGATCGAGCGTCTTGCCAACCTCGAGAAGATCGAGGCGAGCCAGGATCGGATCGTGGCCGGCGGTGGTCTCGGGTATCTCGTCAAGCCGGAACACATCTACAACCTCTCCGTGCGCAAGGCCGAGGCCGCAGGGTTCAAGAACCCAGACCTTTTCTTCAGCAACCCGGAGAACGAAGAGCCACCCCCGGAAAAGCCCAGCATCGAAGAGCAGCAGTTGAAATTCGACTCCATCAAAGCCGAGGCCGAGATGAAGCACGATCAACTGTCGCTCGAACTCGAGATGCGGCGCGACTCAGAACTGGTCCGTCACCGTGCCGAAGATTTGGCGATGAAGGAGCGTGTCGAGATGGCACGTATTGAAATGCAGGAGCGGTTGGGTCTCGGTCAGCAACAGGCGATGATCGAGCAAGCCGAAATAAACGCTGCCGGAGATGACAGCGAAGGAGAAGCCAGTGAGTGATCTAGCGAAAAACATCCTTGACGTGCTCGACTCTGGACGTGGCGACAAGCAGTCTCGTCTCAACGAGGTGCGAGAACTCTGTGATGGTGCAGCGAAACCAGCGAAGAAAGCCAAAAAAAAAGATAAGTACGCGCCTTCTGACAATGCTGCGAAGGAAGGTGCGGCGGCTTGACTGATGAAGAACTGAAGGAAGAACAGGACCTTGCACGCGCGCGGCAGGTCCAGCAGTTGCTCGAGGACCCGATCATAGTGCAAGCATTTGCCGACGTTCGCGATCGTCTCACGCAGCAGATGATTAACGCACCGATGGGAGATCCGTCCCTAATTGTTGGGTCACATGCCCAACTGCAAGCATTGACACAGGTCGAACAGCAGTTGCAGCGCGCGATGGAAACGGGAAAATTGATATTGGAGAAAGAAGAGCAGCGTCTCGAGATGGAGTCGTTTCTCGATGAAGACCCCGTAGAATGATGGTACAGGCCTATTCGGCGTAGGAGAACTCTCTTTGGTTTTTGCAATCACAGAAGTGAACGAAGAGGTGCAAAAGGGCTTCGAGAACTATTTAGACCGAACCGAGGGCACCGATCGCCAAGAAAGTGAAGAGCGTTCGGACTCACAGGAAACCATCAATAAAGAAGAGACAGAGACCGAAGAGCAGGAAGAGCAGCAGGAAGAGCAGCAGGAAGAGCAAGAGCAGGAAGAGACCGCGGATGAGGAAGAGACCGCGGATGAGTCGACCGAGACACCGAACGAAGACCAGGACGTCATCAATACCCTTGGCGACCTAGCCACCGTGTTTGAGGTCGAAGAAGTAGACCTGTTGAATCACATCCAGGTCGAAGGGCTCGAGGGGGAAGGCACCGTATCCCTCGCCACCGTGATTGGCAACTACCGCAATGCCCCCGTCGAGAGCGAATCCATGCGCGAGCAGATGGACGTCGAGCGGAAAGAGATGCGCACCGAGAACGACACGGCGATGCGGTCCCTGATCGAGATGACGGCCCAGATGGCACACCGCGTCGAGCAGCACCGAGAACCCGATGGTGGCTGGGCGCGGCTCAGACAGGAAAACGCGAGTGAGTATATTCGACTTCAGGAACTACAGGCACAGGATCGAGAGCAAGCAGGCACCGCCATTGCGCTGATGGACCAGGAAACAGCGCGGCGCAAGAAAGAGGACGATGACGCCTACGGTCGTTTCGTAGAAGACGAGGCCAAGCGGACTTTCCAACTCCGCCCCGACTGGCTCAAGCCAAAGCTCGCCGCTCTCGCCCACAAAGATATCAACGACTACCTCACCGGCCACGGATTTACAGAAGATGAGATCAATGGATTGGTGCAAGCAAAGCAAATAGTCACTGTCTGGAAGGCTGCCCAGTATGACAAAACACAGGCTGCGAAGCCTCGTGTTAAGAAACGTCTGGGCAAGCTTCCACGGAAACACCTGAAGGCTTCTGCTCGGAACGACAGCGCGCGGAGCGATCAGCGCGACAAGAAACGAAAAGCCATCTCCGACAAGTTCCGCAATTCGGGCAAGATCGAAGATGCACTATCGCTTTTTGAGGAGCACATAAAATGACTGGTGAATACGCCAACACAGAAAGCACGCAGGCAACAGGAGCAGACCGATCACAACGTGAGGATTTGATTGATTTGATCTACAATCTTTCACCCACAGAAACCCCCTTCATGCAGATGGCGGGCCGCGGAAGTTGCTCTGCGATTCGGCATGAGTGGCAGATGGACAAGCTCGACATCGCAGCCGACAACGCGACTCTCGAGGGTTTGAAGGTCGAGAACGCCGAGATCAGTGCGTTTGATGCAACCCAGCGCGTCACGAACATGACGCAGATATGGCAGAAGAGCATATCGATCACGGGCACCATGGAAGTCGTGAACAAGGCTGGCCGCAATTCAGAGCTTTCCTACCAGTTGGCGAAAAGAGCAAAAGAAATAAAAAGAGACATGGAATTCACGCACGTCGGACAGGACACCGTTGCGAGCATGGTGAGTGTGGCTGGAGCGACTCGACGCTCGGCTTCGGTCCAGGCTCAGTTTCACAATAACTGGGTTCGCGGACTGGGTGGTGGACAACTCTCGGGGGTTCACATCAACCACAGTGCGGCGGGTGGTGCTGATGGAGGCTACGATCCGTCAACTCTGCTGTTCGTGGCGCCGACCAATGGAACACAGAGGCCACTGCTCGAGTCCGACCTGAAGTCAGTGATTCAGGGTGCATGGACGAACGGTGGTGATCCGACCGTAATTATGTGCGGCCCGTTCAACAAAACGGTGATCTCTAGTTTCACCGGCAACAGCACACGGTTCGATCGTGGAGAGGACAAACGGCTGGTCGCTGCGATTGACGTGTACGTGTCCGACTTCGGTGAGCACCGCGTGGTCCCAAATCGTTTCCAGTTGGAACGCGACGTGATTTGCTTCACGCCAGAACTGTTCACCATGTGTTACCTCCGCCCCTTCCGGCAGCACCAGTTGTCGAAGATCGGTGACACCGAAGAGCGAACGCTTCTTGCAGAAGCAACGCTCAAGGGATCGAACAACGCTGGCAGTGGTTGGGTCGCGGACCTCACGTCCTCGTAAGCCTTCACCTCGGGGTCGGGCTGTCTTCACGATGGCTCGGCCCCACCCTTACGGGAGAATGATGTGACCACGCCACACACAAGAGATTTTAGACTAGCCAAAAACGAGTACGTCATTCAGGTTCCAAAGATTCGCGATACCGGGAACCCTGGTCAGGGTCAGAAGTGTGTCGTGCCATTCAGATCCCGCTGTCGCGGAGTGATGCTGAACATCAAAGACGAGGTAACGGCAGCGCAGACCCTTAATATATTCAAAAACGCCTCACCGCAGACTGGAGGGATAAAGGCGTACACGATCCCGGCCAACACGGGCCCGGACGATGACGGTGATGAGTTTGAGTTCTTGGATTTCTCTCTCGACACCAGGTATGCCGAAGCGGCGGATTCGCTCTACCTGCCTGGGTACTCGATCTCCGTACAGTCTAATGGGGCCGGTGACGCGAACGATACTCACAGCGCTCTTATTATGAAACTTGAGGGAGCGTCTTCCACCGGGTTGATCGCGCATCAGGTTGGTCAGCGCACCAACCAGTCTGCGGCAGGGGACTTCCCAATTCCCGTTTTGATGAATCGGGATGTTGTAGTTCGCGGTGTGTGCTGCAACAACTTTACTTCACCGGACGATAACGACATCTACGGAGTCAGGATCAACGGTGCGGCTACCGTGCCAGTGTCAGAGGGTGTGGGGAGCAAAGGTGCAGCCGCTCCGCCCGATTTTTTCGGTGAGTTCGTGGGTATCCGCAACGTCACACTCCCGAAATTCGATTTGCTGGAGATCCACCACAGCGGAACATCCACGGGAGTGAACGCGGTGCTCGCCTCTGTTATTCTGGCATCGAATGGGCCACTCAACGAGCATTGTTTGCAGTTGGGCGAGATCGCCAACATCACCACACCGAACGTTGACTTCAGCATTCCCGTCACAATGACGGAGCCCTCGATCATAAAGGGCATCGTGATCCACACCGAGGTGCTCACCGATGCCATTGACATCTGGAAGCTACGAGTGAACGGTGCGGACGTTTCTCCATCGGTCACGTTCAGTGGAACGGACGGTCTTGCGGCGAATAGCGGCGAATTTATTGCTGCATCGTCTCGGTTGGAGTTGCTTCCCGGCGATCGGGTGGAACTGCGGTCGGGTGGTCAATCCACGTCTGGAAAAGTTTACGCTGCGCTTGTGATTCAGGTCTAGCCAAATCATGACCACGCCACACACATTGATATCTGGAAGTTGCGAGTGAACGGTGCGGACCTGTCACCATCTGTCACGTTCAGGGGGTCGATTGGGTTGGCTTACCAAACTGGTGAGTTCATTGGGCCGTCGAGTCGAGTCGAGTTGCTTCCAGGGGATCTCGTGCAACTTCGGTCTGGTGGACAGTCATCCGGGGGCTTTGGTGTGGTATACGCTTCTCTCGTGCTTCAGGTCTAGCCAAATTTAGGAGAGCATTATGTACGAAAATGCAATGCGGATCGGCGGGAACAGCAAGCGCCTCGCCTTCACCACCTCGCCCGTGAAGCAATGTTCGTTGATAAGGGGGCTTACATGATAATTCAACCAGGCGGCACCAGCGTTGGTGGGAGCGTGTCCGCTAGTACGTCTTCAAGTGAGAGGCCCATCCCTCCACTGTCAAACGGGGCCAATCCCAAGTGGGTCCATATCTGTGTCCTCGGCAGCAACTTAACCGCAGTCTTTGTTTTTGGGCAGACTGGTATTGCGGCGGCGAATTCGACCAACGGCATCGGTGTTGTATCCAATGGGACCGACGTGATTATCAACGTCGCCGGAAACACGCATTACCGTGTTTTTGGCCATACAACTTCCCTCTCTTACTCCATGACTCCACTCGCTGGGGTGTTTCCGGGTGGCTGATTTGATCCGAGGCCGATGGGCCAATGTTACTGGCATGAGCCACTTCAACGTCATCGGCCTAGCGACTGATGGATCTGTTTTCTGCATCACCCCGCTGGATTCATAATGGCAGAGAAGCAGACGATTTCTCTATTTTGCCGCTGGAGAACTGATGTCTGACTCACCACTCTCTGATGCAATGAAACGCTTCTCTGCTGCGACAACGATGATTCGCGGGGACCTGGGGTATGGCAAGAAAGCCAGACCCGAGAAGGGTGCTCTTGCGCGGATGTCACAGTTTGGACCGATCGATACTCATTTCTATGATGATGCGACCGGCGAGACCACGATCAAGACCGTGCATTACATCAAGCCGATACTCGATCAGAACAGGGCGGATCGCTTGTCAGGTCGCGATGGCTACTCGCCCTCTCGAGAACTGCGTCATGTGGCGCGCATCCCAGAGGGCGTGGTCGCTCAGTTCTACGCACAGGGAATAAACCTGTTGCAAGAAGAGGGGTGGGAGTACGTTAAGGCGCTACTCGATACGAATGAGTATTCAGAGTTGCGCACGGTTGAGGGGAAGCTTGGTGGCAAGCCGATCAGGACTCACTTCATTCAAGCGTCTTCCAATTCCGGGGAGACAGACTAATGCCGTTCACCGGATGGACAGACCTGAAGGCATCGGTTGCCGATTGGCTCGCGCGTGATGATCTCGACTCGCAGGTTGAGGATTTCATCTGGCTGGCCGAGTGTGATATCCAGCGGGCCGTTAAGTTTCGGCTTGCAGACAAGATCCAGACGGCGAAGTCAGTACCCAACCAGGACTACATCGAGTTGCCGGAAGACTATTCAGAGGGTGGGTTCCTGCGCTGGACGGGTAGCACCACGATGCCGAGCCTCGAGGTCGCATCTTACGATGTCACCGCTCGCCATCAAGCCACTCCGACGAGTAACGCGTCCACTGGTGGTAACGCGATCGTTGGAACGCTGCATGGGAATCGTCTGTATATCGGCCAGGGCCCAGGCGAGATCACCTACGAGTTGTATTACAAGTCAGGCGTGCAGCACTTGGGGGCGAAGAACAACTCGAACTACATCTTGAAAGAATATCCAGACTGCCTTCTCTTTGGCGCCCTAGTGGTGGCTTCTCCGTATCTCGGGGCCGACGAGAGAATCCAGACCTGGGCGACGATGTATATGAACGCAAAAGAAGAGACGAGGATGGCAGAGTGGCGAGCCCGATCCGGGCACGGAGTTTTGCGAATGCGACCTGACGTATCTTTGTACTAGGAGTGATGACTTGCAACCAGTTCGAGTGCCGTTCGGTGATTACAAACCGGATCTCGCCAAGTTGGTGAACGATGGCCTTGCTGTAGCCAATAACACCGTACCCATAACTGGCGGCTATACCGGAATCAACGCTCTCTCGAACGTAACCGCGTTCACGGCAATCGCCGAACGTCCACGAGGCGCCATTGCAGGGATCGACGCTAAGGGGAATCCGTTTAATTTTGTCGGTACCGAGACTAAGCTTTACTCGTTGCGCACCGAGACCATAGACGCAACACGCTTGGTTGGCGGAGACTATGGCTGTAGCAATGAGAACTTCTGGGAGTTCGCGGCATTCGATAACTTTGTGATGGCAGTGAACGCGGGAGATGCGCCTCAGTATTTCATTATCAATAGTTCCGACAACTTCTTGAAGCTTGGCAACCCGGACTTGACAAAAACGGTGGCTCCATATGGATCATCGCACATCGGCATCATCGACCGTTTTGTCGTGATGGGCAACACATCGAACGATCCCGGCGAGATCCATTGGTCTGCGCTAAATGATCCATTCAACTGGCCGGACCCAGGTAGTGCTGTTGCCGGTGCCGTGCAGTCGGATCGGCAGGCATTGTCCGGTGACGGCGGGGCTGTTCAGCGCGTGGTGAGTGGCGCCGAGGTCGGAGTGATCTTCCAAGAACGTGCCGTTTGGAGGGCAGACTATCGTGGTGGAGATGTCATTTTTGAGCTTAACCGCGTGGAGCCAAACCGCGGCCTACTCATCCCGGCGATTGCTATTCCATTCGGTCGAAATGTCTTCTATCTCTCGGAGGATGGGTTCTATCTTTTCAACTATACGGAGAGCATTCCAATCGGTCGAGATATTATTGACGCCACGTTTATGGCCGATGTCGATACTTCGCTTTTTGATCGAGTGTCTGCTGTTTCTGATCCTGACAGTCAGCGTATTTGGATTCTTTATCCTGGTGCTGGTCATGCTGCCTCCGGTACGCCGAACAAATACCTTTGCTACGACTGGGGACTGAACCGCTGGAGTCACGGAGAGATCACCGCAGAGTGGTTGACCCAGACCGTTCAGGCAGGCGTGCATCTGGATACGGCTGGAAGCATCGGCGATCCGAACTCGATAAGTGACGATCCAGCATTCCCCGATGGTGGTGTGGACAGCGGTGGACTCGGTTCGTTCGACGAACGACAGGTGCCTTCAGGTTCCTTGAGGTTAGGTGCCTACTCCGCTACTCCATTCCGACTCCAAGACTTCACCGGCACTGGACTCGCGGCAACACTCCAGACTGGTAGACGCGAACTTATCCCAGGCTCGAGGTCACTTGCGAGCAGAGTCAGGATCATGATTGATGGAGTGAATCCCACGCTTGAGGTGGCTGGGCTTCGTCGTGTTAATGCTACGACACGCTTTGGGCCGTCAACTCGCATCGACGAGGATGGTGACGCGCCGTGCAGAAAGGATGGCCGGTATCACGTCTTCAAAGTCAAGGTAGGGTCTGGTTTTAGCGATGCGCTTTACATGGACGTGCTCTGTCAGAGAAGCGGGTTTAGGTAATGCCACATAACATTCTGAAAAATAAACCAAGCGTTCCTGAATTTTGGGCCAATCCCAGGGAACATGCGCGTAAGACTGCGCAGATTGTAAACCAGTTGCAGAATGGTCAGGGGAACAACTCTTACAAGATCAACTTGGAAGATAATGCAACGAGCACAGAGATCATGTGGAATCATGCGCGCGAAGGGATGGTCGTTCTCTTCGCAGCGCAGGACGCGGTAACGGCTGCTGAGATTTCAAACGGCACGCTTTATGCGGTCGTGACCAACGGGAAGATCACAATCAATCATGCCTCAAGCGTTGGAGACAAATTTCTCGCAGTCGCCATATTGGGTTGATTGCATGATGGTGCCGGTCAGCGACATCGACAAGATGTGGCCCCTGGTGCTGCCGTTTCTGTTGCCTGCATTTGAGACGACGAACAAGTTGGACACGGAGGATGCGAAGGTTCTGTGCGAGGATGGCATGGCGCAACTGTGGATCATCTGGGCGCCGGAGAGATACGCGGTAGATGGGGGGATTGGCGTGCTGATGGGCGCGTCTATTACGTCTATTGATTGCTATTCTAATGGTTACAGGATTTTGAGCTTTCTCGTTATGGGCGGAACTGACACAGAGTATTGGGCGAGCAGCGCGATCGAGAAAGTAGAAGAATTCGCAAGGGCAGAAGAATGCCGCGCCGTTGAGTTCAAAGGTAGGAAAGGCTGGGGCAGAGTGTTTCCCCAGTACAAGCCGACAGCGTGGGTCTACACCAAGGAGTTGTAGTATGGGTGGCGGAAAATCAAAGAGCAAGTCTGCGGCTACCTCGAGTACGAGTGTGTGGGAAGCGCAGGGCGATCACTTTCGTAACTTGTATGGCCGCGCGCAAAATCTTTTGGAGCAAGGTAACTATCAGTACGGTCAGGGACGTGTTTCAGGATTCGATCCCGCACTTCAGCAGGCGTATGGTGCGTCCGCTGGTCAGTTTGCTCAGGGTCAACAGAATATCGGCGCCGCCAGTCAAATGACAAATGCGACGTTGCGTGGTGACTATCTCGGGCCGGAGAGCAATCCATGGCTTCAGCGCACCGCAGATATTGGAACTCGGAATATCACTCGAGGGTTCTACAACGCCACCAATGCTCTTGGCAGCAGGATGGCATCAGCGGGCCGCACTGGTAGTGGTGCCCATGCTTACGGCTCTCAGATACAGCAAGAGAACTTGGCGACAGGTCTTGGCGACTTCAGCGCGCGTCTATACGGTGGAAACTACGAGGCCGAGCGTAACCGGCAGATGGGCGCAGCAGGTCAGGCGGCGGCAAACACCCAGGCTGGCTGGCAGAATGTTGGCGGTTTGGGACAGGCAGGCGAAAGGATGCAGGCTCAGCGGCAGGCAGAGTTGAGTGACATGGTGGAGCGATTCAACTTCGAGCAATACGGTACAGCGCAGAAGCTCTCTGAGTTCTCGCAAATGATCGGAGCACCGATCATGACGCAGGAGTCATCGTCGAAGTCCAAGAGCAAGGAAGGCCATGGAGGCATTCTTTCATCATGATTCCATTCTTCTGGCTTTTGGCGCAGGCTGCCATGTCCGCCGCATCGGCAGTGGGTGGCGCAATTGCTTCTGGTACTTCAGCACTTGGTGGCGCACTTGCTTCTGGTACTTCAGCACTTAGTGGCGCACTTGGTGGTGGCGCACTTGGGTCTGCTGGTGCTAAAGCAGTGATGGGTACTGGTGGTCTCGGAAAGCTCAACGCGATTTCCGCAGCGGGGCAAAAAATCATTGGCGGGCTCGGATCGGTGAAGGGTGTTACCGATGTGGCGGGTGGTGCAATCTCGAGTGTTCCAGAAGCCGTTAACGCAGGTTCATCGGCAGTTGGTGCTCTCGATACGTTGAAGCAGGGGGCTGGTGAGCTTCTTGGTGATGGTGGTGGTCTTGCTGGCACGGAACTTAACGCGGTGAACAAGGAAGCCGCGAGGATCGGGACTGACATTAAGTATGGCGCGATGAAGGCGCAACCTGGATTTCAACTCGATCCACCGGGTCAGAATGGATTGCAGTTTGACTCGCAACAGGGCCCGGATATGGGATGGGAGAAGTGGCGTGACAGCCGCCCGCAGAAGGGTCTCGGCGAGAAAATGGGACGCTCGTTTGGTGAACTTCAGAGGTTAAAGGGAAACCCGATTGGCGCACTCAATACCATGGGCAACATGAAAGAAATTTGGAGTAATAAACCAGCCCCAGACTACTTGCCGCCTGGAGCAAGGGGTGCATTGGATAATACGTCTTCGCCACCACCAAGCTTTCTCGGTGGTATGTTTAGGGCGGCCACAGAAGAAAACCTTAGTGGTTACTTCGATCACATGGCAGAAGGAAAACTCTCTCGCAGAAAAGAGGTTCTGCGTGACTACTACAAGTCAGTGTTGCAGAACGGGGCATAGATATGGCGACGAGCGGAGCAAGCTTTCTCAGGAGCGCAGGGTTGGAGGTTGAGAGGGCTAGTGCCTTGGCGCAGATGGAAGACGCGGATCGCAAGCGTCGAATCTTTAACTTCCCGAAAGATGGCATCGAGCAACAGTCCGACATTGACGTGGACTACTGGACTCAAGACCTGCCGGAACCATCGAAGTCTAAGGCTTTGCTACATGCTGCGTTTGGGCTCATGCGAAAAGATGTGATGGGTTCGTGGAGCAAGAGTATCTCGTCGGATATCGCTGATTCTGAGAAAGACGTTTTCCAAGAATTTATGCGGTCTCGGATCGACGACCCCAGCGGTCATCGCTCTGAGCGCGAGGCAATGCAGGAGCACTACATCACAAAGATGCTCGGCTTCAATAGCACCCGACCAAGCGCGCATCAGGTGACGCGATACACCCAGACCGGACCCGGCAAGGACGGCAGGATACGAAAGCGTGACGTGACCAGTCGCGGCGGCGAGAACCAGTACGGTGATTGGTACGACACAACGCCAGAGTTCTCTGCGGCGGCGAAGCTCAAGGGTGAAGATGCACTCGTTCAGCGGCGCATGGTTAGCGAGTACATGGAGCGACCTGAGTATTTCGAGGACCTTTGGAAGTCGGCCCTAAAGACCAACTCGTTCGAGGAGATTGCGACTGGCACCAGCGGGATCAACTCGATCGCTGGTCGTGAGCTTCGCAAGATGCTCGACTCTCTCAATGCGATCCCGCAGGACCCGCGCAGTGGTGCGATGGGCTGGGGAGATCACGTCGATGACATGATGCTGATGCGCAATGCGATCATGGACGCGAGACCGGGCGGTAGCAGGGTGGCGGACGACGTAGGCATCGACACTGGGTACTCTTCGCAGGAAACGCCGGAGACACTCGATGCGATCGAGAGGGCGGCGCGCGGCGATGTCGGCTTGACGACAACACAACCCACTGCGGCGCCTGTCATGACAAACGCACAGAGAACGGTGCAGAACAGGGACGCGGGTTACGGTGCGATCCCAGCGGCATACGATGCACTCACTCGAGCCGGCATCTACGGGCTTGACTGGGCTGGCGACATGGCAATGCAGCCGATCAGGACTCTCACTAGAAGCGTGAGAGAGGGTAGCGCCAAGATGAGAACTCAAGAGTGGAAGGATCGGCAGCCGAGCTTCGGCAGTAGCACCAGTCCGGCGTTTAGGCGGGAAAGCCTGGAGAAGTATGGGCCTCCAGAGGATCGTCCGGCGGCTGCATTCCTTAGCGGCGTGGGTGAATACTCGATGGACTTTATGTTTGGCGGAAACCGCGGCAGCGCGAAAATTCCGCAGAACGTGACAGCACCGTCACACATAGACTTTAGCGTGATCGATGCGGCCCTGATGCAGAAGTTTGGTGCAATGAAGGTAGCGATGATGTCTTCAAGTGAGAAGCAGCAGGCTTACGAAGAGATGAACAACAAATGACCAGCATGAAAGCGGCAGGCTTTCTGACGTCGATGCAGAAAAATCCTTACGAAACCATAAAGGAACGTATGCGTCAGAACCCAGACGTGAACGAGGGTGCGCTTAGTCGCATGGAACAGTGGTTGCCGAACATGATGGCTGCTGAAGATAAGTACGGATTGAAACGGGGCATACTGTCTTCGATCGGATGGAAGGAGTCGAGATTCAAGCCATCTGTCATCACCGGGCCTGCGAATAAGTGGGGTGCGCAGGGTCTCATGCAGATCGTTGGTTCACAACACCCTAACGTCGATCCAACCGATCCGAATGCGTCAATCGACTACGCAGGTTCTTTTTTCAAGAAGTTGCTAGGTCAGTTCGGTGGAAATTACGAAGACGCAGCCGGAGCGTACAACGCTGGTGCTAGGGCTCTTAGGGAGATGAAGGCTGGAACGCGCGCATGGTCAGGTGAGGCGCAGGATTACATGGCAACCGTACCATCAATGACGAGACCGAGCACTAAGGAAATTGCAAACTACATGATGAAGGGTGACGAAGATAACATCAGACTCAATGGCAAGAAAACAGTCGCTACTGGCTTTCTTACCAACATCACGAGCATGAAGATGCCGAGTCTCTCCGAGATGTTCGGCGACAAAAGCGAATAGGGCTTCATGAATGGCGAGCGAGCTTTTCGACGATAGTGATTTCATAGGTCTCTCAGAAGAAGAGCAAATCGACAAGTTGCGGGCTCAACAGCCTTCGTTCGACAAGTATTACCAAGCCGACGAAGAGGGCGCAGTCAAGATGCTGCGCGAGAGGTTGGGCAGCGGTGTAGAGAACCAGTCTGTCGTTGGTCGAGTGATTCGACAGTTCGGATCTGGCGTAGGCGAAGCCTTCACCGATGTCGCGAAACTCCCCTTCGATGCCGCAGAGTGGGTGGCATCGAAGGCCGGCAGCGATTGGTCTACCAGCGTTGACGATTCGATCGAGGAATACCAGCGCGAGAAGTTCCCCGATCCCACTACACCCGAGGGCAAGGTCGCCAGGTCGATTGGTTACTGGGGCGCGGTTGGTCTTCAGACCTACGCGACTGGCGGTGTGCTTGGTTACCTCAGTCGCTTCCCGGTGAAGGGTGCCAAGGGTCTCGGTAAGGCTGGGCGTTTCATCTCTGGCGGGGCGAAGGTCGAACTCGGGGCAGGAGTTGCCGGTGGCGCCGCGGAGGGCTCTGTCGATGCTTACATGGACGATGACAACCCGGCGAAGCCATGGCTGATGATCGGGGCAGGAATCCTTGCGGGTGGTGGTGCTGGTGTTGCGATTGCAGCCAGGGGGGCAGCGAAGAGATCGAGGACAAGGGCAGCGGAGATTGGAGAGCAGCCGACTTCTCCGGGTGGAGATGGGCCAACTCCGCTGCCTGTCTCGAGCGCCGAGTCGAAGAAAATGAACAAGGTGGTGGGTCGCATCGAGCGCGAGATCATTCCGAGCTCCGAGCGCCCCGTGGGCTTCTCCGTCCAGACCTCGGATGGGTATCGCTTCCACAAGACCGGCAAAGACGAGTGGCGGGACAGTCTGGACAAAGATGCTTTCGACATGGAGTTCGACGATGCCGGTATCGATAAGTTGTTCTCGAACGAACGAGCCTATTTCAAATCCGACGAGTGGCAGGCATTCAAGAAAGAGTTTCCATGGTTGGACCAACCCAGCGCCCTGAGTGGGTACGAGGCTGCCTTGCGTCTGCAACGGGCTCTTCGAGATGGGGATCTCGCCGCTGCTCGAGAGGCCAAGGAAGCATTGCGCGTCATCGACGCCCAGGCACCTCGACCTGGAATGCCGAAGGGTCCGACGATCCTCGACTCTGCTGATGAGTATGCGCTGGGCAAGGCTGGCGAGAAGGGTGATCCGTTCACTACGCGGGTGTTCAGAGGATCGGGGGATGAGGCCGAGGATCTCGCCGAGAATCTCTACAAGGGTGATGCTCGCCTGGGTGATCGCGGCACGTACTACACGACCAGCCGGCGCGTGGCAGACGTATTCGCAGAGCATCGGCCTGGAAAGGGCTCGGTCGAAGAGGTCAGTGTCACAGTCAACAAGCCCTTCACCGAAGACAAGATCGCTTACACGCTCGGCTCTGGTGATCCCGGCAACAAGGACTGGTTGACAGACGCGCCACTGGACTCACCTGAATACCAGAAGTTCTTCAAACTCCTCGAGCGCGAGGGGCTCGCACCCGTAGGCGCCGGCAAGAGCGAATACATGCGTGCCGATGCCACGGGACCAACCAGCGCGTTCACGCAGTTCGCGAAGAGGTTGGGGGCAAAGCGCGGTCGGAAGGGTGGGTTCTGGAACGGTTCCGAGGACATGCGCGAACTGGTCGAAGAGGCGGGGTTCGACAGCATCGTGGGTCGGGTGGTTGACGATCCGCACATGGGAAGCTTCGACGAACTGATGGTCTTCAAGAAGGGGCTTCAGGACGGGCCACCTTCCGCCAACTCGGTGAGGCTCGACGCAGCCGATCAAGCCACCGCAGACGAGTTGAAGGAGATTCTCGGCCAGGACGCTTTGGGCCGGAATATGTCGTATCTGGATCTCGACGTGGCCCAGAAGACATCCGCCCAGGCGGCGATGCGTGGCTGGGTCAACGATGTGATGGTGGTGCTCAAGCCCCAGCGTATCGACCAGATTGCAGACGGCATCGCCGAGGTGATGAATCGCACTGGCCGCACCTACGATCCGAGCTCCGGCACAATGACCCAGCATCTCATGGAAACCATTGCCTCGGGTGATATCACCGTTCACGAGGCAAACAAGATCCTTCGTGGCTTCGATACCAGCATCGAGCAGATCGCAGATATCCAGTATCCGTTTCAGGACAGCGCGAGTACAGCGGCTTCGATCATGGGACATCTCTCCGGCGCGGCGCGCAGAGTCAAGCGGGATCTCCTCGAGAAGATGAGCCCTGAGCAGGTCGCCTTGCTGAAGGAACTCGACCCAGGCATCCAGGGCATGAGCATATGGAAGCGTCTCGAGAACGTCAGGCGTGGCCTGCTCGTCACCCAGATCGCCACTGCCATGCGCAACATGGGCACCCAGGTCGCCAACATCGGCATCCACGCGCTCGAGGACACGATGGAGAAGGCCGTCATGATGGTCGTTGGGAAGACCGGGAAGCGCGGGCAGGCGATTGAGAACATGAATCCGGTTAACGCCACTGGCACGATTCTGCGGATCGGCGGGATGTTGCTCCCAGGCAAGAGCAAGACTTTCCAGCAGGTCAAGGAGTTGGGGGAGTTCTTTAACAAGTCCGATCTGAAAAAGAACCGGAGACTTCTCGATCCTCTCACCGCGAGTTGGTCCTCGGACATCATGATCGCCCCAACCAAAGACAAACTGGGCTTCCTCGAGAAGCTCACGCTCTGGGCAAACTCGGCCAATCGGTTGCAGGAATTTGGTATTCGGCGCGCGGTCTTTACAGCAGAACTAGACCGGGTGTTGAGCCAGAGAGGTCAGTCCCTCGGGCGCCTGATCGACGAGGGCAAGCTTGGCAGTCTGAACAACGATGACGTGAAGGCCGCAGTTGCCAAGGCCCTCGAGACCACCTGGGGCGAAGAGTTCCTGTCCAATATGGACGGGGTGAGGGGCATGGCTGGGTCTATGATCGAAGCAATCAACAAGATCGGCATCGGACCCCTGCGCATGACTCAGGTGATCCCGTTTCCGCGCTTCATGGCGAACTCGATCAAGTGGCAGTACCAGCACTCACCGCTCCCGATGGTCAAATTACTGTTCTCTCCAGACGAATGGAAACGGGTGGCCGCAGGCGACATCAAGCCGATCATCAAGTCCACCACGGGCACCGGGATGTTTATGTCCGCGTTGCAACTGAGGAATTCGGAATACGCCGGAGAGAGGTGGTATGAGATTCGCCCTAGTGATGATATCAACCGCTTCCTGCAAGAGCCGCCTGGGACAACCTACGACGTCCGCGCTTACAACCCATTCGCTTCTTTCCTTTTCGCCGCCGAATTGGTGCGTCGAGCAGCCGATGGAAGCGTCCCTGCCATGAGCACTCGCGACATCGCGATGGGCTTCATGTCCACCAATCTCCGGGCTGGTGCCGGGATGTACGTGCTCGACCAGTTCCTTGACTCCATGGGCGAGGCTGCGGCGGGAATCTCGAACCCGGAAGGTTCATTTCTCCAGGCCATCGCATCCGAGGGTGTTCAGGTGGGCGGCGAGTACCTCGGTGCAGCGTGGTCGGGTATGTTGGTCCCGTTCCAGCAACTCAAGGACGTCGCGAGAAGCTTCCAAGAGGGTGGGTTCCTTTCAGATGTTACAGGGATGACCATGGCTGGGGACGACTCGATGGTGCGCGACACCAGCGAGGCACCCTTCGCTGGGCAGATGGCCCGGAAACTTCCTGGCGCAGACCAGAATCTTCCTGGCGTCGAACTCCCCACTCGAGAGGCACCGCCGAGAACCGCAGGACCACTCAAGCGGCAGTTCCTCGGCATCACTGCTCGAGGTCCCAAAAATCCGGTGGAGAAAGAACTCGATCGGTTGGGTTTCGGGCGCGGCAACATCCTGCCCAGCCAGGGTGACGACAAGTGGAATACTCTGCGGGCGAAGCACATGGGCCCGCTGGTCGAAAAGTACCTGCCTGACCTTGTGAACAGCGATCATTACCAGCAGTCTAATGACGAACAGAAGTTTATTTATCTTGAGGAAGGCATCGCTCGGGCTCGCAGGTTTGCAACACAGATGGCAGCAGCAGAGAACCCTGAGCTTGCCCAAAAAGTGCGGCTCGGCTCCCGCAAGAAGAGTCTGCGCAGACGAGATGCCAAAAGGCAAAGAGACCTCGTTGCACGACGCGCGGAAATGGAAGTGCTTAGAACAGCGAGGACTAACTAATGGCCCAAACATGGCATTTGAAAGACTGGTTTCCTGACGCCGACCTGAACAACGAGGTATCTCCCCGAGGTGCCAAAGAGAAGATGGATCGCGATCAGGTAAATGACGTGATGCGGGAAATGATGGGGGCGGTAAATGCCGATTGGCTCGGCCACTCCGCTGCCGGCGGTGCATGGCGCGATCCCAACCAAGGCGCGGCAGTCTCCAAGGGCGGAACCAATCAGGTCGTAATCGCTGGCATCGACGTGCGTGCGTATTTCCCTCTCAACCGGAAGGTTAGAGTTCAGCACGCCACCGGCCTGGATGTATACGGATTCGTGTCCGTGTTGGCATTCTCGACCAATACCACCGTGACCATCGAAAACCTAGACGACGCTGATACGGTGGGAGCCACCGCAAACGCAATCCAGTTCTCGTCTCTCTTCGGGAGTTCGGCAGACAACCAAGTCGGTCGCTCCGCATACAAAGACACCTTGGACTTCGTTGTCCCCGATGGTAATACAGACGTTGAGTTGCAGGCCGCACTTACGACTGCGCTTAGTGAAAACCAGATCGTGCTGCTGAAGGCCGAGGAGTATCTGCTGGCTGCCGGGATCGATCTTCCAACAGGCTCGGCAATTTGGGGTCAGAAGGGTTCGTCTGTCAAACTGGCCGGTGGCACAGATGAACATATGTTCACCCTCGCCAACAGCGCCACTGACATCGAACTCCGGGGTTTCAAGATCGACGGCAACGGAAGCAATCAGACCAACCTCGGCACAGGCATCGAGTTTGGCGAGGGCAATCTTCGCGTAAGTCTTTCGGATTTGCAGATGACCGACTTTTATACGGACGGCATCAACATGGGCGCTGTCGCTACCTCCGCCCAGAATGTCAACATCAGAGATTCCTCCGTCTTCAACGCTGGTCGCCACTGTATCAACATTACCGATCCGAGCAGCCCAAACGCTATTGGAATACTTCTCTCGAGTCTCGTTCTGAAAGAGCCTGGGTGGGCCCCTGGAGTTGCAGACATCACTGGCTGCGTGATTAAAACCTCTGCGCCAATCATTGCAACGAACATCGACATGGAAATTAGCGTGTCCCCATCTCATACTGGTGCAGCGGTAAGTGCTACTGGTGCTGGAGTTCTATTTTCCAACTTCAAGATATACGGAAATACCGGCACATTGCAGGACGGCGTATTGATCTCTGCTACTGACTGTCGTTTCAGCGATGGGTTCATCGACGTGGGCCATGCCACGCCTATTACGATTTCTGGAACCTTCAACGTAATCACTGGTGTTCGTGTCGATTGCGGGAATGTTGCTTCCATTATATCTGGCAACGACAACGAGGTCAGTGGTTGCACGTTCGATCTCGCCTTAAATAACGCGATCAATATCGAGGGAAATGACAACTGGATATCTAATAATAGGTTTATTTCCTGCGATACCAGCGTCAACGTGCAGGCCGGCGCTACGGACAATATCGTCTATCCCAATTCTTACCGTGGTATCTACACGGATACAATCGATGACTCAGGTGATGGAACCGGCCTTGGTCTTAGGGCGTTCCGAGAACTTACGGTAGACCAACCCAACTTTGGTTCGGTTGAGATAGACGTGATAGGGATGACAGCGATCAACTTCCCACTGCCGCCGAATGGTGGTCGGCGCTTCAGAGTCTCCGTGTGGATGGCAATGAATACCAGTTTTACTGCATCGGTAGATTTGATTTTGAATTGGGGGGCAACTGGCACCAAGGCGGATGCCGCTGCCGAGACAGTCGCCTTGGCTAGCACAGGTTCATCTTTCCCCGATTGGCACCGTATGAAAATCTCGAATGTAGTGATTACGCCAACCGCAGGACAGATGATGGGCGTGAGCGTGAACTCTAGTCGCGCTGATTCTGACCTGATAAAAAATGGTCGTAGGCAAAACACCGGCTTTCCAGATCAGGCCCACTCATTTTTGGTCTGCGAATATCTGGACGGATGAGCCACCTAATCCCATTCACTATCGGCGACACTCTGTTCCGCGATATGCGGGGGCCGATGAGTGATGAGGAAACGAGCGATGCCTATCAATCCACGCACCGTAATCGCGAGAGTCAGATGGATCTTCACTACGACGTGACCGGCGTTGACCCTGGCTGCGCGACTCGACGCAACTCTGTCGATGGCAGGGAGTTTGCGAAGCTTCTTGCGGAACAGAAGTACGAAGACTACAAGAAGTACAGGGAAAAGCGCAGGAATGAACGCGAGTCGCTAGAGAACTACACCGACGAACATTTTATGATCGCAGGGTCCGTTGATGGAAAATCGATTGGATCGATCGAAGTTTTTGGGATCAAGCTCACCCCCAGTCCCACGTCAACGCTCCAATACACTGCGTACTGCGGACCTTTTATCGACGATGCTCGCACGGTATCTTTGTTGATGAAGTACATGCTGGAGAACAGTCTCGCTGCGATAGGCGACGACGCGGTATCGCTTCCTACGCAGTTGACAGAGTGGGCCTTCCCGGTCATCGAGAAGAGAAACCGCTGGGACCAGTCGTTTGGGTTCTCTAAAGGCAGCATGGAAGAATTGATGGACTTGGACATTGAGTTTCGGATTGAAGATGGGCAGCGTTTCCCCACCAGGGTTCGTCTCTAGTGCCAACGTCCACCTTCATCGCAGATGACTACACAACGTCATGGATAGCACGCGGATCGGCAATTAGCGGCTTATCCCTCGACACCGTGCTTGAGCTTGGCGACGACTCCAAGAACGGCGGGCCTGACGACCGGCGCTCTATGGTACACGGCTGGGATCTGTTCGACCCCGAAACTGGTTTTTCAATCCCCAAAATATGCACAATCATTTCAGTTAAAATCGATTGGACTGCATCTGCAACACAGAACACAGCGACCATCCGAGATCGCGAACACGACATCGCTCTCATCGCATCCGATGGTCACTGGGATCGTAGCATTACAAATGCCTTGTCCGAGCAGGGTGGATCTGGGATTACCTACGGTCCACCCACGTTCAGGAACTCGACCGCACTTCAGTTGAAGAACAGCGCGGCTTCAGAGATTGCAACGACCGTTGATACTTTTGATGCGGGGGCTGCGGTAACAAATTTCCTACCATTTATTCGTGGCTTTGGTTGCACGGTCGAAGTTCCTAACGCTGAGGACGTGAAAAGCGTTGGGTTCGTGATCTCACGCGGAGTAAATCCTGCACCAGCGCAGGATGTAGAGTTGCGTGTCAAGGCGTACAGCCTCAAGGCAAACGGTCGCCAGTACGCAATCGACACGCTGATTGCCACGAGTGATCCGGTGATGTACTCGTCGCTTCCATTCGTCAACCCTCCAACGGTCTACGAAACATTTACCTTTTCCACTGCGATACCGGCAGTAACTACAGGGAGCCGCTGGCTGGGATTTATGGTTGAGGGTGAGTGGCTGGACGACTCTCACTACACAACCCACTGGCTGCGTTACATCGGCGGGAACGCCTCACTAGACCCAAGCGTTTACAATTCTGGGAGTCGCGGAAGCACCTTCTGGGCGAGCCCAGAGGCGGCTTACCGCTGGGAGAACTCATTCCTCTGGCAGTATGTCTACGACATGAACGTGCCATTTGCGCGAGACGAGAACACCACGCTACTGATGACAATACCTTTTAAGAGGTACTTCGGTTCGGTCATGTCTCAGACCATTTCTGCGGGTACGTGGGCGATAGACGAGGCGGCTTCTTACGGGAGCACCAACTCAGGCGCGGACGAGATTTTTCCAAATTTCGTTGCCAACGTGCAGGACTGGATCGATTCGGACTGGTACACGCCCAGTAAACGCGAAACCTATATGGGCATTATGATGGGCAACAAAAACCCAGAGAATATCCTATATGAGATGCACGGGCCGGGGAACACGGGTGGCTACTCGAATATCAGACTGACTATCGAGTACACGATCCCGATTGATAGTCTCTGCGAGTTTGGTATTGAGGCGTCTGGTGCGGTAGCAGGCGGTTTTATATCGACACACCATGCGATTGAAAGTTTCAATATCTCAGTCCAGAGCACGTTAGAGGATTTAGGTACTGAAATTGACTCGGTTGTGGGGCACTATGGCGTTAGCGCGACACCGGCTGTCGTCTCGTTCCCTATCACCGTTGGGGAGTGTTAGATGCCAGACACGATCAAGAGAGAAACTGACACCCTCGTCCGATGGGTGGGCCCGTACAAGAAGAGCGCGGGTACGGTTTTAGATGCGGCGGCGGTAACTGCCGGGCTTGGGACGGTGACGCTCAGTGTCTACCTAGAAGACGTTGAGATGCGAGTGGTTGCTGCGACAACCCGCTTTGCTGAAGACGTTGCCCAGGGCGCGACCTCAGCGAAGATCCCTGTGTGGGCACTAACAGGTGTAACGCCGACGCCGTGGCTGGGTAAGAACGATGTGGTTGAGTGGCGCACCGACGACGGAGAAATTGTAAGAAAGACACTCCTTAGTTTCAATGTCGGCAGTAGCATCTACGATCCAGCGTTTAACTACGGATCGTTCTCTTGGGGCGGAACGGCAACGGGGCCTGCCGCCGCCGGGACGGTAGTGACACTCATCAAGAAGGGAACCCCGTATATATATGAAACATTTCCGGTTGCGTTCAAAAATAGAGCACTCGAAACCGCGGCTGGACACACAGCGGAAATTGAGACAGACAACCCTGCGGTACAGATGACAGCCGACTTGATTGACGATGAGTTCCCCCCTGTCGTTTATATCGAGTCACATGAACAAGGCGAAATCGCTAAAAATCAAGAGCGATTTTATATCTTGAGGCTTGGCCCTCTGGGCAGCGAAACCGTCAGTCCCGGCGCACGCATCCGAATCAAGATTGGTGACACCATCACCATGACTGAGTACGGAACCCCCGTTGCCGGTAACGATGACTGGGGTTGGGAAGCGACGATCCCTGACCTCCTCACCCAGAGCGCTGTGATCGGGAAAGGTGACACGCTGCGACTGATCGTGACCCTGAGCGGGCTGGCAAACTTCAAGGAAGTGGTTTCAACGACCGTCAAGGTTGTGGAGGCATAAATGCCAGACACCACTAATGCTGCGCTGTTAAAAGTGATCGAGTCGAGTAACGCTCGAGTCGAGAAAATGTTCGAGAAGAGCAACGAGATCATGTCCGACGTGGCCGGCGGGCTGCGCGACCTCACGACTTTTGTGAAGCAGAGTCAGAGAATCGGCGGGAGTAGCACTAACAACGGAAACACTGGGTTCATCTCAATCATCAGCATTGTTCTTGTCCTGATGGCTTCGATGGGCGCGATTGGCATGGTGCTCATCGACAACCAGGGCACCTCTATCTCCGCGATCGTCTCACTGATGGAAGAGGACAATCTGCGCGAACTAGTGGACGCAGCCGGGACCGCGACCACGAACACCACGATCAGGGAACAGGCGATAAAGTCGGAGGCGCAGTTCAAATGCCAAGACAAGACGGCGGCGCTAGAACACATGCTCCTGCGGTGCGAAATGCGATCACCCCCGAGCGAATCATCGGGCTGATGCTGATGGCTCTGCCCGTTGCGGGCTGGGTCTACGACCATTTTTGGGTGCAGGCACCGCTGTCGAAAGGACTCGTGGCGTCCTGTACGAAC
>SMVB01043348.1_pt1 | contig 37975 bp, 36 predicted proteins | sample 2456461 | NCBI WGS metagenome assembly SMVB01 (sample SAMN11095934, study PRJNA526329) | marine sediment metagenome | biome: Marine sediment; feature: Surficial sediment; material: Deep marine sediment; isolation source: Hadal surficial sediment | place: Pacific Ocean | collected 2014-05 | depth...
CAACTTTCCAGATGTTTATTCCTTTTGATTCAAGTGAATGATAATTATGTGCCCCCAAATCAATTGCCCAGCGGACTCCGTTAGCATCCATTACGAATGAGCCAATATCCATGTGACCATGACTTAAAGAAGGAGAGCCACCCTTAATTGCAATAAATATTGCATCATCTTTCCAGGAAGTTCGGTGTATACCAAGAGGATTTACTCCTTCTGCAATCCAGGAGTTTAGTAATGGTTCATCAGTATAAAAACTGCTGAGCTTACTACCCCAGATAAGTAGAAATGGTAAAAAACTAAAATCAATTCCCTGATAGTTCATAGATGATTGTCTATTAATCAATTTATCAAAATGTTTTCTTTGATTCCAAAGTAAATTGTTATTATCTAATTTGGCAGAAAACCAGGTGATTACAGGCAAAAATCCACAATTAGTGCTGCAATCAGAATAGTTAAAATATCCCTTCGGTCCACAAATATGTAAAATATATTCTCCACTTTTTAAGAAACCTTCACTTACTTCAAATCCTTGTGCAAGCCTTGGAATTTTTTCAATCGCATCAAACAACATCACATTAAACATAGTTCCATATCCCCAATACCCAGGTCCTTCAGGGTACGCACCATCAGGCTCATACTCTTTCAATGGTAATTGTATTGATGTCTCCGCTCTTTTAATTATTTCTGCTGCTAATTCCGGTTCATCTTCATAAACTGCTAATGCCCCTAAAACCATACCTGCGTTACATATTTGATTCCAATTATTGGTAGCCTTTAACCACCACTGATCATTTTCCATAGATGGCAATAAACCCTTGTTAACAATGGCATCTTTAACGATTTGTCTTGAATTTTTGTCAAGGTCATTATATAACCAGTCATATCCGATTGCGAGTGCTGTGGTCATTTCAGCTACGTCTAAAAAGTGTGAGGGGTTCCAATTTGAGAAGGAAGATGCAGCAAGCATCTCCTTTTCTGCCTGCCTGAAATATTTTTCATCATTTGTTAGTCTGAAACTATAAGAGAGGAACAAAATCCTTTTTAAATATGAATGGGAAACCTGGAGCAATCGTTTACCGATTATTTTTCTTTTAATTGATTCTGAGTTTAAATAACCATCTGCGATTGAAATTACCAACGTATTTATTTTACTTAAATCATTACTCTCAGCAATTCTTTTTAGTAATTCTTTCTCGTCTCCTGCCAAAAGTATAATTCGTGGGTGGTTGGGGATGCCATCTTGTTCTGTTTTTATAAGTTTATGGGAACTGCACGAATATGAAATTAAAGTAACTGTTAATACGATAAGTAAAAGTTGTAAATGTTTTTTTATCATTTCGGGTTGATTACTTTTAGACTGCATAGAAAGAAATAACATTGCCCTCATTACTTCGTACATTAAAGACGGTGCTATCTTCAAAAATTAAGTATTGCCCTTTAATACCCTTCAGGATGCCTTCAAAAATAGGTGTCTTACTTAAATTTAAACTCTTTACTTTTTCAGGATATTGCAGCACAGGATACTCCAGTTCAAAAACTTCAGTATCACTTTCTTTAAAATAGGGTATTACTTCTTCGGGTATGTATCCAGCCAGTTCATCACGTAAATCAATCAGGTCAATATCAGCGATTTCATTTTTAAGCATCTTCCGCCAATTCGTCTTGTCGGAAATATGTTTTTTTAATGCAACTTCTGTAATCCCGGCAAGGTACCTGTTGGGAGCTTCAACTATTTCTAAAGCTGAACTTGCCCCTTGATCAATCCAGCGTGTGGGAACCTGTGTTTTTCTGGTTACACCAACCTTCACATTACTTGACAAGGCCAGGTACACAATGTGTGGTTTTAGTTGCACCTCTTTTTCATATTCAAGATTGCGGTCTTCAATACCCAGGTGAGCAGTTGATAACTCTGGACGTATAATCCATTCTCCCATTTGAGGCATTTTAAAAAAGCAATCGTAACAGAATCCTTGACGATAAATTTTTTTACTTTCACCACAATTAAGACATTGGTGTCCTAAGAACGTTATCTGAACTGTATTGTTCAGCAGAGAGTTAACATTTATCTCATCATTTTCAAAAGAAAGGTAGTATTGAATTGGTGTTCCAATCTCCGTTTTCATTTTTGTCAGAACTCCTTCGTATTTCATTGTGTTCGCATTGTTTCTTTAATTTATTTTCAGATGAATTTAGTTTTCATTAATAAGTTTTCGCTTCTTAACAAATTAATTGTGTTTCAATGAAAATTAGTAATTAAAGTATGTATAGACAAGAAATAAATAATTCTAGTTCATCATCTAACAGTATCAAATTATTACTAATGATGTAGATTAATTAACTTAGAAAATATGAAATTTATATTTATTCTGATTATTGGTTTAACAGTAAACTCAATTATCGCACAGACTGGGGTTGATTCAATTGAAGTATATCTTATTGATGCCTATGTTAAGCCGGAGCCGCCGCATAAATTTATTCTTTCTTTCTTCACAAGCGATATATCTAAAAGTAAAGTTATTCTTGATGACAGGTATGAATACGTTGTATCTGAGAAGTTTAGTGAAAGGCATATTGCTGATATAGAACTTACCGGAATAAATTTTACTGATAAAATTGTATATTTTATTATTGTAACAGAGGATAAATCGGGCTACCAGTTTACCAGCGAAGTATTTGATTTTGATCTGCCGTATGAACCGGAGATTGAGGGCGGATCGAGCATTGTACAGTTATGTTTGTTTGGCTCAGCAATATTTCTTTTACCATACCCAACTTTGATTATACAGGAAGGGAAGAGTTTTTTCAGTTTGACCAAGGAAATACCAATACTTTCAATCAGATCAAAAAGTTTACACTATCCTTCGGATTATATTTCATTGGAATATTCATTCATCTTTGATGCAGATGAAAAAAATATTTTACGGGCAGGGTACAAACATTTGTTTGATCTTCCTCCGTTCGAATATTTATCACCGGGTGTGTCCATATACACCAATTTTTTCGGAAATACAGGCATTGGTATAGAGGCTGCAGCAGGACTATTTACTATAGTAGATACTTTTACTTTTTATACAAGGTTTAGATATAATATAAAACCGGGTGATGCTACAGGTAATTTTTATGAGCTTTCGGTTGGATTGTATTCAAGCTTTTTTTCATTTTATCTCAATTAATTATTGAGCATTCATATAAGTAACGGGAAAATTTATATATAGAATTTCATCGTAAGATTTTATAACTATAATTTTATGAAACTAACAACAATTATATTGATTCTGATAATTTCTAATCTTTATTTTGCACAAACAGGCAATCTAAAAGGAAAGGTTTCCGATGGTGAGTTTCCAATTCCTTTAGTGAATGTGATTCTGCTAGATACTGGTTATGGTGCTGCAGCCGACACTGCCGGCTACTATACTATTCGGGGTATTCAAGCTTCGGATTACAAAGCAAAATTCTCTGCCATCGGCTGGGAAACAAAAACATTTGATATTTCAATTACAGCAGGCATAACTTTTGAACTTAATGTTGAACTTAAAAAGAAAGTTATAGAAGTTGAAGAAGTTGTAGTTACAGGTATGAGGATGCAGGACAAGAGGGATACAAGAACAAGCCTGATAGATCTGCAGCCTAGGAGCGCAAAAATTATGGCTGGTGCAGGAGAAGATGTGTTGCGTACACTACAATCTTTACCAGGTGTACTTGCGCCAAACGATTTTTCATCACAGTTAATTATTCGTGGCAGCGGACCGGATCAGAATCTTATTATTATTGATGACATTGAGGTGTTTAATCCATACCGATTGTACGGCGCTGTAAGTATGTTCAATCCTGATGTAGTTTCAGATGTGAATTTAATAACCGGTGGTTTTCCGGCAAAATACGGAGATAGATTATCTGCTGTTTTAGATGTAACAAACCGTGAAGGTAATACTTCCAGAGATGTTAGCGGTAGTTTAAATGCATCGATAGTAGCAGCAAATCTTGTTTTGGAGGGCAGGAATCCCTTTGGTCTTCGCGGAAGCTGGTTGTTTAATTCACGAAGAACTTATTACGATTTGATTATTGAACCGTTTGTTAAAAGTGCCGGTTTGGTAGATAATAATACAACCCTGCCAAACTTCCTTGATTTCCAGGGAAAATTAGTGATCGGACCGTATGCGGGGCACAAGATTTTGCTTAGTGGAATTATTTCGCGTGACGGTGTTGATGTTGTAAGTGGTGAGCAAAGAAACACTCCCGACAGTATCGGTGCATTTAACGTTACACGAAATGATCTGGCAGGTATCTCATGGTATTACTCTCCCAATAAAAATTTTCTGAATAAATTTGTTGTTTCATATTATAAAAATAGCGGCACAACGGATTTTGATTCTCAAATTCTTGATCCCTCTTTAAACAGAAGTAGTTTTGACAATTCAATACCGGATACACTTGCCCCGTATCTTCTGGGCTTAAGTTTTGATGGAATTTTTTCCTATTCAAAATATTCGGTTGATGATAAAATTTCGTATCTCGTTGGTGATCATATATTTGATGCAGGAGTTGGTGCAGATTTTATGGAAACTGTCATCAATTTCAATTTTGATCTCGACCCCCAATTAGATGCGATCTTTGCTGCCAATCCTCAGTTCCGTTCTGTGTTAACCGATTTGAAAGATGTTAAATTTTACAACCGATACCGCGCTTATCTTCAGGATAACTATAAAATAACTGATAACTTTTTTATTCAACCAAGTTTAAGATTTGATTACTACGATATTTTAGACAAAGCATACATTGCACCGAGATTATCATTATCATATGCTATTGATGACATAACAACTTTAAGAACTACTTGGGGAATTTATTATCAATCACCGGGATATGAAAAACTGCGTGATCAAGGCATTCTTTATGATCTTGCAGATGAATTCACAACAAAGCTAAATGCTGAAAAAGCTGTTCATTATGTGGCAGGTATCGAACGATGGCTTTCGAGTGAATGGAATATTCGGCTTGAAGGTTATTATAAAGATTTTACGGATTTATATATTCCGAATGTTGTTGGCGGAAATTTATTTGTAACCGAGGAAATTCCCGGCAAAGATCCGAAGTATCCTTCCGGCTGGAGTTTACCTGCCACTGTGAGGGGAGATTCTGCGACTCAAATTCCAATTAATGGTTCGATTGGTGAAGCATACGGGTTTGAAATTTTATTGGCGAAGAGAAATGTTCTTAATAACAGCCGATTATCCGGCTGGATTTCCTACGCATTTGCTTTTGCCAATCGTTACGAAAATGGTGTAAAGCTTCCTTTCAGATTCGATCAGCGGAATACTGTAAACGTTGTTTTGGATTACAGGGTTAACAACTGGTTAGAGATTGGCGTTAGATGGCAGTATGGTTCCGGCTTTCCTATAAGCGAACCAATTGGTATAAAACCGAGGATTGTTCCTGAAGACAGAGATCTAGATGGAATACCCGAAACTCCAGTAATAGCAACCAGAAGTGGAACCGCAAATGCAAACGGAGAAGAGGAGGTGATTTATGATATTGATTTCGGAAACGTGAAACTTAACGGGCGTAGACCTGAATATCACCGGCTCGATATAAGATTAAATGCCTTTGCAGATTATTGGGGGCTCGATTGGGTTTTTTATCTCGACGTAATAAATGTTTATAACCGCTCAAATATTCTTAATTACGATTATTTTGTAACGCAAAACTTAGTATTAGCAAGGGAGCCAACTACAATGTTTCCGATACTTCCAACACTCGGTTTTAGCGTTAAGTTTTAATTTTCTTTGTAATTATAATTAACTTACATTTCATTATGCCGCAAGAATTCGAATCTCAAATATTATCAATCTCTGATTTAACAAATCAAATTAAACTCTCCATAGAAAAGAATTTTTCACGAATAGCTGTAATAGGAGAGGTATCAAATTTTAAGGCACATGTATCCGGGCACTGGTACTTCAATCTTAAAGATGCTGATGCTGTTATCAATTGTACGATGTGGAAGGGATTCAATAATTATGTTTCTGTTAAACCTCAGGATGGTATGAAGGTTATCGTTAACGGTAGGATAACAGTCTATCCACCGCGTGGTAATTATCAAATTGATGTGCGCTCAATGAAACCTGCCGGCATGGGTGAACTGCAGGAGGCATATGAGAAACTGAAGCAGAAACTTGAGGAATTAGGGTTGTTCGATGAGGAGTATAAAAAACCAATTCCATCGTTCCCCCAAAAAATAGGAATAGTTACTGCCATAGACGGTGCAGCATTCAGAGATATGATAACTGTTGCCGAAAGACGTTATCCGTTGGTGGAATTAATAATTGCACCGGCAACAATGCAGGGCGGCGGAGCTGCAGAATCAATTGTCCAGAGTTTAAAACAATTAAATAAGGTAAAGGATATTGATGTGATAATTGTTAGCAGAGGCGGTGGTTCAATTGAGGATTTATGGGCATTTAACGAAGAGATAGTAGCCCATGCAATTTATGAATCGATAATTCCAGTAATTAGTGGAGTTGGACATGAAATTGATTTTACAATTTCAGATTTTGTGGCTGATCTGCGTGCTCCTACACCATCGATTGCAATGGAATTGGCAACACCGAATATGAATGAAATTATTGCCTTTATTTCTGAATTTGCCTATAATACTACTCGTCTGATGAATAATATGATTAATGATTTAAGTGGGAAGGTTCATTCGATTGTTAATTCCTATGCTTTCGGATATCCGAAGGATTTAGTCAGAAGACGGCAGCAGCAGATCGATTTTTTAATTTCCAGAATATTGAACGATACGGAAATTAAAATTCTGACTTATAAAAATAAAACATCAGTTTTTTCAAAAGTGCTTGAAACATATAATATTAAAAAAACATTAGAACGGGGATTTGTTTTGGTTAAACAGAACTCTAAGTATGTTATTAGAGCATCAGAATTTGAAAGTAAAAAAAGTGCTCAACTGATATTCAGTGATGGTAATATAAAAGTGCGAACATAGTTTTAAATTATATTTATATTTAATGGGTAAGAAAAAAATAAAAAATAATTTTGAGGAAAATCTTTCAAGACTGGAAGAAATAAGTAACTTATTAGAAAGTAAAGAAATTGGTCTTGATGATGCAATATTGCTTTTTGAAGAAGGCATAAAGTTATCCAAAACCTGTATAACTAATCTTAAAAAAGCCGAGTTAAAAATAACAAAATTAAAAAGTGAGTTATCAGATATTGCATTAGAAGAAGATGATGAATTTGTTGAAGATTAATATTAGACGGAGAAATTATAAATGATAGTTGAAAAGAAATATCCGGTTTTATCCACAGTTGATTCACCTGCGGATTTAAAGAATCTGGAACTTGCTGATCTTAAAATATTATGCACCGACATACGTGAATATATGATTGATACTATATCTGAAATTGGAGGGCATTTTGGCGGCGGATTGGGAGCTGTAGAACTAACAGTAGCAGTACATAAAGTTTTTAACACACCGTATGATCTTGTAGTTTGGGATACCGGCCACCAAGCCTATCCGCATAAAATAATTACTGGAAGAAGGGAAGCGTTAAAGAGAATAAGAAAATTAGGCGGAATAAGCGGGTTCCTGAAAAGAAATGAGAGTGAATACGATACATTTGGTGCGGGTCATGCATCCACATCAATTTCTGCAGCATTGGGTATGGCGCTGGCAAGGGATATGAAAAAAGAGAACAGGAAAGTGATATCCATCACCGGCGATGGAGCAATGACCGGTGGAATTGCTTATGAAGCAATGAATAACTCGGGTTTAAACAAATCCGATCTTATTGTTGTCTTAAATGATAACCAGATGTCTATTGCTCCGAATGTTTGGCAATTATCAAACTATTTTACTGAGATGATAGCGCACCCGGATTATAATAAATTAAAAGGACATATATGGGATCTAACAGGAAAGCTTGACAATTTTGGAGACCGGCTTAGAAAAATTGCGGCAAGGCTTGAAACCGGAATCAAGTCTTTTATTACTCCGGGTATGTTGTTTGAAGCTTTAGGATTTAGATATTTCGGACCTATTAACGGGCATAACTTACACCAGCTTATAAAAATATTTAATCAGGTTAAAGATTTGAAAGGCCCCATTTTAGTTCATACCATTACTCAAAAAGGTAAGGGATATGAGCCGGCTGAGGGTCACTCCCAAAGACTTCATGCATCTACTCCCTTTGATAAACTGACCGGTAAAGCCATAAAAAAATCCAGCACAAATCCTTCATACACAAAAATATTTGGTGACGCACTTGCGGAAATCATGAACAAAAACAAAAACGTTGTTGGAATTACAGCCGCAATGCCCGATGGCACAGGTTTGAATATTGTTAAAGAAAAACACCCTGATAGGTATTTTGATGTTGGTATTGCGGAGGCACATGCGGTCACTTTTTCTGCGGGATTAGCCACACAGGGGATTATTCCTGTCGTTGCTATTTATTCAACATTCCTGCAAAGAGGATTCGATCAAATTATACACGATGTAAGTCTTCAGAAATTACATGTTGTTTTTGTTTTGGATAGAGCAGGATTAGTTGGTGCTGATGGTCCAACTCATCACGGTGTTTTAGATCTCGGTTATTTAAGGTTGATACCAGGCATGATAATTATGGCTCCAAAAGATGAATCTGAATTGCGCGATATGCTTTATACCGCAGTTGAACATTGCAATGGACCTGTTACAATCCGCTATCCAAGGGGCTCGGCATTAGGTTTGCCCCTAAAAGATGGATTTGAGAAAATTGAAATTGGTAAAAGTGAATTATTAGTTGAAGGCGAAGATGTAGCTCTATTAGCCTTAGGAACTATGGTAAATTATTCACTAAAAGCAGAAGAGTTACTTGGGTACGAAAATGTTAATGCAGCAGTATTTAATATGCGATTTGCTAAACCTCTCGATACAAACATATTGGATGAAATTGCTGCCAGGTTTACAAAAGTTGTTACGCTTGAAGATAACAATCTCCCCGGTGGATTTGGAAGTGCTGTATCAGAATATTTTGTTGATAAAAATTATAAGAACGATATCTTAAGAATAGGGATCCCTGATAAATTTGTTGATCATGGAACTCAGCAAGAATTGCATCAGCTTTTAGAAATGGATCCTGAAGGTATATCGAAAAGAGTTAAGGTTTTTTGCGAAAGTAAAAATGTTAAACAGGGAGTTGCTGTTTTATGAATAAAGTTAAAGTTGCGATAATTGGATTGGGAGGTGTCGCTCAACTTGTTCATTTACCACATTTATTAAAAATTAAATCTGTCGTACTTCAATCAGTTGCAGAAATTAAAACTAACAGACTTAATGCTATAGCTGAAAAGTTTAATATCCCTGAACGTTACAAAGATTACCGCGAGCTTTTGGTGAAAAGTGAAGTTGATGCAGTTATTGTAGCAACTCCCACTGCTTTACACAAAGAAATTGCAATCGATTGCTTAAATGCAAAGAAAGACCTATTAGTTGAGAAACCTATTGCACGTACATTTAAAGAAGCATCGGCAATTGTTAAAGCAGCAAAGAAAAATAATAAAAAGTTGATGGTTGGGATGAATTTAAGGTTCCGCCCTGATACCTTATTGTTAAAATCTCTAATTCAATCTAAGGAAATCGGGGATCCGTTTTATGCAAGAGCTGTTTGGATTAGAAGGCAGAGCAGTGAAGAAAAATGGTTTATGAAAAGGGAGGATGCGGGCGGTGGTGTAATCCTCGATCTGGGTATCTCTCTACTCGATTTATCATTATGGTTAATGGATTATCCAAACGTAAAAACTGTTCAAACTCAAAATTTCTACCAGAACAAAAAAACATTGGAAGATACATCAATAAGTTTTATTCGGTGCGATAATTCAAAACTTATTAATATTGAAACAAGCTGGGCATTACCGGTGGAAAAAGATTTATTTCAATTATCGGTTTATGGTTCGAAAGGAAGTGTTACTTCAACACCTTTACATTTATATAAAAAAGTTGAGAATCAAATTATTGATCTTAAACCAACCTTATCAGAGAGCCCTTCTCACCTATTTAAAAAATCGTACCTGAATGAACTTAAAAGTTTTATTGGAGCCGTTAGGGGGTTGAATCCTATCTTTTCATCCGGAGAACAAGCAGTAGAAAGATTAAGAGTGATTGAAGCAATGTATAAATCAGCAGATAGCAATCATGAAGTAAAGATTTCTTAGAAGATGAGTAAGATACTATTGGTTGATGATGAACCGGACATTTTAGATTTCCTCAAATACAATCTGGAAGCAAATGGGTTAGAGGTTATAGTTGTAATAATGGATTAGAGGCTCTTGACAAATTATCTGAAAACCCCGATTTAATTATTTTAGATATTATGATGCCTCACCTTGATGGATATGAAGTTTATAAAAAAATAAGAGAGAAAGAAGATTTTAAGGATGTACCGATAATATTTTTAACTGCTAAATCGGAAGAGACCGATGAAATAAAAGGTCTGGAACTTGGAGCAAACGATTATATTCAAAAACCAATCTCACCCAAAAAATTAATTGCGCGAGTTAATTCTAATCTGCGAAAAACCAGGATTAACAGATATGGTTCGGGTGAGTTAATGCAGTTAAAGATCGGACCGTTATTGATAGATAAAGAAAAGTATTTGGTAAATATTGATGGCACTGAAACATTTTTTCCACGAAAAGAATTTATTCTGTTATATTTTCTTGCAGGTAATCCGGGTAAGGTATTCAGCAGGGATGTGCTGTTAAAAGAAGTTTGGGGCGAAGGCGTTTTTGTAGTAGATCGGACTGTTGATGTTCACGTAAGAAAAATACGCGAAAGATTAGGCAAACACTTTTATTTAATAGAAACAATTAAAGGAGTGGGATATAAATTTAAAAGTGTTGAATGAAATGAAATCCAACCTCAGATCTTCCTTAGTCTATATAAAAAGAATATATTCTTTTTTTACTAATAGTTATTGTCACTTTCTATCTACTATCAGAGTATAATCTAAATTTACTCATCGCTTATATTTTACTTGCTGTATCCGGCTTGATAATAATATTTCAAGTGGGCAAAGGAAGAAATAAAGAACTTGGTCAGATAAAAGCAATTATTAATAATATAACTATAAACAAGTATTCCTCAACTAATGAAATAGTATTAACAAAAAACCTGGATTCCCTGGAAAAGGAAATAAAGAAATGTATCAGAGGAGTAAAAATGATATTGAATATCTTAATAAACTTCAGAAAATGCGTTCACAATTTATTGCGAATGTTTCACATGAATTAAGAACACCAATTTTTACTATTCAGGGCTATATCGAAACACTTTTAGAGGGTGCCATAGATGATCCAAATGTGAACAAACAATTTCTTCGGAAAGCAAATCAGCATACTATTGCTCTAAGTAATCTTTTGATCGATCTTATTGATCTTTCTATGATAGAATCAGGTGAATTGAGAATGAGTTATAGATACTTTATTGTAAACGAATATTTAGGCAGAGTAGTGGAAGAAATGGTTCCACTTGCAAAAGAAAATGATTTGGAACTAATTTACCATCCAGCCCGTGATGACCTTGAAATATTGGGTGATAAAGAAAAGTTAAAACAGGTTTTTGTTAATATCATTCAGAATGCAATCAAATATACAGAAAAAGGAAAGGTAGAAGTATTTGTGGAAGAGGATAAAAAATCTGTAAAATTTATTATTAAGGATACAGGGATTGGAATACCTGATAAATCTGTAGGCAGAATTTTTGAAAGATTTTACAGGGTTGATAAAGCACGTTCACGCTCAGTAGGGGGAACTGGCTTGGGGTTGGCAATTGTTAAACACATTTTAGAAGCGCATAATTCCACAATTGAAGTGAAGAGTGTGTTAAACAAAGGAAGTGAGTTTAGTTTTGAATTAAATAAATGATAGTGGATAATTATCACTCAATTCAAGTCGGATAATTAAAACCATAAATTGACATATTTCTTTTTTTTAGCTAACTTTATAATCTAAATTTCAAAAAAGAGGTATAGATGTTTGCTGTTGTAAATATAGCCGGACAACAATTTAAGGTATCTGAAAATAATACGTATTATGTCCCCAGATTATCAAAGGATACCGATAAAAATATTACTTTTAAGGAAGTATTAATCCTTAGTGATGACAAGAATATAAAGGTAGGCAACCCTTTAGTTAAAGGAGCTAAGGTAACTGCAAAAGTTTTGGAACACTTAAAAGATGATAAGGTAATTGTGTTTAAGAAAAAACGAAGAAAAGGTTATAGGACATTTAATGGGCACAGGCAGCAGTTAACAAAAATCGAAGTTACAAAGATTGGTTGAAGGAGACTAAAGAATGGCTCATAAAAAAGGACAGGGATCATCCAGAAATGGTCGCGATAGTAATCCTCAATATCTGGGTGTTAAAAGATTTGGTGGCGAGAGTGTAATTGCAGGAAATATTTTAGTAAGGCAAAGGGGTACGAAATTTCATCCTGGAGTAAATGTACAAAAAGGTGGTGATGATACTTTATTTGCTGTTGCAGATGGATTTGTAAAGTTTGTGACAAAAAGAGGGGGTAGAAAATTTGTTAATGTTTATCCCGCATAAGTTTTTACTAAATATTTTATCATAAAAAACCCTCCGGTTAAGGAGGGTTTTTTGTTTTAATATTTTTTTCTCCCTTCTGAGGAGAGATAAAAAGAGGAGACCTAGAATCCCAATCGTTCCATATCTCCAACCAAAGTTTTAACTGAATTAATTGAATTATTAAAAGCACTCTGCTCATCTTCATTCAGTTCAAATTCAATTATCTTTTCTACTCCGGTACTACCAAGTATTACAGGCACACCAACATAATATCCATCCACTCCAAATTCACCTTGCAAGAATGCACAAACAGGTAATAATCTCTTCTCATCGTAAATGATTGCTTCCGCCATTGTAACTGCTGCAGAAGCAGGAGAATAAAATGCTGAACCTGTTTTAAGCAGCGCAACAACTTCACCACCCGCTTTTTTTGTTCTTTGAAGCATTGCATCCATTACTTCTTTTGCTTTAACTGCATCGCCGTATTTTCTTTCAAGCAGTTCCATTACAGGAAGTCCATTTACGTTGGCATAGCGAACTATCGGGACCATCGTGTCTCCATGCCCGCCTAATACCATAGTATTGATATCTTTAACCGATACTCCAAGTTCCCAGGCAATGAAAGTAGAAAACCTTGAAGAATCTAAAATGCCTGCTTGTCCCAAAACCCTGTGGTGTGGTAATCCAGACACTTTCTTAAAAAGTGTAACCATTGCATCAAGTGGATTTGAGATGATTATAACTATTGCATCAGGAGCATTAGCTTTTACCCCCTCAGCCACAGATTTCATGATCTTCGAATTTGTTGTAAGAAGATCGTCACGGCTCATGCCGGGTTTTCGTGGTAAACCTGCAGTTATTATAATAAGGTCGGAATCAGCAATATCTTTATAATTGTTAGTTCCGGAAACTTTTGTATCAAACCCATCTATCCGTGATGCTTCTCCAATATCAAGGGTTTTTCCCTGAGGCAGGTCTTCAACAATATCAAACATCACAATATCGCCAAGCTGCCTTTGTGCAATTAATTGTGCCAATACACCGCCGATTTGTCCCCCTCCGATTAATGCTATTTTTTTCTTATTCATTTTAACTCCCACTAATTAATATTAAGAATATTGAATATTAAAATAAAGAAAATTTGTAAGACTAATAAACGAAGTGTTAAAAAATGTAATCCAGAAAAAATTGTATTAGAGATTTAATGTAAGAATGATTTCCATCCCCGATGGTGTTAAATTATATTCCACGTTATCCATATAAACACGCATCAAATATACTCCCCGTCCGGATTCATTTAAAAGATTTTCCGGTTCAGTTGGGTCCGGGATGTCGGTGGGATCAAATCCTTCCCCCTCGTCTTTAATCTTTACAACCAATTTTGTTTCATTTACCTTTACATCAATTGTTACCATCTTACTTTGGTCACATTTGTTTGCGTGAATTATAGCATTGGTTGTAGCTTCTGTAACTGCCAGCAGAACATTCGCAAGCTGGTCATCAGTTAAGTTAATATCTTTACAGAAATAGTTTACAAACTCCTCAACAGTAATTAGATTGTTAGGGTTGCTTTCTATTTCTACATTGTAATTTTCTTCTGCCAATTATTACCTAAAATGATATAGATTAAAATAATGAAATTTTGGAAATTTTCAATTTTAAAAATTCCAATTCATTGCCATAGTAAAATTTGCTCTTTCTCTATCAGGAGTATCATTGATCGAGATGAATTCATACCAACCGTCAATTTTTAGATATAGAGAATTGTACACATTATATAATATTTCTATTAAAGGGCCAACGCTAGAAAATTTTGTATCCGGTACTCTTGTAAGCCCATTGTAACTAAAAGTGTTCAGTGAAAAATATCTTACTCCGGCACCAAGGAATAATTTATTATATTTATGCACGATTTTTAAATCTGCAAATATTTCACTTAAAAACCTTACGGGTCTTTCAGAAAACTCTCCCCAATTTAAATCTGCATTCTCTGAAAGTTTAATATACCCTGTTATTATAAAAGCCAATTTTTTACTCAGGGTAATACTACTCGAATCAGTAGCGGTAAATTGCCTGAATGAAAAACTTCTTAAATTTGAAATTCGATCTTCAAAATCAAAAATGGTATAATTTGCTGACACTTCAAAGGTGTTTAATGAAGATACATTTACTCCCCTGTAATATCCGCCGGCAGATAGACGCAGCACATCATTAACATTATTATTTGAGCTGCGGCTTGCAAACAGGTAAACCACATGACTAATTGTTGCTTCGGAATTTATAAATATTTGAAAAAAAGGTGAGAGATCTTTTAAATAGCTGAGTCGGATAATTGTGAGAAGTTCATCTCTGTCGTCGTCATTATTCTGGCTGGGTGTATCATAGCGGAGTTTATTGTGATAGAGACTTAGTATGATTCTATCAGATCTTGAGAGTTTAAAATTACCAGAAAACGAAATTGTTGCCCTTACAGAGTTGTTATTTTTTTTTCTCTCGATTTCAGACCGATCATTAAAAAATATTTCGTCAGCACCATTAAAGGGCTTGGTTATATGTTTCTCGTCCCTTTCTGCCAGGTTAATTTTTAAAGTTCCATCGAAGAAGGAAGAATTGTAAATAAATGATGATTCAAAATTTAAAATCAATTCTTCAATTTTTTTGTTGAATATAGCTCCTGATTGTACCTCAACTGTCTGATATCTTTTATCACGATCAATTGTGCGCCATTTAACCCCGCCTAAAATTTCCAGGTCTATATTCTTAATAAAATTATTATATCGCAATCTGTCTTCGGCATAGAAAATATTTTCTGTTCTGCTTTCTATGTTATTTATTACATCAAACACAGATGATGTGATTGAATCAGCTGGGAAATAAAAATCTTTTCTTATACTGGAATAGCTTCCAGTAATAAAATTTGTTACATGGTTGTTGAAAGGATTTACTAAAGATAAATCAAAATATCGTATCAAATTTCTTCTTGGAAGAATATCCTCATTCCTGAATTTAAAATTTGAACTAATTGTAAAATCAGGAAACTTAAGATTAGTCATTAAACCTTCAAAGCCATAAAGAGGTCCTGTGTCTGTTGCACCCAATTGTTGGTTCGTAGTATATCCGCCAAAAGGTGAAAACGAAATATCATTGGAAAAATGAATATTACTAAACAGAGATAAATAATTTGTAGTTGCCTGATTTAGCTGAATATTTCTATTATCCGATAGAATAATACTGCTGGCAGAAAGACCAAGATCAAACCCTTTAGTTATTTTGTGCTTTCCGGTAAGTCCGAAATATTGTTCATCCCGTGTACTTTGCGTTGTCGAACGAAAAAAAGATGATCTGAAATTTTCATTCAAATTGATTGTTAATCCTGAATACTGACCAAATAAATTGAATCCGGTGTTTAAATAAAACGTGTTAAGGACTTTATTAAAATTTGAAAAAAACTTATTACCCGTTTGCTCTCGTGCAAGATATTCCAATGTATCAACTTTACCCTGTGCAAAACATAGTGGGACATAAAATAAAATAAGGCAAATGAAAAATAACGAAGTTTTCAACAACATAACCTTTTATCAGATCTTAAAAAATATCCTGAGCGCGAATATCAAAATCAAATTACTAAGAAATGTTAACCTAAAAAAGGAATAATTTTAAATAGAAAAAGAATTTATTTTTCTTTTTAATAACTAATTTACAGGTATAAAAATAAATTGCTTAATAAAATATTGCTGTATTAATATCTCACGTTACGCAATATTATGTGAATTGCCACGACTTTTAAGTCGTGGCAAAAAGACACTACGAAAACCGGGCTTTAGCCCATATTGTTTTGTTTTTTTTGGACTAAAGTCCAGAACATTGAGGACTTTTTAACCCACGCCCTAAAGGACGTGGCAAGTCAAAAACAGATTTTGCGTAGCATGAGTTAATATGTAGTAAACTCAATTATCTCCTCTAAATTCCAGTGGCGAAAAATAAATCAGTAAAAAAAACTAAAAAAAAGAATCCCTTACAAAAAGATAAAATTACCGTAAAAGAATCTTTTACCAGATTAATAGAATCTTCTTATTTCGGACTGTTATTGGCGGACACTTACTTTGTAATTCTTTTAGTACTAAGTTTTCAATTCCACAAGGTTGGTGATTATGGTGCAGAAACAGATTTCTTTTGGAGTTATGTGCCAGCGGCAAAAAGTTTTTTAAATGCAACCCTGCAAATCGATCCTTTCACAGGTTCGATATATTCGATTATACTTGGACTGGTTAATTTAATTATTTCTGATTATTTCTATTCCGGAATTCTTATTGGAATTATTTCTGCATCATTTGTAATATTTCTAACATTTGAACTGCTTAAAAGAATATTCTCACCAACCGTTTCATTTTTTGTTTCATTAATTCTTATTGTTAATCCCGTATTTGTTCAATATACATACAGCGCCGCAACAGACATGATTTTCAATGCTCTTGCTACCTCAGCTTAATTTTTCTTTCTTAAGAATAAGCAGCTTAATTACAAAAACCTGGTTATTGCCGCCATCCTTGCTGGACTAACTTATCTTACGCGATATAACGGACTGTTCCTGCTCGGATTTATTTTTATAATTCTGTTTGTAAATTATTGGGATATTCCATGGATAAAACGAGTAAGATTTTCGGCACTTTATGCGGTTACCTTTTTACTAACAATCACTCCTTGGGGAATTTATTGTTTAACTGAAAAGGGAAGTTTTTTTTACAACCAAAACTATAAAAATCTTGCCTATGAATTATATGGAAAAGGGATAATTGCCTGGGATCAATTTTGGTTTAAAGAAAGCAGTAGTTTAACATCATTATTCGATGTAATTGGAAGGGATCCATCTAAATTTATCTCAACAATAATTGGAAATATCGGTGAACATTTCATACTGGATATGGAACGGCTGATGGGATGGTATGCTGGAGTCTTCATTATATTAGGTTTGATATTACTACTAATTTCAAATCCTTTGAAGAACTGGAAAAGTAAGGAAACAGGGTATTATCTATCGAATCTGTTTTTCTTTGAATTATTATTTCTGGTATTTTACAGTGAAAGATTTTCTCTTTTTCTCATCCCGTTTTTTGCAGCAGTTTCTATACATCCTTTTTTTAATGAAAGATTTAAGTTGATTAATAAATTTCCAGCTGCCATTGGGTACATTGTTGCAATAATATTAGTTGGGCTCACCTTTGCAAATTCAGTTTCATTCAACAGTACACGAATTGATTCAGGACCTAAAGAATTACTCATATTGAAGAAACGGCACAAAAATAATATCCCACTCTCTGAAAGAGGATTAATATTGGCGAGCCGAAAACCACACGCTGCTTATTATTTAGATATGAAATTCTACTTATTGCCAATGGCTGATAATTATGAAGAATTCGTTCAAAAATTAAAACAAAAAAATGTCGATTTTCTTTATTTCAGTCCTATTGAAGCATCAATGAGACGTGAATTACAAGTTCTATTAAATCCAAATTCAAATCGTCCCGGTCTGGAAGTAGTAGTTTACTTTAACAATCTTCCATCTGTGCTTTATAGAGTTGTTCAATAATCTTCCCCTAAGTAAAATATATTTTAAGTATTTAACAATGTATCCATTAAATATTGAATTACTTTAAATTGACAATAGTACAATTTTTGAATAGTTTTAAACTTAACTATTTAATAGATTTTTATGTTAGAGACATACATTCCTATATTACTGGTAATAATTTTTGCTCTTGGATTTGCATTTGCAACAGTATTTTCGTCAGGCATCTTCGGACCGCAACGACCAAATAAAGAGAAACTATCAACCTATGAAAGTGGTATGGAACCGGTAGGCCTTGCTGCGAATAGAATTTCAATAAAGTATTACCTGGTAGCAATGTTATTTATCATTTTTGATTTGGAAGTTATATTTATTTATCCATGGGCTGTACAATTTAAAGAGCTATTTAGAGAATTCGGTTTACAGGTTTTTTTTTCGATGATGTTATTCCTGGTAGTGTTTGAATTAGGTTTCCTGTATGCATATAAAAAAGGAGGGTTTAATTGGGATTAGAATCATTACTTAAAGAAAACGGATTTTTTACAACAACTGTTGATGCTCTGGTTGCTTGGTCAAGAAAAAGTTCAGTATGGCCAATGCCTATGGGAATTTCTTGCTGTGCTATTGAGATGATGGCAGTTGCTGATCCTAAATATGATATTGCTCGATTTGGATCCGAAGTAATGAGATTTACACCAAGGCAATGTGACTTAATGATTGTAGCAGGAACAGTTACATATAAAATGGCTCCAGTTGTAAGAAAAATATATGATCAGATGCCTGAACCAAAATGGGTAATCGCAATGGGTGCTTGCACCGCAACAGGTGGAATTTACAGAACATATTCGGTAGTGCAGGGAATAGACCAATTTGTTCCGGTTGATCTTTATCTTGCCGGCTGTCCCCCAAGACCTGATAATCTTTTAAATGCATTAATTGCAATACAGGATAAAATAGGCAGAACAAAAGCTGCTGATTTTAAAAATGCAGAATTACCCGGGTTAAACGACAAACAAAATAATTGATTATATGATTTCCGCAGATTCATTATCTCAAAAACTTAAAAATCAATTCCCTGAAACAGACTTTGATATATCCGAATACCGTGAAGAAATCACGGTTCAATTTCCAAAAATGATTGTAATCGATCTATGTAAATTCTTAAAATATGATTCAGAATTAGAATTTTTACTCTGTGAGGATATAACTGCAATTGATTGGGCAAAGAGGAAGGAAAGATTCACCGTAGTTTATCAGCTATACTCTTTCAAAAATAATTTAAGATTAAGGTTTAAAACCAATATTGATGAATCTGAACAGTCTGGAGAGACGGCAGGTTATTTTATAGATTCAGTAACTTCAGTTTGGCAAGCAGCAAACTGGCAGGAGCGCGAAACTTATGATATGTATGGGATAATTTTTAAAGGTCATCCCGATTTAAGAAGAATGTATATGCCGGAAGATTTTGAATATTATCCTTTGAGAAAAGATTTTCCATTAATGGGCATTCCCGGATCTATTCCTCTCCCTAAAAAATAAGAAGACTATGGATAGTGAATTAAAAGAAGTTCATCCGAAAATTATTCAAGCGCTTTTAGATGCTGAAACAGACATAACTGTGGAAGATGCACTTGAAAGTGAAATGATACTTAATATGGGTCCGCAGCATCCTGCAACACATGGCGTTTTGCGTTTGGTGCTTCGTCTCGATGGTGAAACAGTAATTGCCTGCGTACCCGAATTAGGTTATCTTCATAGAGGATATGAGAAACTGGCTGAAAACATGAGTTATTATGAATTCATCCCTCACACAGACCGTCTGGATTATATTTCGCCGATGGCAAACAATGTTGCCTGGGTTTTAGCTGTAGAAAAACTTGCAGGAATTGAAGCTCCGCCGCGAGCTCAATATATTAGAATGATGGTTGCCGAACTTGCCCGGATTACTTCTCACCTTGTGGCTATTGGTACATTTGCAATGGATGTTGGCGCTTTAACTATTCTACTATGGACTTTCCGCGAACGTGAAAAAATTCTTGATATATGGGATATGTTGTGTGGTGCCAGGTTTACAAATAGTTATACTCGTATTGGAGGTGTTGCAAACGACGTACAACCCGAAGTACTTGCAAAAGTAAAATGGTTTTTAGATCAATTTGATGATAACCTTACTGAGTGTGAAAAATTACTTAATACAAATAGAATATTTATTGATCGATTAGATGGCATCGGAGTAATTAGTAAAGAAGATGCGATTGATATTGGCTTTACAGGACCAAATATTAGAGCCAGTGGGGTAGAATTTGATTTGCGAAGAGCACAACCATATCTCAAATACCAGGAAATAGATTTTAATATTCCTGTTTATAGCGAGGGTGATTGTTTAGCAAGATATTTTGTTCGTGCCGATGAAGCCAGAGAAAGTGCAAAAATTGTTAGGCAAATCCTTGATAAAATGCCGGAGGGTGAAATTCTTCTTAACCAGCCAAAAAAAGTTCTTCCCCAGAAGACAGAGATATACACAAAAATGGAAGAACTTATAAATGATTTTATGATTGTTAATTTTGGTATCAATCCACCCGCAGGAGAAATTTATCATGCTATTGAAGGATCAAAAGGTGAATTAGGTTTTTATTTAGTAAGTAAAGGTGAAGGTCATCCATGGAAGTGTAAGATTCGTTCTCCCTCTTTTTGTAATCTGCAGGCACTTTCAAAATTAGTGGTTGGTCATATGATCTCGGATGTGGTAGTAATAATCGGCAGCCTCGATCCTATTATGGGTGAGGCAGATAAATGATTAAGTTCAAGAGCAGGAGTGGATATTGGATTTAATTATGAAATTTAACCATGAAAAGTTGATAGTATAGCAGCGCTCATTGGAATTTATTGAGTTTGTGAATGACATTATTACTTCTAAAATAAATACTATAAGTACTATTGAACAACTTGATCGGGCTTCTTCTTCAATCCATTTAAATATTACTGAAGGAACGGGCAAATATACCGGGACAGATAAATGTAGATATTATGATATAGCATGAGGATCAGCACTTTAATTTGTTGCATGTTTGGATGTCCTGTTAAAAAATATTTCAGATAAGGTTGTTGAGAACGGAAAGAAATTTTTAGTGATAATTGTATCAATGTTAATTGGATTAATAAAAAGCAATTCCGAAAGAGTATATGAAGATGAGATTGAATGCAGATTATCAGAAAAAGATTAAATATTAATTACTTAAACTTGAACTTACACTTGAATATGAACTTTAAATTCACCGAAGAAAATCTGAACAGAATTCAAGAGGAAATTAAAAAGTATCCGGTTAAAAAACCGGCAGTTATGGCAGCATTGTATGTTGGGCAGGAACAAAATGGTTACATCTCCAATGAAGTAATAATGGAAGTTGCCGGCTTGCTTGAAATGACACCTGAAGAAGTTTTGGGAGTAGTTACATTTTATACAATGTACCATCGGAAGCAAATGGGAAAATATCATATTCAGGTTTGTACAAATGTATCTTGTATGCTTCGAGGAGGATATGAAATCTGGGATCAGGTGAAAAATAGACTCGGTATTAATAATTTGGAAGTTACCGAAAATCATAAATTTTCAATAGAAGAAGTTGAATGTATGGGAAGCTGCGGTACTGCTCCTATGATCGCTGTGAATGAAGATTACTATGAGAATCTGAATAAAGAAAAAGTTGAAGAAATTTTGGAATCCTTAAGTAAAACAAATTAAATGGAAAAGATAGTCCTCCCTGATATAGAAAACTTTCATCAAATTGATGTCTACCTTGGTAACGATGGTTATAAATCAGCAAAAAAGGCATTTGGGCAAACGACAGATGAAATAATTGACCAGGTAAAAAAATCTGGTTTGCGAGGCAGGGGTGGAGCTGCTTTTTCTGCGGGCTTGAAGTGGAGCTTTATGCCGAAGACCACAGATAAACCAAAATATCTTTGTGTGAATGGTGATGAGAGTGAGCCGGGGTCATTTAAAGACAGAGAGATCTTTGAGCACAATCCACATCAATTGATTGAAGGTACACTTATCACTTGTTATGCAATCGGAGCAAAAGTCGCATACATTTATATCCGCGGCGAATATCACAAATGGATAAAGTTAATGCAGAAAGCATTAGATGATGCATGCGAAAAAGATTACGTTGGCGAGAAGATGAAAGAAACTTTCGGAACTGATTTTTATTGTGATATTTATATTCACAAAGGTGCCGGCGCTTATATTTGCGGAGAAGAGTCTGCTTTAATGAATTCTCTTGAAGGGCTAAGAGGCTATCCCAGAATTAAACCTCCTTTTCCTGCAATGAATGGGCTTTGGGGAAATCCAACTACAATCAATAACGTTGAAACAATTGCAAATGTTCCCAAAATAATTGAAAAGGGCTGGCAGTGGTTTGCCGCTATTGGTGAACCCAAGCATCCGGGAACTTTACTGTTTGGTGTTAGCGGGCACGTGAACAAGCCGGGTGTTTATGAACTGCCATCAGGAACCTTGTTGACAGATATAATTTATAAATATGCTGGGGGAATACCCGGAGATAAAAAAATTCTATGTGTTATTCCCGGTGGATCTTCAATGCCGCCGCTTAGAGGTGACCAGCTTGAAGGTGTTAAAATGGATGCTGAATCATTAAAAGAGGCTGGTTCTGCTATCGGAACCGGAGGAATAATGGTAATGGATGAAGACACCGATCTTGTAAAAGTGTTGGCAAGAATAACCAAATTTTATCACCACGAATCCTGCGGACAGTGTACACCATGCCGTGAAGGAACCGGTTGGATGGAAAAGGTGATTAATAGAATCTTAAATGGTGAAGGCTCAACAAATGATCTCGATCTTTTAATATCAATTGCAAACAATATAGAAGGCAATACAATTTGTGCTTTGGGCGAAGCTGCTGCCTGGCCTGTAAGGTATATGATAACCAGGTTCAGAGATTACTTTGAAGAAAGAGTAAATAAAAAAATAACCATACCGGTTAAAAACAAAGTTCATGCATTGCGGCACACTGCTTTTCCTCTAACCGATACCACCTAGCAAAAGCCCTACAATAATCCTGCATCAAATAGATTGTATGACAAGTTATAATGAAAGGATTGTCACTCCCACGAAAGTGGGAATCTCTTACATTATCAATCATTTAGATTTCCGTTTTTACAGAAATGACAAATAATGCATAGCTATATTACAACCTCAAAAGGAAGGAAATGAACCTATAAAAAGTGACAACTAAAATTTTTTTATTGCGATAACAGAGGTCTACTCTTTCCATTTGGCTGCGTAACCAAATGAACGTTCTATTGATTAACTCTGCTGCCCAATTCTCTATCAAGCATAAACAAACCTGCTTTGCTGTCGCCAAGCATTTCCATTCTTTTTACATTTTGCTGTGCAGTGGCTTCTTCCTCAACCTGCTCACTTACGAACCACTGCAGGAAGTTAACTGTTGCATGGTCTTTTTCACGGATTGATAGATCAAGAAGATTATTAATACTTTTTGTTATCTTTTGCTCATGTTCAAAGGTGTCACTGAATACTTTGAGAAAAGAATCCCATTCTGTCTTAGGTCCCCCAATCTTATCTAACTTTACCGCCCCGCCAATCTGATAGATATAATTAAATATTTTCATTGCATGTGCGTATTCTTCATCTGCCTGAAGCCGGAACCATTTTGCAAATCCCTGCAGATCATTCGATTCAAAGTAAGCAGACATTGATAAATAAAAATAGGAAGAGAAAAATTCTGCATTTAATTGTTTATTAAGAGCTTCTTGTATTTTTGGGGACATCATTTTAAACCTCTGTTTTTTTTTCGATTATATTAATTGTTAACAATACAAATATATAAAAAATGAATATCATTTAATGCGAATAATTATCTTGATACCCTATCAAATAAAAAGTAAAACCAAAAAACATCTAATAAAAAATAACTATTGCTCAGGTAAATTTGATTTTTAGAAATTCTCAATCATGGTTTTATTATTATTAAATAAGTATTAAAGGCGATTTATTTTAATTGAAGTAAACTATCTCGTGCATTAGAATTGATATTCCTCATCCCTTTAAGTAATTTTGCACACAATTATTTTTACGAAAATCAATATTCATTTTGAGGAGATAATCAATGGCAATTAAAGTTGGAATTAACGGATTCGGAAGAATTGGCAGGTTAGTTTTTAGAAGATGCCTTGAATTAGGCGGGTTCGACTTTGTACAAATTAACGATTTAACTGATTCAAAAACACTCGCACATTTATTAAAATATGACTCTGTTCATGGTAAATTTAATGGTGAAATTGAGGTGGATGGTGATAATTTAATTGTAAACGGAGATAAAATTAAAATAACAGCAGAAAGAGATCCTGCAATTTTAAAATGGGGAGCTTTGGGAACCGATGTTGTTATAGAGTCAACCGGTGTTTTTAGAACGCAAGAAGATTGTATGAGCCACATTAAAGCGGGAGCCAAAAAAGTTATTCTTACAGTGCCGCCTAAAGGCGAAGTAGATGCAATGGTTGTGATAGGTGTAAATGATGATGTTTTAACAGGTAAAGAACATGTGCTTTCTAATGCTTCCTGTACCACTAACTGTCTTGCTCCGATGGTAAAAGTTTTAAATGATGCTTTTGGTGTAGAAAAAGGATTTATGACCACTGTTCACTCATATACAAATGACCAGAGATTGTTGGATCTTCCGCACAGCGATCTGAGAAGATCAAGAGCAGCGGCAGTTTCAATTATCCCTACAACTACCGGTGCAGCGAAAGCAGTTGGAAACGTTATTCCGGAATTAAGTGGAAAACTCGATGGCTTTGCATTAAGGGTTCCGACTCCTAATGGCTCTATAACTGATTTAGTTGCAATATTGAAAAAGAAAGTTACTGTTAAAGAGGTGAATGATGCATTCAAAAAAGCTGCTAATGGTCCGATGAAAGGTATAATTGAGTACACGGAAGACCCCATTGTATCTGTTGATATAATAGGTAATCCGCATTCGAATATTTTCGATGCACTTTCTACAATGGCAAATGGTAATCTGGTTAAAGTTGTAGGTTGGTATGATAATGAGTATGGCTATTCAAGCCGGGTTGTGGATTTAATTAAGAAAATAGTTTAAAAGTTTTATTAATTGGTATTCCTTTCCCCGCACCTTGCGGGGAGATGAATATCTACTTCAATATTCAGAGTTCTGAGTTTCAGTTTGCAATATTGCTGGCATTCGGTGTGAAAAAAATTATTATTATAAATTCTCTTTCCTTTCCTTTTACTTAAATACTTTTTGGGAATCTGGTTAAGTAATAGTTGGGCAGTTAAAAAAAATATTTAGTAAGTGATTCTATGAAAATAAAAATAATTTCTATTTTATTTTTAACCTTATTCCTATATGGTTGTGATAATATTGTTGATTCTACGCCCACAAAGACTAATGGAGAAACTACAATAAATACTAAAATTGTAAATTTTAAATCTACCAGTTTTTCATTTTTACAAGGTGGTAATATTGATTTCCCGAATTCAAATAATATTATTCCTGACATAATGATTTTAGTTCAAACGGATGAAACTGGAAGTATTCTAGATGTTTTCTTTAGTCCTGGAATTGCTTTAAAACCTAGTTTTAATTTAATAAAACAAATAAGTGATATTGATTCTGCTCAGACTTTTTTTAATAATTTAAATGAAGTTCCCGACTCAAATTATATTGATCTGGCAATTCCGGTTAAAGAATACCAGATTTGGGCAGTCAAAACAGTTGATGATAAATTTGGTAAAATTTTGATACTAAATACAAAAGCATTCACTGATAGTTCTAACACGAGTGCACCAACTCCATACGGAGAAGCTACTTTCAAATGGAAGTATCAACCAGATGGCAGTAGAATATTTTAAATACTGTATAACAGCTAATCAAACCTATCATTTCTCTCGTTTGGTAGTTGTGTAAATATTATGTTTTTGTTGTTTGTTTAACATAGCATTTAAGTGTAGTGTAATAAATAAAAGTTAGTCGCCGTGATTGAAAACAAATTAAGCACGGATTATAAATAATAAATTCGTTGTTAAATAATCTTTGCTCTTTGGGGCGGACAAGTTATTTGCAACCCCGTTCGATATCAGAAATAACATATATGAAAAAATTAACTGTAGATAATGTTGAATTAAAAGATAAAAAAATTTTATTAAGAGTGGATTTTAATGTACCATTAGATGAAAATCAAAATATTACAGATGATACCAGAATAAAAGCTTCACTTCCCACCATAAACAAAATAATTAATGATGGCGGTAAAGCTATTTTAATGAGCCATTTTGGAAGACCCAAAGGTGAGAAGGATCCTAAATTTAGTTTGAAACCTGCAGCAGACAGGTTGGGGGTATTGCTTGGAAAAGAAGTAATGTTTATGGATGATTGTATTGGTGAATCTGTAAAAAAAAATGTTGATGCAATGAAACAAGGAGATATACTTTTATTGGAAAATGTTAGATTTCATAAAGGCGAAACAAAAAACGATGCGGAGTTTGCAAAAGAATTAGCGTCATTAGGCGATGTTTATATTAATGATGCGTTCGGAAGTGCTCATCGTGCTCATGCTTCTACAGAAGGTGTAACAAAATTTATTGATACTTGTGCTGCCGGTTACCTGATGGAAAAAGAACTGGATTATCTTGGATCAGCTTTGGTAAATCCTGAAAGACCATATTGCGCTATTCTTGGTGGAGCGAAGATTTCGGGAAAGATTGATGTTATAAATAATTTATTGGATAAAGTTGATACTCTTATTGTTGGTGGAGGAATGGCGTTTACATTTTTTAAAGCGCAGGGAAAAGAAATAGGAAATTCTTTATTGGAAGAAGAAAAATTAGATTTGGCAAGGGAGATTTTACAAAAGGTTGAAAAATCTAACGCGAACTTTTTACTCCCTGTAGATGTCATCGTGGCTGAAGAATTTAAAAATGATTCAGTGTTTGAAACCGTTTCTGTAGATAATATCCCTGTAGACAAAATGGGATTGGATATAGGTACTGAAACAATTAAATTATTTACCAAAGAATTGTTAAACTGTAAAACTATAGTTTGGAATGGACCAATGGGAGTGTTTGAAATGGAAAATTTTGCAAAGGGAACTTTTTCCATTGCTAAGGCACTTGCTCAAGCAACAGAAAATGGAGCGGTAACTGTTATTGGCGGCGGTGATTCCGCTGCTGCAATTAGTAAGGCTGGCTTGGTGAGTAAAGTTTCTCACGTTTCCACAGGTGGTGGTGCTTCACTTGAATTTCTGGAAGGAAAAACTCTGCCTGGTGTTGCTGCATTAGATGATGTATAATAAACAAATAAATAAACAAAGGTAATATTTTGAACGGATCTTATAGACCAAGAGGATTTGGTGGCTTTAGTGTTTTTCCTCCCGTAATTAAAAATCTTTTAATCATTAACGCGGTTGTATTTTTCTGCCAGATAATATTAAATGAAGTGATGATAGGAGGAATACCGGGAAGGTATATTTTGAACAAGTGGTTTGCTTTAAATCCTATCGGAGATATGTTTAACTTTCAAATTTGGCAATTAATTACATATCAATTTATGCATGGTGGTTTTGGTCATATCCTTTTTAATATGTTTGCTTTGTGGATGTTCGGGATGGAAATAGAAAATTTGTGGGGTTCAAAGAAATTTACTTATTATTATCTTACCTGCGGAGTTGTTGCAGGATTATTCCAATTGTACTTGCCTCAACTGTTTGGTTCTTCTTCAGCCGCTTATACTATTGGTGCTTCGGGCGCAATTTATGGTGTTCTTATTTCATTCGGAATGCTCTTTCCCGAACGTCAGATTTATTTATATTTCTTATTCCCGATAAGAGCAAAATATTTAATCGGCTTTTTAATAATCCTTGAGATACTGCTTGTGAATAGTGCTGGAAGTAATGTAGCCCGCCTTGCACATATTGGCGGTGCTTTGACAGGTTTTATTTTCATTATGTTAGATAAATCCATCACATCACCCGTAAAAACTATTCTGATGGGGAAAAGGTCTTTTTCATCAAGAAGCAGTTTTACAAATCCGTTTAAAAATCTGGGTAAAAACTTTAAAAAGAGAAATGATAATATTCAAGATGCAAAATATCACGATATAAACGATGGGAATGATGATCAGATCTCTCAAGAAGATATCGATAAAATACTTGATAAGATCAGTATGTCAGGATATCAAAATTTAACTGAAAAAGAAAAGAAAATTCTTTTTGAAGCAAGTAAAAAAATGAATTAAAGGTGTTGAACTTTATTAGAAATCCTGTTCTTATAATTATAGTACTAACGTTTATTGTAAATTGTTCTAAAGAAGAAAGTTTACCTGAAGACGAATTTATAAAAGTTTATGTCGGTATATTGATTGCACAAGATACAATAACCGATAAATCTATTACAACCGATTCGTTAAAAACTTTGATACTTGCTGAATATGGAATCAGTGATTCAGTCTATAAAAAGACAGTAGCTTACTATAACTCATCACCTGAAAAATGGGAAGAGTTTTTCGATAAAGCAATTCTTCATGTTGAGAAATTAAAGTCTAAAGAGAAAGACTAAATTTATTTTTTGCAATTATTATTCTTATTTGTGCATAAGAAATATGTGCCGGCAGCCTTTCTTTTAATTCTTTTAATGAAGAATAACCCTTTGTGATCTCATCTGTTACTCTCTTAATACTTGCAGAATCGAATAGATAATCTACCTCGATAGCTTGATTATATTCAAGTATAGTTTCAATCTGCATTGAAATGACTGGTTCGGATAATTTACGTAGTTGAGAAATTTCTTTTAAAGTATACTTTTTCAAAAGCATATTATATGTTTCATTTATATTTTGAGGTAAATCCCTGCTGTATTGTTTTGGCTTATCTTTCTTAGCATCGCTTTTTATTGCTTCCAAAAAATCATCTCCTATCTTGTTAAACATTCTATTACTAAATCCTTCAATGCTTAAAAGAGATGTTTTTGTTTTCGGTTTAATTTTTACAACCTTTTTTAATAATTCATCGGGGCAGAGGAGGTACTGTGTTTGTAAAAATTTCTCTGATGTTTTTTTTCTTATCTCGCGTAATTTATGATATAATTCAAGGTCATTATTAAAATCATAGGATTTATATACTTTCGTTAAGACTCCATCTATTTTATTCATACCAGCGTCAGTAATTTCTATGTAGCTATTATTACCAATGGTTTTAGACAAATGTTTTTTGGTTATCAAACTCTGCACTACAATATTTATTTCGTTTTTACTATAGTTTGAAGCAGCGCCGAAACATTCAAAATTGGTAAAGCTGCTTTTTTCTCTTTCGCCTCTTAGTATTTTTATAACTAAATTCTTAGGCAATGCAGTTGCAGCTTCCGATATTGTTTTTAGTATTAATTCGGATATATATTCAAATGCTTTGTCGGGGATTTTATTAGTAGCGGTACAATTATCGCATCTTCCGCATTTGTAGTTTTTTGCATCTTCGCCAAAATAACTTAGGATAAGCTTAAATCTGCATTCGTTAGTAAAAACATATTCAATCATCTTATCCAATTTTTGCTTCGAATTAAGATATCCTTCATTTATTTTTTTGTAATTTAATCGAAGCCTTTCCTTTTCTACACGAGGAGCAGTTAGAATAATAGTTTCTTTTTCTATTGAAGGACGAAATGAAATCACACCGAGATTATCAAGTGTTGTCAAAGACTCGTATAGATTTTCCTTTTCTATACCCAGCAGTTCAGAAAGATGGGCAATCGAGATTTGTTTATGTCCGCTGAGGATTTCACTTCCGAATTCCCTGAGCAAAATTAAAATACTGTTTTTAATTTCCGCATCCGATGTTCCTCTAACAAACTCCTCTAATCTATTTCTACCCAGAATTATTTGTATTGTATCCTTTTTCTCAAATTCGGAAACTCTTTTTATATATCCTGCATTTTCTAAAAATTTCAAAGATGCATAAAGTAATCCTCTGTTGATGCCCATACCGGTATAGTTGGAAATATATTCCTGATTAATAATCAGTTCGGTAGTGGGTAAACTGTTTATCGCAACCTGGTTATAATCATTTATTGCGCTATAAATACTTTGAATAAATTCCTTTGTTGGGTGTGAATTTGATATAAAAAAATTCTGAATGTTAATATCATTATCTTCATACAGAAGATAGACATCAGAATTCACTCCATCTCGTCCGGCCCTTCCGATTTCCTGGTAATAGTTTTCTATAGAAGCGGGCATATTATAATGAATGAGGAGTCTTATATTTTTTTTATCTATACCCATTCCAAAAGCGTTTGTAGCACATATTACACGAAGCTCATTATTTATAAAATCATCCTGTACTTTTCTTCTCTCAATTGGTCTTAAACCAGCGTGATAGTAACCACATTTAATTCCTTTAATAGTTAGGAATTCTGCTGCCTCTTCAGCTTTTTTTCTAGAGGATGTATAAATAATTGCCGCTCCATTAATAGTTGTTAACAATTCTAAAAGTTTGTTTTTCTTTTTAACATTTAACTGAACATTTAAATAAAGATTATCTCTCTCAAAGCCCTTAACAAATATTTTTGGATCTTTAAATTTTAACTGGTTGCTAATATCTTTAATTACTTCAGGAGTAGCTGTTGCAGTAAATGCAGATACTTTATTCAGTGAACAGAATTCTATAAACTCATTGATTTTTGTATAACTTGGTCTGAAATTATGACCCCATTCACTAATGCAATGAGCTTCATCAATAAAAAGAAAATTTGGAGATAACCTGTGTATTCTTTCTGCAAAGGATTTATTCTCTAATCTTTCCGGAGCCAGGTACAGGATCTTTATTTTGCCAAAAGAAATTTTCCGAAGAACTTCTTCCGATTCTCGAATACTCATGGTACTATTAATAAAAGCCGCAACTTCATTTTTTCTATTCAGGCTATCTACCTGGTCTTTCATTAAAGCTATTAGGGGGGAGATTACAATTGAAAAATTATCCGATATAAGTGATGGAATTTGATAACACAAAGATTTACCTGCTCCGGTCGGCAAAACAGCAATTACCTGGTCGCCGCCAAGTATGGATGAAATTATTTCTTCTTGTCCGGGTCTTAATTCAGTAAAACCAAAATATTTTTTTAGTGCTGTTTTTATCTCTTGCACGCAGTTGTTACTATTTATTTAATAATGGTATTTCTTATAAATAAGGTTGTATCTTTTCTATCGTAAGTTTATTTTCACTTTCAAATTTACAATAACTTTACGATTAGATAAATATAAATAGGTCATTATTATTCCGGTTATTCGCCGATTATTTCCTAAAAGCGATTGTTTTAATAAATAAACTCAGTAGTGTATAAACCAAATAAATCCTAAATTATAAACTCTTAAATGCCAGCAATAGAAACCACATCATTATCTAAAGTTTATGTAACATCTTTTGGCAAAAAGAAAGTTAGAGCATTAAACGAGTTAAACCTCACTATTGAGAAAGGTACCATTTTTGGTATGCTCGGTCCGAACGGAGCAGGTAAAACAACACTTGTAAAACTTTTATTGCAAATAATATTTCCCACTTTTGGCACTGCCCGGCTTTTAGATATGGATATTAATGATTATCATCTGAAAAAGAAAATTGGCTACCTGCCGGAAAATCATAAATATCCCCCCTATTTATCGGGCGGCGCAGTTTTAAAATACTTCGGTAAGTTAAGCAATATAAATGGGCTGGAACTTGATAAGAAAATTGATGAACTGCTTGAGCTTGTAAATTTAACGAAGTGGAAAAAAGCAAAGGTAAGAACATATTCAAAGGGGATGATGCAGCGCTTAGGCTTAGCGCAGGCACTTATAAATGATCCGGAGCTGATCTTTTTAGATGAACCAACCGATGGTGTTGATCCTATTGGTAGAAAGGAAATAAGGGATATACTCCTGGAATTAAAGAGCCGTTCAAAAACAATTTTCTTAAACAGCCATTTACTCTCTGAGGTTGAACTGATAACCGACCGCGTTGGGATATTAAATAAAGGAAAGTTATTACGCGATGGTACGGTAAGGGAACTAACTGAAAAGAAAGAAGAATATAAGATAACCGTTAGTGATGAAGAATTTGAACTGACAAGATATTCTGATAAGAACATAATCATTACAAAAAGTAATAGCGGTTCATATTCTGTAAAAGTTGATGATATAAGAACAATGAATTTGCTTGTTGATAAATTGAGAAATGATAGCGTTTTGATAAAGGAGATTGTTCTACAAAAGGACACACTCGAAGAGATGTTCATCTCTCTTATCAGCCAGGAAGAGAAGGGGATAGAAAATTGAATAACATTCTTACAATAGTGAAATTTACTTTAGCAGAAGCATTAGCAAGGAAAGTTTTTTTGTTCTTTGCAGCAATTACTCTGCTTGTGCTTCTGGGCACTTTGTTAGTGATTGGATTGGTTGATCTTGAGACTTTGATGGGTATTACAAAAGCATCGGATCAAAAGCAGCTTATGGGAGAAATTGTAAGCTCGATTGAACTATTAATTGTTAATCCCTTAGCAAATCTTGGTCTGCTTCTCGCAATATTTTCTAGTGCCAGTTTTGTACCCGTAATGCTTGAGAAAGGTAACATTGATCTTTTGCTGTCTAAGCCAATATCAAGAACCCAACTGCTGATTGGGAAATACTGCGGTGTTGTTCTCTTCGTATTCTTAAATATTTTATTATTTGTTTTCGGTATCTGGTTGATAATTTCGATCAAGTTCGGTTATTGGGACGCCTCTTTTCTAACTCTCTCGCTAATAATAACATATACTTTTGCAATTTTATATGCTCTTATTTTATTTTTTGGAGTAATTACAAAAAGTTCAATCCCCGGGATGATGATAGCATATCTCATTTTTTTAATACTCAGTCCATTATTACTTTTATACAAAGATAAATTGAATGAATTTATCTCCAGTGAAATTCTTAAAACTTTTTTAGACGGATTATATTTTATAATACCGCAAACCGCTGAACTGATGGGAACTATAATGATTGATCTGGCAGCAGGAAAAGGAATAACAAACTTTCAATCTATTTTAACATCATTATTATTCTTAATTTTATTTTTAGTTTTTTCTGTTTTATTGTTTAAGAGGAAGGACTTTTAAGAAAAAATCTGAAATTACTATCCATATTAGATAACTGGTTTATTCAACTTGAACATGTTAATAGTTGCAATGTGGATAATTAATTTATTATATGTGAATGAGATTATAATAAATTTTAAGACTTAACCGGATTAATTATGGCAGATGAAGAATTAAAATTAGAAGATTTACTCGAAAGTACACGAGTTCCGGATGAAACTGATACAATATCAAAAGTTGTGATAATCGGTGCCGGAGTAATGGGACAGGGCATTATACAAACTGTGGCTTCAGCGGGATTGGAAGTATTGATTGTTGAACTTAACAACAAGAGCTTGAAAGAGGCAAAGAATTCTCTATCTGATTTTATTGATAATGAGATTACAAACTAATGAAGAATTAGTTATAGCAATGGATACAAGTGAAATAGTTTCAGAAATGTTGGAATCAGCCTGACATTTTTTAATGAGATTAAAAATATTTTTTTGAAGAGGTAAAAATGCAATTTGGTTTAAAGGGAAAAACAGCTCTCATTACAGCGTCAAGCAAAGGTATAGGAAGAGCTGTGGCAGAAGGTTTCGCTTCTGAAGGATGTAACGTAGCAATATGTTCACGAACAAGGAGTGATTTACTTGTAACTTCAAAAGAGTTAAAAGATAAGTACAATATAGATCCACTTTGGTGTGTATGTGATCTAAACAAGAGTTCCGATATAGAAAACACTTTTAAAGCGGTTATTAATGAATTTGGTTCGATTGATGTATTGGTAAACAATTGCGGCGGACCGGTTACCGGTTACTTTAACAATTTGGAAGAGGAAGATTGGAACTTCGCATTCGAACAGGTACTTATGAGTGTTGTGCGTTTTTCTAAACTTGTGCTTCCTAAAATGATTAAGAATGAGTGGGGCAGGATAATTAACATCACTTCCATTTCAGTAAAGCAGCCGGTTGATAAATTAATGCTTTCTAACTCACTAAGGGCGGGTGTTACAGGATTTGCAAAATCCTTGAGTAATGAAGTAGCCAGACATAAAATTACTGTTAATAATGTTGCACCAGGATTTACGTTAACCAACAGATTATATGAATTAGCCGTTGAGCAGGCAAAAGATAAGGGTATATCCCACGAAGAAGCTTTAGCAAATATGGCTAAACAGATACCAGTCGGTCGTCTTAGTGCCCCGGATGAGATTGCTTCGGTTGTACTTTTTCTTGCGTCAAAGAAAGCCAGCTATGTAACAGGTATCACAATTCAAGTCGATGGAGGCTATACGAAGAGCCAGTATTAAATATTAAATTATAATACTCATCTTCCATTCTAAATTGCCTTCGGGATCTAAAAAATAAATAATGCAGAGATTCTGAAATAAATTCAGGATGATAAATTCAACTAAATTTAAAATCTTGAATGATATAAGATCAGGATAAATAAAGATCAACTTTTCCTCATAAACAGAGGACACAATGAAATATCAGGTAGAAGTAAATATCCCTCCGGATTATATCAACGATCACCTTTATCTAAAAAATAAAGTAGTTAAGAAACTAAAAATATCTCCCAATGTAATTACCACGATTAAAATTGTTCGGCGATCTTTAGATTCACGTAAGAAACCTGTTTACAGAATTTTGGTTGAAGTTTATGTTGGCGAAGAACCTGAAAATACAACCGAAAGAATTAACTATACCAAAGTAAACAGCGAAAAAAAAGTTTTAATTGTCGGCTTCGGTCCGGCAGGAATGTTTGCCGCACTCCGCTTAATTGAACTTGGAGTTAAACCCATAATAATTGAACGGGGAAAAAATGTTCAATCCAGAAGAAGAGATATAAGAGATTTACAACAGGAACATATTGTTAATCCCGATTCAAATTATTGTTTTGGGGAAGGCGGTGCCGGCACGTATAGTGATGGGAAGCTCTATACACGATCATTAAAAAGAGGAAATATAAAAAAAATATTTAATGTGCTGATTCAGCATGGTGCTGCTGCTGATATATTTATAAACGCACACCCTCATATAGGTTCGAATATATTACCAAAAATTGTAACGGGTATAAGCAATACAATAACTAATTGCGGCGGTGAAATTATTTTTAACTCAAAAGTAACCGACTTTATCCTAAAAGATATAAAACTAATCGGGGTAATTGTTAATGATAATGAAGAGTTCTTTGGTGATGCAGTTATTCTCGCCACAGGACATTCTGCAAGAGATATATATTATCTTTTATACAAGCATAAAATTAAAATTGAGCCAAAACCGTTTGCAATTGGTGTAAGAATTGAACATCCGCAAAGTTTAATTAATGAAATACAATATCATTCAAAAACCAAAAATGAAAATCTTCCGCCAGCAAGTTACAATTTATCCTGCACGGTTGATAACAGGGGAGTGTATTCGTTTTGTATGTGTCCCGGAGGTATTATTGTACCGGCTGCAACTGCTAAAAACGAAATCGTAATTAACGGGATGTCTCTCTCAAGAAGAGATTCGCCATTTGCTAATTCTGGGTTGGTTGTAAGTGTCGGAGAGAAAGAATTGAAAAACTATAATGAAAATTACCCATTTAACGGTATTAAATTACAGCAGGAAAATGAACAGTTAGCTTTTCGTTTAGCCAATTACTCTCAGGCAGCGCCCGCTCAAAGAGTAACCGATTTTATAGAAGGAAGATACTCGCAAACACTCCCGGCTGCTTCATACATTCCCGGATTAACTTCTGCAAGATTGGATATTGAGTTACCGGATTTTATAACACACCGGTTAAAGATTGCATTAAAAGTCTTTAATAAAAAGATGAAAGGTTACTATACAGAAGAAGCCCAAATAGTTGCACCTGAATCAAGAACCAGTTCGCCAGTACGAATTCCCCGCAACAAAGATTCTTTTATGCACGAAGACATTATAGGATTATTTCCAACAGGTGAAGGTGCGGGTTATGCAGGCGGTATAGTTTCTGCTGCGATTGATGGAAATAATTGTGCGAATGCCGTTGTACAATATCTTGGATAAAAAAGGTGATCAAAAATGACCGCCTTAATACTGCAAATAATATCACTAGTTTCAAATGATCCTTTGTAACCTATCAATTCAGCTAAGAATTAATCAGGTCACTTCAAAAGGATTATTTTTTCTGATTGTATGTAATTACCTGATTTGAGTTGATATACATACATTCCGCTTGGTAGTTCTGACCCATTAAATGAAACCTTGCAGCTGCCGGCAGTTTTTATTTAATTAACAATTGTTTTAATCTCTTCACCGAATGAGTTGTAAATTATTAAACATACAAAAGCAAGGATATGGGTAGATGTTGAACTGGACTATGGGAAAACAATAGCCAAAAAAGAAATTGGTATAGACTATTTTTTAAAACGTGAACAGGCATTAAAATTTGGGATAATGAAAGTTGCAGCAAGGTATTGGGTTGGTTTGTTAAATGATTTGAATTGGAGTGAGACAATTAAAAAGCGATGTGACAAAGAAGGAATAAATTGGCGTGTATTGATGTAGCACGTATAACGACGTCACTTTTCACCTGTCCGCCCCTAACTACAATGCCGAACTGAAAAACTACTGCCAAAAATTATTAAAAAATTTATTTAATAGAACAATGTTACTTGCACTGCTTACCTTTTGCTCCTAACCCGAAAGCTTGAAAAATGCCGCACTGAAAACGCGGTCGGGTGGAAAAGCTTGGTTATTGCGATAATTTATGCTGACTTTAATTCCCCTTTATTATATTTATGAATTAAACTTGAAATTAACGTTTGATATGGAATCCCTTCTTCAACAGCTTTAAGTTGAATATCATAATAATCTTTTGAGGTTAAACGAATATTTATTCGCTTGTTCTTTGCCATACTTTCTTTAGCTGCCTGGATGTAAACTTTTTGATTTCTTTTTTTTATAGGTTTCCATTCTCCTTTTTTATAAGATTCAATCAATTCTTTTTCTTCTTTATCTAAATATTTCATTTTATGCTCCTTTGTTTAAATATTTTCTTGTTGCTTCTCTGCTTGGATAGATTGTTTTTAAGAAATATTTTTCTTTATTTTCAACAAAAGCAACGATATAAACATAATCTCTAATTTCAATAACAAACATTTTTTGATTTGGATATTTTTCTTTGTTTGAATTTTCAATTACTTCTAATAATTTATCATTTGATATTGCAAAAACAATTTCTTCGAAAGATATGCTTCTTGTTTCTTTTAATAAATTATTTTTATCTTCCTCCCAATCATAATATTTCATTATTTACCCAATAATTGTGTGCCTTATAGGCGTACGATATAAAAAAGTATTTCAACTAAGTCAAGAAGTTCTTACTGATTTATTGTGGTATAACAGAGTTGCAGTTAAACCGTCCGCCCTGAAGAGACTGTGTGAAAATAAAGAAATTACATTAACCCACGATTTCAATCGTTGGAATTTGGACAAAAAACAAATATACTATCAACCGTTTCAAAGGTTTTTACAATATTCTCACAGTCTCTGAATAGCGATATAGCTTAACAGAACAACTAATTATTTATTAAAAATATTTTTTGATATAAAAATTATTAACGGAGATGAAAAACCATATATAAAAACAACTTTTATCTTCACAAGTTTGAATGATCTTAAGAAAAGAAATAAAAGCCTACAGTGAGAAC
>SMVB01273209.1_pt1 | contig 37970 bp, 35 predicted proteins | sample 2456461 | NCBI WGS metagenome assembly SMVB01 (sample SAMN11095934, study PRJNA526329) | marine sediment metagenome | biome: Marine sediment; feature: Surficial sediment; material: Deep marine sediment; isolation source: Hadal surficial sediment | place: Pacific Ocean | collected 2014-05 | depth...
AGCCCGGACCGCTTAAACCATTTTCCGGATCAAGCACCAGTACATCACTCCCTGCAAATAGCAGCAGACTGTGCGAACACGATTTACTCCTGGTAGTAGTTTCCAGCAAATACGGATACTGATCAGGAAAAGCGGCACTGAGATCCGCCAGATTTGGTGTGTGTTGGAGTACACGGGTGAAGGGACCGCTTGTGGCGCCGTCCAGATTCAATTTTTTGGCTCCGGACACGTTAATACCACACTTGTTTCCTATCAAAAAAATTGCTCGCGGACGGTTTCAATCCTGAAACTGTTTAAAGATCAGTGTGCCGTTGGTTCCACCAAAGCCGAATGAATTGGACATCGCAATCCGGATGGGTCGCTCCTGGGCAGTATGAGGCACATAATTCAAGTCACACCCTTCGCTGGGCTTATCCAGATTGATGGTGGGAGGCGCAATATTGTCGCGCATGGCAAGCATGCTAAAAATAGCCTCTGCACCACCGGCAGCACCCAACAGATGTCCGGTCATGGACTTTGTGGAACTGACTGCAAGGCTGCCGGCATGATCCCCGAACGACGTTTTAATCGCATCCGATTCAGCCCGGTCGCCCAGCGGGGTCGACGTACCATGCGCATTGATGTAATCAACCTCTTCGGGATTTATCCCGGCGTCGCGCATGGCGATATTCATACACCTGCTGGCACCTTCACCGTCTACCGGAGGCGCCGTCATGTGATGGGCATCCCCACTCATACCAAAGCCGATAATCTCGGCGTATATTTTGGCGCCGCGCTTCTGTGCATGCTCGAATTCCTCTACGACCACAACGCCGGCTCCATTGGAGAGCACAAATCCATCCCGATCCCGGTCCCAGGGCCGGCTGGCTGCTGCGGGATTGTCATTGCGGGTCGACATGGCTTTGGCAGTCACGAATCCTGCCATTGCGGTTGGTGTCGTTGCGTATTCCGCTCCTCCGGCCACCATGACATCGGCATCACCGTATTTGATCATGCGGGCTGCCAGGCCAATATTGTGGGTGGCCGTTGAGCATGCGCTAACCACTGCTATGTTCGGTCCCTTGTAGCCATATCTTATGGACAGAGAGCCACCAATCATGTTGACAATGGAGCCGGGGATGTAAAAAGGAGAAACCCGGCGTGGCCCTTTGTCCCGGTACGTCAGCATCGTGGACTCAATGGTTGAAATCCCGCCTATTCCTGCTGCAAGGGAGAATCCAACCCTTTCGGGATTGATTCCGTTGTTTTCAGCGAGAAGACCAGCTTCCGACATGGCTTCCTGTGAAGCAGCCAGGCCGTAGTGCATGAATTTGTCGATACGCCGCGCATCTTTCGCCGGAATAAAATCAGTGACATCAAAGTCTCTTATCTCGCCGGCGATTTTGGTAGCCAGTTCAGACACATCAAACTCTGTGATCAGCTTAATGCCGCTACGACCGTTACAAATAGAGTCCCACGATTCTGCGACGGAATTGCCGACCGGTGATAACAGGCCCAGGCCGGTTACAACGATTCGACGCTGCGACACGAATGGAACCTCATCTGCTGAGCTCTGAACATCAAAATATCACTGTGTAGGGGGAGCTGATGTATTTGATTTTTTCAGGCAGGGAAACAAACAGCGACCGGCGAATGGCCGGCCGCCCTGAACCATAAAGTATGGAAATCTTCAGACGTTTGTTGATACGTAATCAATAGCCTGTTGAACACTGGTGATTTTTTCAGCTTCCTCATCTGGTATTTCGCACTCAAATTCCTCTTCCAGTGCCATGACAAGCTCAACCGTGTCCAGGGAGTCTGCGCCAAGATCATCGACAAAAGACGCACCCAGTGTGACTTCATCTTCTTTGACTCCGAGTTGTTCAATTACAATTTTTTTGACGCGCTCTTCAATACTGCTCATTTTATGTAGATTCCTATATGCGGTTTGCAGAGCCGCAATTTTAATGAATCTGCGGCTTCGATACCAGTTTTTTACCATTCGTGACAGTATGGTACTCCATCAGGTTAAAAAAACATTAAGCACCCTGTATTCAAGATGTTACCAACTCTCATTACCGACCATTCACAAATCAGGCCATAAACATGCCGCCATTGACGTGCAAAGTCTGCCCGGTTATGTAACTTCCCTGCCTGGATGCAAGGTATAACACGGCCCCCGCAATGTCCTCCGGTTCCCCCAGGCGTTGCAGGGGGATATCATTCAACATGCTTTCTTTTTGCGAATCATCGAGTGATCGGGTCATATCGGTATTGATAAAACCGGGCGCCACTACGTTAACCGTGATGCCACGTGATCCAATTTCCCGGGCCAGCGATTTACTGAATCCCACCATACCGGCTTTGGCCGCGGCATAATTTGATTGCCCTGCATTGCCAACAGACCCGATAACCGAAGCGATACTGATGATCCGGCCTGAACGGGCTTTCATCATGCCGCGTAAGCAGGCTTTGCTCAGGCGAAAAACAGAGCGCAAGTTGGTTTCAATAACCGCATCCCAGTCATCCTCTTTCATTCTCATCAAGAGTTGATCACGGGTTATTCCCGCGTTGTTCACCAGGATAACAGGTGCTCCCAGTGTGGATGTGACATGGGAAACCAGGCCCGGTGCTCCATCCGGATCGTTTACATCCAGTACTTCTCCAGTGCAGCCATCTGCGATACCCGCCAGCCGTTCGGAAAGGGCAACAGCGCCTTGCTCCGTTGTGGCCGTGCCGACCACTTGTGCACCTGCTGCGGCCAAAACATCAGCAATTCCTGCGCCGATTCCGCGACTGGCACCGGTGACGATCGCAACTTGCCCAGCAAGCCCCCAATCCAAAACAGACTTCATAATCAACTCCAATGTTCCAAGGTATCAGCGAGGTTTTCCCCGGTGATCAGTGCCGCAGAGCTAATGTCACGCGAGATTCGTCGATTCAGCCCGGTCAGAACTTTGCCGGGCCCACACTCTGCAAAACAGTTAACTCCGTTACCGATCAAGGCCTGGATCGTAGCTGCCCAGCGCACGGGTTGGGAAAGTTGCCGCACCAGTGCGTCACTTATTCCTTCTGCCGTTTTGTGAAAGCTAACATCGACATTGTGAATAACAGCTGTGTTTCCCGGCCCAATATTCAGCCCAGCCAGTACATCAGAAAGTTTTTCAGCCGCCGGGTGCATCAACGCACAGTGTGAAGGAACACTTACTGCCAGTGGAATGGTCCGCCTGGCTCCGGCCTCTGTAGCCGCCTGGCAGGCCCGATCAACTGCATCCTTGTCACCCGCAATCACAATCTGGCCCGGTGAATTAAAATTGGCGCAGGAAACCACCTGGCCTTGCTCAGCCTCGGAACAAATGTCTGCAAGCAATTGATCTTCCAGCCCCAGAACCGCCGCCATTGCTCCGGTACCATCAGGCGTTGCTGACTGCATCAGCCGGCCGCGTTCAGCCACCAGGGCAAGTGCATCCCTGAAGTCGAGCGAGCCAGCCGCAACCAGGGCACTGTACTCTCCCAGGCTGTGACCGGCAAAATAATCCGGATCGAATCCGCCCAGTGACTTCCACGCCCGCCAGGTCGCAATACCGGCGGCCAACATGGCCGGCTGGGTTACTTCCGTTTTATTCAGCTGCTCAGCGGTGCCAGCCTGGCACACACGCCAAAGATCATAACCAAGCACCTCCGATGCGGTTTTGAAAGTCTCCCCGACTTGCGGGAATTGTTCAGCCAAACCGGAAAGCATGCCGATTGACTGCGAGCCCTGACCGGGGAAAAGAAAAGCCGTATTATTCATGTCATTTTGTATTCAATTCAATATTTGATCAACGCCGAACCCCAGGTGAAACCGCCACCAAAGGCCTCCAACAGCAATAGGTCGCCGCGCTTGATTCTACCGTCACGAACCGCTTCATCCAATGCCAGAGGTACCGATGCCGACGAAGTGTTGCCATGACGGTCCACCGTTATTACCACCCGATCCATGTCCATTTCCAGTTTCTTCGCCGTTGCTGAAATAATTCTCAGGTTGGCTTGGTGTGGAATCAGCCAGTCCAGTTCAGACTTGTCCATATCATTGGCTGCGAGTGTCTCGTCCACGATTCTTCCCAGGGTTCGCACGGCAAGCTTGAAAACCTCATTTCCCTTCATCTGGATTTCGGCCTTGCCGTCATTGTCCTTGAGCCCGTCAAACCCCCGTGATACACCCACAGAGGTGCTCAATAATTCCGCATGGTGACCATTGGCATGTATATGAGTGGAGAGAATACCCGGTTCTTCAGATGCCTCCAGGACCACTGCGCCAGCACCGTCTCCAAAAAGAACGGCAGTTTCCCGCTTGTTCCAGTTGATCATCTTGCTGAGAGTTTCTGCGCCACAAACCAGGACTTTTTTCGCGTCACCGCAACGAATATATTTATCCGCAATGCTGAGGGCATATATGAAACCGGAACAGGCTGCATTGACATCCATCGCGCCGCAATTTGGCAAGCCGATCTTTTTTTGGACCAGGCATGCCGTACTCGGAAATATCAGGTCCGGTGTCGTGGTTCCCACGATCAAAAGATCAATTTCATCCGCTTCGGTTTCTGCCGCTTCCAGCGCTTTGCGACAGGAATGCTCGGCCAACACGGTAGTCGGTTCATCGTCATTGGAAATCCGCCGTTCACGGATGCCTGTCCTATCACGAATCCATTGGTCATCTGTATCCAGGATTTTCTCGAGGTCCTGATTCGTGACTACTTTTTCCGGGAGATGGCTGCCTGTTCCAATGATTTTTGAATAAATCACGATCTCATTTCCAGGTGATAATTGCGTATCGATGCCTTAATTTTTATAGGTACCTGCCTGCGTGCCTCACGACCGGCTTCGAGTATGGCCCTGGTCATACCATTGTAGTCAGCAGCGCCATGACTTTTAATCACCACGCCGTTCAGGCCCAGAAAGGGGGCACCATTATGCGATGATGGGTCCCTGCGCACCAGCAATCGCTGCAAAACCGGTTTCGCCAGCCGCGCACCGAGGCGACTTGCCCAGGTTTCGCCCAGTGATGTTTCCAGTTCTTTCGTCATCATTTTAGCAAGCCCTTCACTGGACTTGAGGATCAGGTTCCCCGCAAAGCCATCACAAACGGCAATATCCACTTTTCCGTTGAAAATATCGTAGCCTTCGATAAAGCCTGCATAGTTCAAGGGAAGATCGTTCAACATACCATGTGCCTTGCGAACAAGTTTATGGCCCTTGCTGTCTTCATGGCCCACATTGAGTAAGCCAACGCGTGGAGTTTCAACCCCCTGTACCAGGCTTGCGGTGACTGATCCCATAACGGCAAACTGTACCAACTGCTCTGCGCTGACTTTCAGATTGGCGCCCAGATCCAGCAGGCAGGTGTAACCCCTGATGTTAGGCAGGTAGCCCATTAAAGCCGGCCTTTGAATTCCCGGCAACGTACCAATCAGTTTGATCCCAAGTACCATCATCGCGGTGGTACTTCCGCCACTGATACATGCGTCTGCCTTGCCCCTGGCAACCAGTTCAAACGCATTCCACATGCTGCTGTGTTTTCCCTGCCTCAGAATTGCGGCGGGCCTGGCATCCATTGGAATGATCGAATCTGCACCGTGAATGCTGATTCTTTGTCGGCAACTGTCCGCAGGATCTGGCGAGGTATCTGCCAGGAGGTTTTCGATTCTGCCTTCGTCGCCAACCAGAATAATCCGCAAATCTTCATCGATTTTAAGCGCATTCAATGCCGCGGGCACGGATACTTCAAGGCCCTGGTCACCACCGTGGGCATCCAGGGCCAGATTCGTCGATGTGTTAACACTCATTTGGACGAAATTGCTACGAGGCTGGACCGAAGCAGCGTTCTGCGAAGATCCGTTGGTCGTTATTCGTCGTCGTCGAATTCTACAACCGGCGTATCGATCACTTTCCGCCCCTTGTAATAACCCTCGGGGCTGACATTGTGACGAAGATGAGTTTCACCCGTTGTCGGATCGATGGAAAGCGTCGGCGCTTTCAATGCATCATGCGAGCGGCGCATCCCGCGCCTGGATGGTGTTTTGCGACTTTTTTGAACAGCCATGGTTTTCTACTCCCAAATCAATTACTAAAATTTTCAGCGCAGTGGTCAGATTCCCGAACGAAGATGATTCATTCCATCAAATTCGCCACTGTTCATTAGCGCTCAGTTCTTTTTAAGCAAGCCATCAAGCCCGGCAAATGGGCGCTGAAGGATTTCCTTATTGTCATCAGACGGCGAACTCACTTCGCCATCTGTCGATAGTTCAATTTCATCTACCGCCGGATCTTTCGGTATCTGCGGTATGGCCAGCAGCAATTCGTCCTCGGCCAGATCCAACATGGCCAGTTTTCCGGCCTCATGCAGCAAAGGTTCGTAATTTTCCGGTAGCATATCCTGCTCGGAAAGCTCACGAATGACGGCCAGTAAACTGCTCCTTTTTACCGTTTCTGTATATTTTTTCAGGCTTCTCTGGCAAAGCAATATCAAATCCGCTTCGATGCTTACTTTAATAATCGCGTTGTGTTGTAGGTCAAAATAAAAATAAATCTCAAAACGGGCCTCACCCCCGCTCGAAGCAAGCAAAGGCGACAAACGCGTCATTTTTTTCAATGGCATGGTGCCGCGAAACACCCGCTGCCCCTCAGCCGCTTTCCAAGGATCTACAAAATCTGGAAAATCACGGGACATAGCTGCACAATACCCACTTCCGCCCAATACAAACGAACCATTTTACTACATAAATGAGCCCGCAGTCACATAATAGAACAATCATCCTGGCATCCTCGAGCCCGTACAGGAAAATTCTGCTGGGGCGACTGCCCCTGGATTTTACAGTGTTCCTGCATTCGATCGACGAGGCGCCGCTTCAGAATGAAGCCCCGGCGACACTGGTTTCCCGCCTTGCCCGGGAAAAAACACGGGGCGCTTCTGATGAACATCCCCAGGCAGTGGTTATCGGGTCGGACCAGATAGCTGTCTTTGAAGGGCGAATTATAGGCAAGCCCGGCAGCACCGATAAGGCGATTGCACAACTGCAACAATTCAGTGGTAAAAGCGTGCGGTTTCACACTGCTGTTGCCGTTGTTTGTGCCGAAACCTGTTTCTACGCCCATGCGACTGTTGATACGGATGTGTACTTCCGGGAACTGGAAGACTCGGAGATCAGGCGCTACGTAGCCATAGACGATCCCGTCGATTGCGCCGGTGGGTTTAAATCCGAAGCCGGCGGCAGCGCCTTGTTAACCCACATGATTTCTGATGACCCCTCATCCATCATTGGACTTCCGCTAATATGCTTGTCTTCAATGCTCCGAGAAGCCGGTATACGTATCCCTTGATTTTTATCAAGCAGCCCCGCTTACCATAGGTATCAATGACATAATCTGGCATAATATCCATGCACCATACTCGACCGTACGGAGTACCCCAATATGAGTAATTCAGACTACCGTCACTGGCGTTTGGAATTCGACCTCGACAAGGTCTGCTGGTTGACGCTGGACCGGGCTGGAGAGTCAGTAAACAGCCTCTCGAACGAAGTTCTCACCGAACTCGATAAAATTATTACGTCCCTGGAAAACCAGCCTCCCGTCGGTCTTGTACTTCAATCCGGCAAGAAAGGTTCTTTCATTGTCGGCGCCGATGTGCGGGAATTCGACCAGATAGAAAATGCAGAACAGGCAGCGGGCATCATTCGTGAGGCCCATGCACTGTTCAACCGGATCGAATCCCTGCAATTTCCTACCGCGGTCATTATCGAAGGTTACTGTCTTGGCGGCGGCCTGGAGCTGGCTCTGTGTTTTGATTATCGAATCGCTAAAAATACCGAAAACACACGGCTGGGTTTTCCTGAAGTTCGCCTGGGCATTTATCCGGCATTCGGCGGCAGCATGAGGAGTACCCGCCAGATCGGCGGATTTGAAGCTTTGCAGTTGATGCTAACGGGTCGAATGCTCAGGGCTCACCAGGCAAAAGCCAAGGGCCTGGTGGACCAACTCGTCGGTCCGTATGCGGAGTTGCGCTGGGCAGCCCGCAGGGCGGTCCTCGGCGGGCGTAAAAGCCGTGGACCGGGTTTTGCAGCAAAACTGACTAATTGGTCTCCGCTGCGTAAATTTCTTGCCGGACAAATGAGAAAAAAGACGGCTGCAAAAGCCAACCCGGCGCATTACCCTGCTCCGTTTGAACTGATCGATGCCTGGGAAACGTATGGCCAGAATCCAAAAGGAATGCTGGAACAGGAGGCTACTCGAAATGCCCGATTGATTACCGGCAGCACTTCGCGCGGCCTCAGGCGCGTTTTCTGGTTGATGGAACGTCTTAAAACCCAGGGTAAGAGTACTGATTTCAAAGCACGGCGGGTACACGTTATCGGCGCAGGCGTCATGGGGGGCGACATAGCTGCCTGGTGCGTATTGCAGGGACTGGAAGTCACCTTGCAGGACCGGGAAATGAAATACATTGAGCCGGCGCTTAAGCGGGCACGGACACTGTTTAAAAGGAAACTGAAATCTCCAGCACTGATCGCCGGAGCTCAAAGCCGTTTGAAGGCAGACGTCGACGGTTCGGGCGTTGCACGGGCCGATGTCATTATCGAAGCCATATTTGAAAACGCGGAAGCCAAGCGCGAGTTATTCAAAACCATTGAACCGAAAATGAAACCGGGTGCGATCCTGGCCAGCAACACGTCCGCCATACCGCTGGATGAACTGGCAAGCGTGCTTGAAAATCCGGCACGGTTGATTGGCCTGCATTTCTTCAACCCGGTGGCGAAAATGCCACTGGTTGAGGTTGTCTACGATAAAAACACCGATCCGGATGAAGTGGAGCGTGGCTCGACATTTTGCGGTCAGATAAACCGCTTCCCCTTGCCGGTTAAAAGCAGCCCCGGGTTCCTGGTCAACCGGGTACTTTCTCCCTACATGTTGAAAGCCATGCAGATCCACAGGGAACGCAAGGTACCCCTGGAAGCTCTGGACAAGGCTGCGACCGAGTTCGGCATGCCGATGGGGCCGGTCGAACTGGCCGACACGGTTGGGCTGGATGTCGGGCTCAGCGTCATGGAGCTGCTGGGTGGCGAGGATTCGGCGCAAGATGCAGCAATGCTCAAATCCTATGTGGAAGCGGGCAAGCTCGGAAAGAAATCCGGAGAAGGCTTCTACAAATGGAAGAAAGGCAAGCCGGTTAAGCAATCAGAAGCCTCTGCGGGCATCAATCTGCAATCCCTGGGTGAAGAACTGATGGCGCCTTATTTCGAAGAATGTGAGGCTTGTCTTGATGACGGGATTGTTGCCGACAGTGATGTACTCGATGCCGGCATGATTTTTGGAACCGGCTTTGCCCCGTTCAGGGGTGGCCCGATGTTCTACCGGACGCACAAAGGACAGGACGACGCAGTGCACACCATTGAAGAGTCACGCAAGAACGATGCGGTAAGTGAAAACCCCGAAAGCGAAGAGGAGAACACAAATGACTGAGCAGCTTCGCAGAATTGCAGTAATTGGCGGCAGCCGAATACCTTTCTGCCGATCCAACACCATTTTTGCCGACAAGACCAATATGGATATGCTCTCCAGTGTTATCCAGGGGTTGGTGAATCGCTTTGATCTGGAGGGTGCCCAGTTGGATGAAGTCGTGGCCGGTGCAGTGACAACCCATTCCAAAGACTGGAATCTTGCACGTGAAGCGCTGTTGTCCACATCACTGTCGCCACTAACACCAGGTATCACATTGCAACAAGCTTGCGGCACCAGCCTCCAGTCCGCCCTGATGATCGGCGCCAAAATAGCAAGTGGACAGATAGAATGCGGCATCGCAGCAGGAACCGATACAACCTCAGATCCTCCGATCACTTTTGGCCGTAAGTTTTCACAAAGGCTGGTCAAAGCGGGGGCTGCACGATCAGCAAAACAACGATTCAAGTCGTTCAAGGGTTTCAGACTGTCGGAACTCAAACCCTCTCTCCCTGCCAATGGCGAACCACGCACGGGATTGTCCATGGGGGCGCATTGTGAACGCATGGCTATGGAATGGAATATTTCCCGCCAGGAACAGGATAAGCTGGCATTGGAAAGCCATCAAAAAGCCGCAATGGCCTACGATGAAGGGTTTTTCGATGAGCTTGTGACGTACTGGGGCGGGGTCAGCCGGGACAACAATTTACGGGCCGATACCAGCCTGGAAAAACTCGCAACCCTGCGCACTGTATTCTCCAAAGATCCAGCAGCTACATTGACCGCCGGAAACAGCACGACACTAACCGACGGTGCAGCAGCAGTCCTGCTCGCTTCCGAGGATTGGGCCCGGGAAAGAGGGCTGCCGGTACAGGCATACATTACCGCTGGTCGCACTTCAGCCGTCGATTTCATCAATGATGAAGGCCTGTTGATGGCACCAACTGTTGCGGTTGCAGAAATGCTGCACCGATCCGGCCTGTCCTTGCAGGATTTTGATTTTTACGAAATCCACGAGGCGTTCGCAGCACAGGTTCTGTGTACACTGGCCGCATGGGAATCCCATGAGTATTGCACCAGCAGGCTGGGGCTAAAATCTGAACTCGGCTCAATCGATCGATCGAAGTTGAACATAAAGGGCAGCAGCCTTGCCGTTGGCCATCCTTTTGCTGCCACGGGTTCAAGAATTATTGCCACCCTGGCACAGATCCTGGAAGATGCCGGTTCCGGCAGAGGCCTGATTTCCATCTGCACAGCGGGTGGAATGGGCGTAGCGGCCATTTTGGAAAGAGAATGAAATCTGATAAGGATGCTGCTCCAACAGAGTCTGCCATCAAAAAAATCAGCAGCCCCTGGCTGGTTCCTTTTGATGGCAGCCTGGGGGTAGCTCCTCAGATATTTTCAGCTCCGGATGCACAGGCAGACTGTAAACACCTGCTCTACAATTCGCGTAAGGCGATTCGTCCTGTACAGAAAAAATTATACGCCGGTAAACAATTCAGCATTCTTCTCATATTTCAGGCGCTGGACGCGGCAGGCAAGGACGGGGCCATTCGGGAAATTTTTGAAGGTCTCGACCCGGCGGGCGTTAACATCTCTGCTTTTAAAAAACCAACAGCGCAGGAATTGGGTCATGACTTTTTGTGGCGAACAGCTAAAGCCTTGCCTGCAAGGGGTGAAATGGGTGTTTTTAACCGCAGCTACTATGAAGAAGTACTCACGGTCCGCGTTCACCCTGAGTACCTTGACAGCCAGTACGCAGGTAATCCGCCCAGTGCCCAGGCCCTGTGGCCCCTTCGGTACCGAGGCATACGAGAGCATGAGCGTCACCTTGCCACCGCCAACACCCTGATATTGAAATTCTGGCTGAATGTGTCGCCCGCCCGGCAGGCGCAACGATTTATCGACCGGATGGACACGGTTGAAAAACGGTGGAAATTCTCCCGCGGCGACATCAGGGAATCGACATTCAGATCACAATACGACGAAGCCCTGCTGCACATGTTCAACGAAACTTCTCGTCCCTGGGCTCCCTGGTTCTGTATTCCCGCCGACGACCGATGGTACCTCCGCTGGCAAATCGCCGAAATTATCCACCAGGCCATATCTGCACTGCCTCTGTGCTATCCTGCCGCCGAAGTAATCTCTGCCACCGAGGCCAGTGAAATCCGCGAGCTTTTAAATAGCCTCGTGAAAGACGAATAGTTCGATATATTTTTGTTTAATATTAATATATTAAATACTTTTCTTCATAAAATACATTATTATTTTCCAGGAGTAGGTAATCGACTATGCAACTCATTGATGGAAAGGCCCTTGCGCAAAAAATCAAGCAAGAAATTGCTGAGGAAGTAGAGCAAATTAAAACCAGCGGTGGGAAAACCCCCCACCTGGCTGCTGTTTTGATCGGCGCAGACCCTGCAAGCGAAGTTTACGTACGCAATAAAGTGAAATCCTGTGAGATGGTTGGATTCAGATCTACCCTTGTAAGACGGGATGATTCGACCACCGAAGAAGAATTACTTCAGATTGTGGATGAGTTGAACAACAATGATGAAATCGACGGGTTTATCGTTCAGCTGCCACTTCCCAAACACATTAATGAAGAAAACATAACCCTTTCAATTGACCCACGAAAAGACGTTGATGGCTTTCATCCTGTCAATTTTGGCAGGATGGCGCAAGGGTTACCCTGCTACCTCCCGGCCACACCTTTTGGAATTTTGCAGATGCTGGAAAGGTACAAAATCGAAGTTTCAGGTAAAGAATGTGTAGTTTTGGGGCGGAGTAATATCGTTGGAACACCAGTCAGTATTTTGCTTTCCCGTAAAGCAAAACCAGGAAATGCTACTGTAACCTTGTGCCACAGCCGAACAGTTGACCTTGCAAAACACACCAGGCGGGCTGACATTTTGATCGTTTCGCTGGGCGTTCCTGAATTTGTTACTGCAGATATGGTGAAGGAAGGCGCCGTTGTAATCGATGTCGGGATAAACCGCGTCGAAGATGCCAGCCGCGAAAGAGGCTATCGTTTGGCCGGAGATGTGAAATTTGATGAAGTTGCTGCAAAATGCAGTTACATCACACCGGTACCTGGTGGTGTAGGCCCAATGACGGTTACTTCGTTGTTGTTGAACACCTTGAAATCAGCCAAAAAAGAAGTTTATGCGAGCTGAAAATTTATTGCAATTCCTACAAAAAGGCAGAGCCAGGAAAAATTGATGCAGCACCAGCAGGCACTTATTTGGGATAAAAACCATCGCATTCTCTTTTAGTCTGAGCCGCTTGCACCGGCTTGAAGCTGTTCCTCAGCGTTACGCAATTCGATCCTGTTCACACTCTCTGACTCAGCTTATGTCATGTCATTTGTTGAGCATAAGCGGACGATTTTTTGGGTACCCGGATATCTTCCACCAGATGCTGGATGTGCTCCGGTGGCGGTTCAGTGAATTTGGATACTACTATTGCGACGGCAAAATTCAACAGCGCACCTACTGCCCCAAATGCCTCGGGTGAGATACCCATAAACCAGTTGTCCGGTGTGTTGGCCGCCATTGCGGTTGCCGACACGAAAAACCAGCCCTTGAACCAGAAAATATAAGTCAAGGTAGACAACAGCCCGGTCAGCATGCCGGCAATAGCGCCCGCGCGGTTCATTTTCTTGTTGAAGATGCCCATCATCAGGGCCGGAAACAACGAGGATGCCGCCAGTCCGAATGCCAACGCAACAACCTGCGCCGCAAATCCAGGCGGATTCATTCCCAGGTACCCTGCCACAACAATGGCACCGGCCATGGCGAGACGGCTGGCCAGCAGTTCTTTTTTCTCGGATATCCCAGGTGCGATCATGCCCTTAAGCAGATCATGTGAGATGGAAGTGGAGATTGCCAGCAACAGACCGGCAGCGGTTGACAGCGCCGCTGCAAGGCCGCCTGCGGCAACCAGTGCGATGACCCAGTTCGGCAGCCCGGCAATCTCGGGATTGGCCAGCACCATGATGTCGCGGTCGACTTTGACCATCTCGTTGCCTTTCCAACCATAAGCCTCGGCCCTGGCGGCAAATTCATCGTTCTCGTCATTGTAGTACTGGATGCGCCCGTCGCCATTCTTGTCTTCATACTTCAACAAACCGGTAGCTTCCCAATTCTTGAACCAATCCGGCCGATCCTGGTATACGAGATTGCCATCGGGTGAACCGACTTCACCCGTCTGAATGGTTTCCGTCAGGTTCAGGCGGGCCATTGCACCAACCGCAGGGGCCGTGGTGTAAAGAATCGCGATGAAAACCAGGGCCCAACCGGCTGAACTGCGCGCATCTGAAACTTTGGGCACCGTGAAGAAGCGAACGATAACGTGTGGCAGGCCGGCCGTTCCGATCATCAGCGATAAAGTCAGCAGAAACATATTCAAAGAGCTACCTTTCTGTGCGGTAAAAGCTGCAAAGCCGAGGTCAGTGACGATCAGGTCCAGTTTATCGAGCAAGGTAATTCCAGAACCGTCCGCCATGGTGCTCCCCAGGGCAATTTGTGGAATCGGCATGCCCGTGAGATTAAGCGCAATAAAGATAGCAGGCACCGTGTAGGCAAATATAAGCACACAATATTGTGCAATCTGTGTGTAAGTGATGCCTTTCATTCCACCCATCACCGCGTAAATAAAGACGATGCCCATTCCGACCCCAACGCCGGTTTCAAAGTCCACTTCAAGGAATCGTCCAAAAGCAACCCCGACGCCCTTCATCTGGCCAATCACGTAGGTTAGGGACGCCACGATCAAGCAAAGTACGGCCACCAGACGCGCGGTCTTTGAATAGTATCGCTCACCGATAAACTCGGGCACGGTGAACTTGCCGAATTTACGCAGGTAAGGCGCCAGTAACAATGCCAACAGAACGTAGCCGCCAGTCCAACCCATCAGGTAAACCGATGCGTCGTAGCCGAGGAAAGCAATCAGGCCGGCCATGGATATGAACGATGCGGCGGACATCCAGTCAGCGGCTGTTGCCATACCGTTGGCAATCGGATGCACGCCCGCACTCGCCACGTAGAACTCTCTTGTGGTTGACGCCCGGGCCCATATGGCGATGCCGATATACAGCGCAAATGAGGCACCAACGACGACATAGGTCATTGTTTTAAGATCCATCAAATAACCCCGCTATTACTCGTCCACATTGAACTGCCGGTCCAGTTTTTTCATGCGATGCGCATAGAAAAAAATCAGGATGACAAAGACGTAAATTGAACCTTGTTGGGCAAACCAGAAGCCCAGCTTGTACCCGCCGATACTGATCGTGTTCAACTGATTTACCAGGATGATTCCGAACAGGTAGGACACTACAAACCAGATGCTCAGGCAGAATGCCACCAGCTTCAGATTCGCCTTCCAGTAAGCTTGTCTGTTTTGTTGATCACTCATGTATCCGGCTCACTATCGGCTGCTTGTGCAAAGTGGGAATTGTACTTGATTGTGAAGCAATCGAAATGAAACTGGGCTATTCTCTGATCTGTATCAGAATGAGGGAGTTTCAATGCGCGTACACGAATTCGCATTCCGCTCAATCAATGGCGCCAGTTTACCGCTGGACCGCTGGACCGGCCAACCCCTGCTGCTGGTCAATACAGCATCAGAATGTGGCTTCACGCCACAATACGAAAAATTGCAAAGCCTGTGGGAAGAATACCGCTCCAGCAGCCTGGTAGTCATCGGAATTCCCTGCAACGACTTTGGCAGTCAGGAGCCTGGAGATGACGAAACAATCCAGGAATTTTGTAGCGGCAACTTTGGTATTACCTTCCCTATGAGCAGCAAGCAGAATATCATCAGCGAAGGCGCCCACCCCCTGTTCATTGCCATGGGTGAAGAATACACACGCGACATTCTGCCACGTTGGAATTTTTTCAAATACCTGTTCGGGCGTGACGGCGACCTGCTGCAGCACTGGCCCTCCAGCGTGGAGCCGGATGACCCGGGTTTCAGGCACGAGATCGAACGTAATCTCTCTTCCTGGAGTATCTAGTCTCGTGTCCTGAACAAGTCAGGCCAGCGCTCCTCCATATGATCAAAAAGCAGGGTCGTAAATGCTGGCGAATCGCGATAATCCAGGTGAGATGTATCGGGAAAATCAAAACGCCCTACCCCCGGAACATCACGGAAATGTAATGCCAAAGCCGAAGTGCCGGCTGCAAAAGGATCCCAGTAATGACTCCTGGGGTAAAATTGTTCATCCAGCTCCCAGTGCTCATCCACAGTAGGCAAACGCAGCAATACTACTTGCCCGCCGCGATACTGAATTTTTTCTATCCACTCAGCGATATCTTTTGATTGCTCTAACAGGTCGACTGCCGGCGTAGGCGGATTTTCACGGTAATTATCGGCTTTTCCGTTCACGAAGTGATGGCGCAATTGATCCCGGTTTACGCGCTGATAATCGCCAACAAATGAACGGTCTGCCAAGGTTCGAACGTAGAACGGTGCGGGCAGATGACCATTGAGTGCCTTGAAATCAAGTAGAGCCTGGAGCCGTAACAGAGGATGCAGGCTGACCAGATTCTCCTGAAGACCGGCGCCAAGACGCTTATTGAATCGATTATTCAATGATGAATGCTGATGATAATAATTCACGTACTCCCGTTGCATGTCACGGTAGTAGGGTTCCAGGGCCTGGGCGTTGAGCGAAATGATGGCGATTCCCTGAAAACTCTCGTCCCGGGCCAGGTCCTCCAGGGCAAGCACAGGGTATTGCCCATTGATACTCAGCTGCAGCACACGCCAGGAATAATACCGCTCTCGAAGAGTCGCCATATCGATATCCAGAAGCATCCGCGAGGTTCCCAACAAGACAATGGATCGCTCACCTCCAACTTGTGCCCTGTACCAACTCCAAAGCTCATGGGAATCGTCAACCGATGGCAGATAATCGCGTTCACGCAGACTGTATTCCCAGCCCCCCAGGGAAGCAGCAACTAAAACCAGGCTGAGCAACCACGCATAAACCCAGGATTGTCCAGGCTTAAAACTGGAAATAGATAAAGGCACGATTGTCTCCGGGTGTGAGTATGATTAAAAGCAGCATGGTCGCCAGCATCAATGATTTGACTGGCCAGGGCAGACGATCCAGCCATTGCCGTATGTCGGTGTCTCGCAGCAACCAATGGCTTACAAGAAGCAAAACAAGGACGATGACAGCGACCCGTGTCATCGCGGTATCAGGAAGTAACCGCTCACCGCCCTGAAATCCCATCATGACGGTAAGGAGGTGATGTGCGGACGCCAGGTCGCCTGCGCGAAAAAACACCCAGGCAATGCAAACCAGGAAAAAAGTCAGAGCGGCAAGCAGCAAACGCGCCGGTAGAGGCCGGTAGGTCCATCCCGGCCAGGGCAATTTTCTCAAACTGCGTTCGAGAATCAGGTAGAAACCATGCAGCCCCCCCCAGATCACAAAAGTCCAGGAAGCACCGTGCCACAGTCCACCCAGCAGCATGGTAACCATCAAATTCAGGTGGGTGCGCCTCATCCCGTGACGATTACCTCCCAGGGGAATATAAAGGTAATCGCGCAACCAGGATGACAGGGAAATGTGCCAGCGGCGCCAAAAATCAGCAAACCCGATTGCAGCGTAGGGCCGGCGAAAATTATCTGGAATATAAAAACCCAGGCACAGGGCAATACCGACGGCACAACTGGAATAACCCGCAAAATCACAGAAAATCTGACCGGAAAAGGCCAGAGTTGCAATCCACGCAGAAACCGTATCGGCTGCAGCACCGGAGTCATAGACAGATTCAACCAGCGGTGCGAATACATCATCTGCAAGAACGGTTTTTTCAAACAGACCCAGTGTCAGCAGTGCCAGGCCCAGACCGAATTGCTGTAACCCTGCCATCGCTGGCTTGCGGCACTGGGGCAAAAATTCCCTGGCGCGAACGATGGGCCCGGCAACCAGTTGTGGAAAGAATGTGACGTACAGGGCGTAATCGAGCAGTGAATCCCATGGTTTCATGCGCCGGTAGTAAATGTCCAGGGTGTATGAGAGGGTCTGGAAGGTATAGAAGGAAATACCCAGGGGGAGAATAATACTGCTTTCCGGCGCTTCCCATGACAGGCCCACGGCGTTGAGAACCGCCGCGAAGTTGTCCAATAGAAAACTGCTGTACTTAAAAAACACCAGCAGACCCAGGTTGACTCCCAGGCTAAGGAGCAACAGCGCCCGGCGCCGGCTCTGACTGTCGTTACGGTAGATAGCTGCGGCAACTTTCCAGTCCACCATCGTGGAGACCCATAGCAACAGGATGAAAGGAGGGTTCCATGCGGCGTAAAACAGGTAGCTGGCAAGCAACAAGTTCAGCTTTTTGCCTCGCCAGCGCAAGGGGCTGTAGTGCACCAGCAATACGATGGCGAAAAATATAAGGAAAGTCAGGGAATTGAATAACATGCGCAGCTGGGACAGTCGGGTCTGAATTTCAATTTTGCCTGGCGATAATCCATGTTGAGCGCGTCAAAAATCAGCAGACGACCGGTCAATAGCTGCCCGGTTTCAAGGGTCAGCTTCAAGGCTTCACAGGCTTGAAGCATACCCGTAATTCCGGGTACTACACCCAACACACCAGCCTCGGTGCAACTGGGTGCATCGGCCGCGGCTGGAGCATTCGGGAATGCACATTGAAAACATGGCCAGCGCTCCCCAGCGGAAGAACCGCCGGGCCAGAATACCGATACTTGTCCCTGGAAACGCATGACACCACCATAAATCATCGGAATGCGATGTTTAAGGCAGGCATCATTGAGGGCATAACGAGCCGGAAAATTATCCGTTCCATCGACAGCGATATCCCAGCCTTGAACCAGAGCTGCAGCATTATCCTGATCCACGCGTTGGTCAAAAAGCTCGATTTCAACATCAGGATTCAGTGCCCGGATACTACTTGCAGCTGAATGAACTTTCTTTTCACCTATTCGTTTGTTTGTATGAATGACCTGACGCTGCAGATTACTTCGTTCGACCAAATCGTCATCAACCAGGCCCAGCGTGCCTACACCCGCTGCTGCCAAATACATCGCCACAGGTGAGTTCAACCCCCCCAGCCCCACCAACAGGATTCGACTGGCCATCAATTTTTGCTGGCCCTGCGGGCCGATTTGAGGCATCACCAATTGGCGGGAATAGCGGTCGGCCTGCTCCGCACTGAAACCGTGCGGAAATTCGGCAGGCAAACCAGCCTCTGACCAGGCGCGGAACCCGCCTGTAACGTTGAAAAAATCGCTGTGGCCCAGGCGCCTGAGTTGTTGAACGAGTTTCCGGGAACGAATGCCCTCAGCGCACAGGATATACGCCCCCGGGATTGCCTTGTCATCCGTCCCGGATGATCTGAGCAAAACCTCATCAGCAGTCATTGCGAGGGCGCCAGAAGGCACACCCGTATTCATTTCCCGGGGTGTGCGAATATCAATCAGAGGCTTGCCGGAGCAGATGAGTGCAGCGGCCTCCTCCACCGTTACCTCATATTTTCCGTCTTTCCTTTTTGTCACGTTACAAACCTCATGCACCGCATATTAGACGATGGCGCTCTGCCAAGTCGATGTCGGATAACAGAAGTTTATGAAACTGAAAGCAGTTAAACGATTGCTGCCTGAAAACTATTTTTTGGATTTACGTTTGGTGAATCTTCTCAGCCGCGCACGTTTTTCCTGCTGGCGCTTGTTTAACTTGTTCTTACGGTCCTTGTATGGATTGTCACTGTCCCTGAACTGAATCACCAGGGGCGTACCCTTCAGTTTAAAGTGGCTGATGAATTTATTGGCGAGATAGCGACGATAACCGTCGGGAATGGTGTCGGTTCGACTGCCGTGAATAATGATCCTGGGCGGGAGTTTTCCGCCCGCGTGTGCGTAACGAAGTTTGGCCGTTCTGCCGAGCTTCATGGGTGGTTGATGAGCATCAAAAGCCTGCTGCAATACACGGGTCAGCTCAGGCGTTGAAAACTCCATCAGTGCGCTGCGCCAGGCTGTTTTGACGGCACGCATCAATTCCTGAATACCGGAACCGTGCAATGCTGACAAGGTAACCCACTGGGCCCAGGTGGCATACTGCAGGCGCCTGTCAAGCTCACTTTTTACATGTTTCCGGTGATCCGGATCGAGACCATCCCATTTGTTCAGTGCGATAACCATCGCCCTGCCCTGCGTCAGCACATGGCCCAACAGGGTCGTATCCTGGTCGGTCAGGCCCTCGTTAGCGTCAAGCATCAAGATGATGACATGAGCTCGATCAATCGCCTGCAAAGCTTTAATTACACTGAATTTTTCTACTACGTCGGTAATTCTCGAACGTCGCCGGACTCCTGCCGTATCAATCAACTCATATTTCTGACCGTCCCGTTCCAGCATCACGCTAATGCTGTCTCGCGTCGTACCGGGCTGATCGGAGGCCATGACACGTTCTTCGCCCAACAGGCGATTGACCAGGGTGGATTTGCCGACATTTGGTCTGCCTATTATCGCCAGGCGCATGCGTTCTTTGTAATCTTCCGGCTCTTCAATATCCGTCGACTCCGGCAAAATGGCGTCCACGGCCTTCATCATCGCATCCAGTCCACGACGGTGAGTTGCGGTAACCGGGAGCAAATCACCCATGCCCAGGCTGGCAAAATCCGCCAGTGCAGTTTCAATGTCCATGCCATCGACTTTGTTGGCGACCATCAGCACCTGTTTCGATGCGCGCCTTAAAAGTTTTGCAATTTCTTCATCTTCAGCCATAAGGCCATCGCGTGCGCTGACGATGAACAGCACCAGTTGTGCTTCATCTATTGCCTGATGAACCTGCTGTGCGGTGAGGTATTCAATGCCCTCGGCGTTGCTGATAAGCCCGCCGGTATCTACCAGCAAACAAGGGTCGGGACCAACTTTGGATATGCCGTACTGCCGATCGCGGGTGACGCCGGGCATGTCTGCGACCAGGGCCTCGCGAGTGCGGGTCAGGGCGTTAAATAATGTTGACTTCCCGACATTCGGGCGACCAACGATGGCAACGACTGGTAACATGAGAGCCTTGGCAATTACTTACAATGCCGCGCCCGCACGATAGGCAATCAGGTCGCCTTTATGTGTCAGCACATAAAGCGTCGTTCCAACGACCAATGGTGCTGCGGCAAATCCCTTTTTGCCTGCCCGTTCTCTGGCAACAAAATTCCCGCTTTCAGTATCGATCCAGTGCAGATAGCCTTCTCGATCTCCGGCAACAACGAATTTCCCATAAAAGGCAGGTCGTGTCAGCCCGCGATTGGTAAGCTGGTCTTGTTTCCACAAGGTCGAACCGTTCCGCCGGTCGAGCAACCAGAGGTCGCCGTTGCTTTCACTAATGGCAAGATTTGTACGGTCAACCTGTACACCGGTTGCCGATGAAATACCCTTGAACCAGAGCAGGCGGCCTGAGTTTGCTGCCAGTGAAACAACATGTTCTTTATAACTGGAAACAATCAGATCCCCGGCTACCAGGACCATCTGTTGTCCGATATCGGCAAGGCGCTGCAACTCGGTTCGCCCTTCCGGTGGAACGACAGACTGGGACCACAGAAGAGTTCCATCATCCAGGTGCAGTGTGACGACGTTTCCATCGTCATAGCCAATAAAAACAACACCGCCCCGGACCAACACATTGGAATTGCCCCGTAAAGTCAACAGTGGGACACTGTGATCGTATATCCAAACACGGGCACCATTATCTGCATCGAGGCCAAAAACCCGGCCGTCGATGCATCGAACCACCACGATGTTGTTATCTGCGACGGGTGGAACCAGTACTTCCGAAGACACCTGGGCATTCCAAAGTTCGTCACCATTGTTCCGGTCGAATGCAACCACGCGGCCATCAATGGTTCCCATGTAAATATGAGTATCATCAATACCCGGGCCGCCGGAAAACCTTTGCTTGGTTTTCAACTCCCAGTTTTTCCGCCCACTTTCTGCGTCAACGGAAACCAACCGGCCTTTGTAATCCGCCGCAAAAAGAGTCCCGGATGAATAGTACGGCCCCATGGAAAGGCCCTGCTTCCCCATGCCGTCGCCTATTTGTGTTGACCAGATCTTTTTAACTCTGAGTGTCGTTTCGAAATCAACCAGCGGAGCAGGATCCCCCGGATCGTCATCACCCCAACTACGAATCCAACTGCACCCCGGCAGGACCAGCAAGATCAGCAAGACTGAAATCAGGGTGTTTTTCATGACTCGTTTCCAGATGCCGGAATTTCGCCCCCCAATGATTCCAGTTTGAGCACCAGGGTTACACGGTCACCTTCACCCGCTTCAAGCGTATTCAATGCTTCGAGGTAGGCAACGATTGCTTGATCTGAATTCCCTTGAGCCTGGTAGATATCACCACGGATTTCTGCGTAACGGGCCTCAAATCCAGGAATATCACTTTCCGCCAGTATCAATTCCAAAGCCTTGTCTGCAGCACCTTCTCCCAAATGTACCCGGGCCAAACGCGCTCTTGCGATTATCGACATGGCCCTGGGATATCCGTTCTCCACTACAAATTCATACAGGCTTATTGCCAGCTCCGGCTGGCTGGCATCCAGGCGTGACCGTGCCATTTGTATGGCGGCCATAGAGGTGTATGGAGAGCTTGTAAATTCATCCTGCAAGGTTTGAAAGTTGGACATCGCGGCATCCAACTGACCTGCCGACAAAAGTTCATTCATTACTTCAAATTCAATGGCAGCCTGCTGCTTGTTGCTGACTTCCCAACTTTGCCATTGTTTGAAGCCAAATAGCCCGCCAAAAGCAATGACCAGCCCCATGACAATTGCGCTGCCATTTTCGCTTAGCCACTTTTTAACCACTTCGCCCTGTTCGTGGGCATCGTAAATTTCAACCATGGTAGTTTCTCTATATTCCGGTATTCGGGTTTGTCAGGCGGGAACAGCTTAATTGCCTGTATCCCGTTCCAATTGTGTTCGTCTTGATAAAGGCCGCATATTCTAAAAGTATTGGCTGCAATCGAACAGCTAAATTTACCTGTTCGTTCTAATTCGGTTTACAAGGAGGTGGCCGGATCTGATCGTCAGGCATTTTTCCATGCCTGCAACCAGCCCGCAATCTCGTCCTGGGAAAGTTGTTTCTGCTGACCGTCACCTCGCAGATGCTTGACCGTTACCGTGCCTTGTTGCAATTCATCTTCACCCAGTATCAGGGCCAGGTCTGCTCCACTTCGATCCGCGCGCTTGAACTGGGATTTAAAACTTCCATCTCCCAGGTTAATCTGCACTCGGAGACCGTCTATGGTTTGCCTCAATTGTTCCGCCAGTTGCATGCCACACTCAATGGTTCCCTCGCCGGCCATAACAAGGTACACATGTGGCGTCATTCGACTCGAGGATGACTGGGTCCGCATCAGTTCAACCAGTCTTTCCTGTCCCATCGCAAATCCAACTCCGGGCCAGGGTTTTCCGCCCTGAATTTCCACCAGACCATCGTAGCGGCCACCCGCACAAATAGTGCCCTGGGCACCCAATTCGTCGGTTATCCACTCAAATACGGTATGGCTGTAATAATCCAGACCACGAACCAGCCTTGGGTTCACCACATAGGCAATCTCCAGCTTGTCCAGGAGCTTTTTGAGTTGGCCAAAATGATGTTGTGAATCCGAACCAAGGTGTTCCTCCAGAGTGGGTGCATCCTGCAGAAGCTCCTGGATTGCCGGATTCTTGCTGTCCATGATCCTCATCGGGTTTCGATCAAGCCGCCTGATGCTGTCTTCATCCAGGCGGTCCTTGCGGCTGGACAAATACGCATGAAGCTGTTTACGGAAACCGGCCCGCTCATCGGAAGTGCCCAGTGTATTGATCTCAAGCCGTAAGCCTGTCAAACCCAGAGCTTTCCAGAGTCGCTGACACATCACCTGGAGCTCGGCATCGATGTCCGGGCCCCGTGCCCCGAAAACCTCTACGCCAAACTGGTGAAATTGACGCGTGCGTCCTCTTTGCGGGCGCTCACGACGAAACATAGCTCCCTGGTACCATAATCTGATCGGGGCAGCGTACAACAGTCCGTTTTGCAGAACGGCCCGCACCACTCCGGCAGTGCCTTCGGGCCGCAGGCTGAGCAACTTGCCATTGCGATCCTCAAAGGTATACATTTCTTTTTCAACCACATCGGTGGCGTCTCCGATGGCGCGGGCAAACAGTTCGGTTTGCTCCACCACGGGAACACGAATTTCGTCGTATCCATAGCTCGCGAAAATATCTTTTACGATTCGCTCAAGCCGTTGCCAATCAGGCATTTCGGAAGGAGGAATGTCGTGCATTCCACGAATTGACTTGATGGTTGAGCTCACGTTGAGGGAATTAGCGTTTAAGGCTTTCAGCCTGCTGGTCAGCCCGGGTCATCAACTGGCCACCCAGAGTTACATGCGCTACATTCCCGCGCGTGTGGCTTGCCAGATCCACTTCCTGACCGTTGAACCAGACTTCAACGGCAGAAGCGCGGCCCAGCATTACGCTGAAGGGCGCCTTACCCTGATACTCGCGGCTCGTTCCAGCACGCATAAGATCCATATCCAGATGCTGTCCGGCGGCATCCAGGACTTCAATCCAGGTATCAGCCGAAGTTACAATTTTCAGGTGTTGCTCCCGGTTGACAGATAGCGCCACTTTTCCTGTGTCACCACTGATTTCAGTAAATGCCTGGCTGTCAGAACCGGCCTCAACATCCTGTTGATACAAACCTTGTTCGGATAAAATTTTACTCTTAGTCCCCTCTCCCGGCCTCTGAAGCATTTCTATGGAAGCCATGGACGCATTCAGATGAGAGCTGTTCTGGGAAAATCGAACGGCTTCGTGCGTGAACTGCCACACCAGGGTGGCAACAAGAGCGGAGGCTACAAGGTAACTGGTAGCTTTTAGCCACCGGTCGACATCATTTCGTTTGGAATTGAACTCAAAAACAGACCGCACGACCGGTTCATCACCCGTAACGTGCTCCATGTGCTGGTCGAGTTGTTGCGGATCGACTCCAAGAAAGCGGGCATAGTGCTTGATGTGTCCACGCAAATAAACTGAAGGTATTTCACCGGTTTGACTGGTTTCAATGGCCTCTAAAACGGCCGCGCTTATTCTCGATTGTGATGCCGCACTTGCGAGAGTGAGCCCTTTCTTTAGTCGTTCATGCCGGAGAATGTCTCCGGGCATCATGGGAATCAGTTCTTTTTGCTTGATCATACCTGTTCCTGGTCGTTTGCCTGGCCTGCCTGCCTGGAGTCGGGAAATTTCTCCAGCAATTCATCTCGGTAGCGGTTTGCGGATTCGAAATCACCAAGTTTAGATTCGATCCGGTACCCCAGGAGCAAGCTATCCTTATCCCATGCTCCTACAGACCCATAACGTTGCAGAAAAGCCCTTGCACGCAAATATTTTCCTATCTGGTAATAGACATCTGCCATAGAAATCAGGGTTAAAGGCAACTTATCGTTGTATTCAAGTGATTGTCTCAAAAAGGACTCTGCTTTGTCCAGAACACCCTGCTCAAGAAAACAGTTCCCTGCATTGGAATAGGCAACTTCCGGGGTCAGGTAAAAAGGGTCTTCCACGGCGTTTATAAAATAGGGCTCGGCATCCGTTCCCTTACCGGAGCGGCATAGAAATGCACCGTAGTTATTATTGATATCCCCATCACGAGGATCGTATTTCAGGGCAGCCAGGTATTCTTCTTCTGCCAGCTCCATTTCCCCAATTGTTTCGTATAACACCGCCAGAACGGTGTGGGCTGGTGCATAAGTTGCATCGTTTGCGATTGCTCTCTTTAACTTTTCCAGGGAAATTTCATATTGCCCGCGTTGCATGTAACCCTGCCCAAGAGACGTATTTGTTTCTGCCATTTTTCGTTTATTGGCCTCTTCATCTTTACCACCGGATGTAGAGCAAGCAGCCAAGAGCAGAATTAAAACCATTAGAGCTATTTTCATTTGGGTCTGGTCTCCGCTTGTCATTTCATGGTTACCTTGCGGCAACTATTTGTTGGCGAATTCTTGCACTTCGCCGGGTCCGATCCAGGACTTTACCCACCAATTGGCCGCAAGCCGCATCGATATCCTCACCGCGGGTTTTTCTCACCGTCGCAATCAGACCGCCTGCCATGACGATTTTCTGAAAAATCCGGATATTCTCATCCGAAGAACGGCGGTAGGAAGTACCTGGAAACGGATTGAATGGAATCAGGTTCAGTTTACTGGGAAGGCGCCGGAGCAACTTGACCAGTTTCCGGGCATGTTCCGGGTGATCATTGACTCCGTCGATAAGCGTGTATTCGAATGTGATCGTTCGTTTGTGCTTATCAGATACATAGTTCGCACAACTGCGCATCAATTCCCGGATCGGGTATTTTTTGTTCAATGGCACCAGTGTTTCCCGCAAATCATCTACCGGTGCATGCAGGGAAACAGCCAGAGCGACATCGATGGTTTCACGAAGCCTCTCGATGCCGGGCACCAGGCCGGCTGTTGACAAGGTCACTCTGCGGGCCGCCAGACCAAAACCAAGGTCATGTCGCAGCAGCGACAAGGCGGCAACTACCGCATCAAAATTCAACAGGGGTTCGCCCATACCCATCAGGACCACATTGGTGATTCGGCGGCGGCCGTTTCTTTCATGCCCCAGGGCCTCGGCGGCCTGCCATACCTGGCCGATTATCTCACCGGTGGTCAAATTCCGGCTGAAACCTTGTGCCCCGGTAGAGCAAAAAGTACAGTTCAAAGCACAACCAACCTGGGACGAAATGCACAAAGTGCCGCGCTTAGGCTCCGGTATGAATACAGTTTCAATGGCATTTCCGCCGCCAAACCCCATCAACCATTTGCGGGTACCATCCACCGAGGTCTGGGTCTTCAGAATCCGGGGCGGCTCGATCTCCGCGATCGACAGCAGTTTTTGGCGAAGATCCTTACCCAGGTTGGTCATCAAATCAAAATCGATAATCCGCTGGTGGTAGATCCATTTCATTACCTGCTCAGCGCGGAACGGTTTTTCATCTATTGACTGAAAAAACTCCCGCAGGCCGGTTTCATCCAGATCCAACAGATTGATGCGGGTCTCAACTGCGGGCACAGCAGACTCCATTTTTTAATGTATTTTTTTGACGGAACACAGTAAGAGTTATCGTGACTGGACGTCTTCAGCACTGAAGAAACAGGCAATTTCTACTGCTGCTGTTTCCGGCGCATCTGAACCGTGCACCGCGTTTGCATCAATGCTTTGCGCAAAATCCGCCCGAATGGTGCCGGGTGCTGCCTCCGCGGGATTCGTCGCCCCCATAAGTTCGCGGTTACGCAAGATTGCATTTTTACCCTCGAGTACCTGGATCATGACCGGACCTGATGTCATGAATTCAACCAGCGCAGGAAAAAAGGGCCGCTCGCGATGTACTTCGTAGAAATCCTCGGCTTCGCTGCGAGTCAAATGTTTCATTTTTGCCGCGATAATCTTGAGACCGGCCTGCTCGAAACGGCTGTAAATTTCACCAATGACGTCTTTCGCTACGGCATCTGGCTTGATAATGGAAAGGGCTCTCTCGACTGACACTTAAAAACTCCCTATAGCTATATGTTTTATTTGATATTTCATAAATTTTTTTATCAAAATACGAAGTCTTCGATAAACAGGTAGATTTTACGGGCAAGTCCGGTTGCGCGCAATAACCTGCTTAAATTCTTGACACTTAGTTCCTTGCATTTTTATGATGGACTACAGCATCATCAAAAATTCGGGTATCGCGGGATTATGCACCCCAAATAGCTATTAGAATAGAAAACACCCAATCAGAGGCTATGAATGGAAATTCTGTACTTTTTCATCCTGATACTAACCGTTACGGTCCTGGCGTATAAACGAACGCCGCTGCTGGTTGCCATGGCCATCATGGTCGGGCTCACGGTTACGTGGACTGAGTTGCGTCACCTTTTTTATGTGCCGGGCTGGTTCCGCTTTGCCAATGGCATTGTGGGCGTCACACTGATCGGGTTTTCCATCAAACCGCTACGACGATTGCTCATCAGCGACCGCTTGTTTGGCTGGTTCAAAAAATCCTTACCCCGGATGTCCAGTACCGAGCGAGAAGCGCTGGAGGCCGGCACGGTGTGGTGGGATGCAGAAATTTTTTCCGGTCGTCCACGCTGGAGAAAGTTATTGAAAACACCCTCTCCGCAACTCAGTGAACGCGAGCAGAATTTCGTGGATGGGCCGGTTGAAGAGTTATGTCGCATGTTGGATGACTGGGAGATCTGCGATAAACACCGGAAACTGCCGGATAACATATGGGCCTTCATCCGTGAACACCGCATGCTGGGCATGATCATTCCGGAACAGTATGGAGGCCTGGAGTTTTCTGCCCAGGCCCATTCTGCAGTGGTCATGAAACTGGCCAGTCGCAACCTGACTGCGGCGATCACGGTGATGGTGCCCAACTCCCTGGGGCCAGGTGAGCTGTTACTGCATTACGGTACCGAAAAGCAGAAAGACCACTACCTGCCCCGTCTGGCCAGCGGAGATGAAATTCCCTGTTTTGCTTTAACATCACCGTCAGCAGGATCCGATGCCGCGGGAATGGAGGATGTCGGTATCGTCTGCAAAGGCGAGTTCCAGGGCCGGGAAGTCCTCGGCTTACGACTGAATTGGAACAAGCGATACATCACGCTGGCGCCGGTGGCGACTCTGCTTGGCCTGGCGTTCAAGGTCAGGGATCCGGATGCTCTGCTGGGCCAGGAAGTAGAACTTGGAATTACCTGCGCGCTGATCCCCACAGATACTCCGGGAATCAAAATCGGCAACCGGCACATGCCGGTCGGAGCTGTATTTCAAAACGGCCCCACGCAGGGTGAAGATGTATTCATACCTCTGAACTGGATCATCGGCGGGCAGGAGCGGATCGGCCAGGGCTGGCGAATGTTGATGCAAAGCCTGGCATCCGGAAGGGCCGTCTCATTACCGGCGCTGGGAACTGCCGGAGCTAAAATGGCTGCTTTGATGTCCGGCGCCTATGCGCGAATTCGTAGACAATTCAATATTCCGATTGGTGAATTCGAGGGTATTGAAGAACCACTGGCAAGAATTGCCGGCCGGACTTACCAGATGGACTCCGCCCGCACCCTGACCCTGGTGGCACTGGACCAGGGCGAACGCCCAGGCGTGCTGTCAGCCATTCTCAAGTACCAACTCACCGAGAGCAATCGCCAGTGCATTAACGATGCGATGGATATTCATGGCGGGAAAGGCATTGTTACGGGGCCTGGAAACTACCTGGCGCATATGTACCAAGCGCTTCCCATAGCAATTACAGTGGAAGGGGCCAATATTCTCACCCGAACACTTATTATTTTCGGGCAAGGGGCCATCCGTGCGCACCCCTGGTTGCTAAAGGAAATGGACGCGGTAACTGACCCGCGGCCCGGAGCGCGAAAAGCGTTTGACAAGGCATTGTTTTCCCATGTCGGGCACTTTATCAGCCGCATGGTGCGCAGCTTGGTTTTGGGCCTGACCGGTGGGCTGGCAACAAACTCGCCGGTTCGAGGACCAACCGCGCGCTATTTCCGCCAAATGACACGCATGTGTGCCGCTTTCAGTTTCACTTCTGACCTGGTGCTGATTCTGCTGGGCGGCAAATTCAAATTCAAGGAAAAGCTATCGGGACGGCTGGCTGATGTCCTGATTCATTTGTATCTGGGTAGTGCCGTGTTAAAACGCTTTGAGGATGACGGCCGGCCGGAAGAAGACCTGCCTTTTGTGCGCTGGGCCATGGATGACAGCCTTCATACCATCCAGGAAAGCTTGCTTGGTGTGGTTGCTAATTTCCCCGTTCCGGGTTTGGGACGATTGGTGAAGTGGGTTATTTTCCCCGTGGGTATGCCCTATTCCCCACCATCAGATCAATTGGGGAAAGCGGTTGCAGCCTTGTTATTGACCGAGAACGAAAGCAGGGACCGCCTCACTTCAGGCGTCTACATTTCCGATGAAGACGATGCCTGTGGCAAGGTTCATACCGCATTCCACCTGGTCCTCAATTCCGCCAATGCGGAAAGCGCGGTCAAAAATGCGCTGAAGGAACATGTTACTTACGCCAATTACAAGGATTTGGTTCAGAGAGCTGTTGAAAGCGGCGTGATCTCAGAAGAACAGGCTTCCATGGTACGGCTAGCACAAGAGGCAAGTCGCGCGGTCATTGATGTGGATGATTTTCCCCGTTCGGAAATTGAAGGCCACGATGAATCCGCATTTCGCCCTGTGATCACTGAAGGCTAGAAATTGCAAGCAAGCGACAATCGGCAATTGGGGTCAGGTTTAAGAACCTGTGCCCCGCGGCCTCCCGTTTGGTAAATTTACAAGAAGTCCAGCAGATCCTGCCGCGCGTTCAGTCCATCCTGGTAACCCAGGCTGATCAACTCCTTGCAATAGGATGATTCAAACAGCAGGTAACTGGCCATGCGCCAGTCTCTGCCCCAGCCTCCCAGCGACCTTAATAAAGTTCGAACAGCCCAGGGAATTTCTGATGCATGCTCCCTGGTCACATCACGTAAATCACGGCTGGGCCTGATAACGAGTGAATCCAGAATTTTCAGTTCGCTTGTTGCCCGGGAACCTTCCGGCATCGAGGCCAGTGTACGGTTGATCCGCTTCATTCGGTTGAGGTCGGCATTCAGCGTATCCATGAAGATGGTGTCCAGCAGGTAACCGCCAATTTCCCCCGGAGTTGGGTAAGGTGTTGGTTTTTGTGGTTGTGGGTCGGGTTTTTCATCGCGCGTGGTGATCACCAAAAGTCGCTCCGCACCCAGGTGAATGGCGGGGCTGAGCGGCGCCAACATCCGGATACCGCCATCTCCAAAATACTCATTTCCGATTTGCACCGCGGGGAACAGAAGGGGTAATGCGGCCGAAGCCAGCAAGTGATCGACGTTTATTTTTGCCGGCTGTCCATGGCGCCGGGCACGGGACCACGGTTCAATGCTCGCTTGTCCCTGGTAAAAACTGATCGCGGAAGCACAACTGTATCCTGAAGCAGTTATGGTCAAGCCATGGAGATCTCCACTGCTGATTGCCTTTTCAAGACCCTTGAGTTGGAGTGTTTCCTCCAGAAACTCTCTAAGCGGTTCATTATTCAACAGAGATTTGGGGGGGCGGATCAGGCTACCGGCAAGTGACAGGGACAAAGCCCATCTCATGGCGGTGGTAAATACGCTCCAAACGTCTGTCCGGTAAACGCGCGAGCATTTCATGCTGGACCAGAAATGCTCCAGCTTGTCGACACCCTCCGCAAACTCATGTGCATGACTGGCCAGAACCGCAGCATTTATAGCGCCCGCTGATGTTCCACAAATAATGGGAAAGGGGTTGCCCTTGTTCGAAGAAATTTCCCGGACCGCTTTCAATACACCCACTTGGTATGCACCTCTGGCACCACCGCCAGGTAGAATCAACGCTACAGATCCTTTGTTCATTAGGTATTCCTTGTGTATTCTTGAAGGTGGCCGCTACCAGGCTTCTTATCATACGCAAGTGTACTGTTTAAAAAAAAATTGATACACCACACTGCCTTGTTCGGTAGACAACGGTAGCGTCAGTCGATGATATACTTTGCGTGAACTGGATATCCAAAGTTCAATGGCAGCTACGTGTAGATGCCAGCCGGCACGCTGCGTTTCCGGTTCAAACGCTTCCAGGCATTGACCGCTGAAAAAGGAATTTTAAATTGAGCCAAGTGATGGATCAAAAAATGGAACCGTCGGCATCTGAAGGGCGTCAAGCCCGACTGCTAAAAGCCCAGGAAACTGTTAATGGAATCCTGTTGGGAAAAAGCCAGCAGGTCCGGTTGTCGTTTTGTTGTCTTTTGGCACGCGGACATTTACTGATCGAAGATGTACCCGGCGTTGGAAAAACTACCCTGGCTAATGCAATGGCCCGGGTGATTGGTGTTGACTATCAACGCATTCAGTTCACCAGTGACCTGCTGCCGGCAGATATTCTTGGTGTGTCGATTTACAAACGGGAAAAAGAAGAATTCGAATTTCACCCCGGACCCATTTTTGCCCAGCTGATCCTGGTTGATGAAATCAACCGGGCAACACCCAAGACCCAAAGCGCACTGCTGGAAGGCATGGCCGAGAATCAGGTCACGATCGAAAATACGACACACCTTCTTCCCGAACCATTTTTTGTGGTTGCGACCCAGAATCCGCTGGACCTGGTGGGTACGTTCCCCCTGCCTGAATCCCAACTGGACCGGTTTTTGCTCAGCCTTTCACTGGGATACCCAGACCCTGGAGCTGAGCGCGAACTGTTGACCACACAGGAACGCAGTCGAATGCTGAACAATACATCACCCGTGCTGACTTCAGATGACGTCAAAGCACTGCAGCGTGATTGTGAAGAAATTCACATCAGTGAAGGCCTTCTGGATTATGTCCAGGCCCTGCTAAAGGAAACCCGGGACGACCGGTGGTTTGAGACCGGATTGTCCCCCCGGGCAGGCTTGTACCTGCTTCGTGCAAGCCGTGCATATGCTTTCCTGGAAGAAAGGGACTACGTAACTCCCGAGGACATAAAAATTATTTTCCCCGGCCTGGCCAGGCATCGGCTCAGTCCTTCCTCAGGGTTCGCACAAACAGCGGATGAACAAATTTCAAAATTGCTTGACCAGGTCCCCATTCCTTGACAAACAACTAAGAGCACGCTGCAATGAACACCGCTGCACTGAAGTCGGACAGATACGGTATCAATCAGCGCTTCAACCTGTGGATTCTGAATCGCGTTAAGCGAAAGCGTGGATCTCCCAAGCTTCCATTTACGCTGGAATACCGCCATATCTACGTCATGCCGACGATGTTTGGATTCTGGTTCGGTATCTTGCTTGCCCTGACTGCGATTGGCGGTCTGAATTTTAATAACAACATGGTGCTGATGCTGGGCTTTATCCTCGCATCCATCGCCCAGATCACGAGTTTGCTGGCCTACCGCAACCTGTCCGGTTTAACCCTGGTCGGTTTCAACGCCAAACCGGTGTTTGCCGGACAGAACGCCCGATTCACAGTGGTGCTGAAAAACCCGGAAGAACGATTCCGCTTTGCCATCCAGCTTGCCTCCAGACAGTCCGGTGATTGCATGGATATCAAACAACAGACAAGCTGCCGAATGGAATTGAAGTTAAAAACCCGGAACCGTGGCTGGATGGAAATGGAGCCGTTTCGAATTGAAAACAGATACCCATTGGGCTTATTCCGGGCCTGGTCGGTAATCGTTCCCAGAGCCCGTTGCCTTGTTTACCCGCAGCCAGACCCCAATCCACCACCGTTACCAAAGACCAGCAGAGGAGATTTTGGCGCTACCCGCAAAGGTGAAGGAGAGCATCTGCACGGATTGCGGGAATACCAGCCTGGAGACCCACTGGGGCGCATTGCCTGGCGGACCAGTGCCCGTCACAACACACTCTATACCAGGGTAATGGAGGCGCCTTGTGAAGAAGCCTGCGAACTTAACTGGTATTTATTGGGAGGGCGGGGAACAGAGGAAAAACTTTCCATTCTGACGGCCTGGGTGTTACGCGCGGAACGCCAGCAGATCCCGTACAGCCTGGAAATGCCCGCAGTCGCCTTACCGGCAGAACTGGGAGAAGATCATTACAAGGCCTGTCTTGAAATACTGGCGCTGTTCAAAAAATGATGCACCAGGCCATCCTCAAAAATAAGCCCTACACGCGATGAAGGCCAGCCAAAAAGTGATATACTGGGTTATTGCCTCGCTGTCATTTGCGATGGCGCCCCAATTGCTCAGAATGCCGGTTCCGGTCGTTGTTGTCGCACTGCTCCCACTGTTTTGGCGAATAGGGGCGGAATTACGCGGTTGGAAACCGTTACCGGCTCTTGTTCGTCACGGGGCAACGGCTCTTGCCTTGTTCACTCTGTACATTTCCCATGGCAATATTGCCGGGCGCAGGGCAGCGGTGAGCCTCCTTACGATCATGCTCGCGCTCAAACTGATCGAGTCCTATCGCATACGGGATGCACGCCTGATCGTCAGCTTCAGCCTTTTTCTCTGCGCCACCCAGTTTATGTTTACCCAGGGAATATTGATGCCGTTTTATGGTGCAGTCACGGTAATTCTGGTTCTGGTAACTCTGACCCAACTCCACCGGAATGAAGCATTCATCGCCTTTGATGAAACGCCTTCCGTCAGCGCATCGCTGTTTTCAGAACTTGGTTTCAGCTTTCGCCTGTTAGTACTGGCCATTCCGGTAGGTCTCGCGTTCTTCCTGCTGTTTCCACGCTGGGTAACACCCTTGTGGGGCATTCCCGAAGCCACGCTGGATGCCAAAAGCGGCCTTTCCGACTCAATGTCACCAGGCAGCATCCAAAATCTATTCATGGACGACAGCCCTGCGTTCAGAATTACCTTCGAAAGCCAGGTGCCCCGCCCATCGGAACTGTACTGGCGCGGGCCAGTATTCTGGGATTTTAATGGTGAGAGCTGGCGGGGAAGCGTGCTGGGAAATACGCTTTCAGCGCCATCACAGCCCGATGAAGCCGGAGCGAAATGGAGCTATACCGTTCAACTGGAACCCAACGAACAACACTGGCTCTTCTCGCTGGATTATCCTGCCACCACGCCTGTCAACGCACGCATTACTGTCGATTTCCAGATACTCAGGAGCCAGCCGGTAACACAGCTACTGCAATACTCCATTGTGTCCGATCCTGATTTTGTGGATTCTCCAAAGTTGGCCGATAGCCTGAAAAAGTCTGCCTTGAATCTGCCCGAAAACTTTAACCCCAGAACCAGGAAACTGATTGAACAGTGGGAACGGGAAGGACTGAACGGTCCAGCGATGGTTCGCCGCGCATTATCCCATTTTAATCAGGAAGCATTTCATTATTCCTTGCAGTCTCCACTTCTTGGCAAGCACTCAGTGGATGAATTCTTGTTCGATACGCGCACAGGCTATTGTGAACACTACGCGTCTGCTTTAACCGTGATGATGCGAATGGCGGGTCTTCCAAGCCGGATTGTCACCGGATATCAGGGGGGCTGGTATAACAAAATCGGTGAATATTTACTGGTTCGGCAGTCAGACGCTCACGCCTGGTCTGAAGTGTGGTTTCCAGGTGCCGGCTGGACACGTGTAGATCCGACTGCCGCGGTATCACCTTTACGGATCGCTCGCGGTTCCCTGGGCGCTCTTTCAGCTCCCAGGCATTTGTTGGATTACGCCTGGTTACGCAATTTCAGAAACGAAATCGATATCGTCCAGCAACGCTGGAATGATTGGGTGGTTAAATACAACGCAAAGAGCCAGATGCAAATGTTTTCGGCCCTCGGTCTGGAGCGATTGAGTCCTTCGATGCTGGTCACCATGCTGATCATCGTAATTGCTGTATTTTCGATCCTGTTGCTGCCCTTTATTCTGCGGGTCAAAGGCCCGGGCAACAAGGATCCCCTGCGGGCGATCTGGCTGAAATTTCTGAAGCGGTTGAAAACCGCAGGTTTTGAAGCCTTGCCTTCCGCCGCTCCGATTGAACTCGCTCAGGCCGCTGCTGAACAGCTACCGCAAGAATCACGATCAATTAATCTGGTAGCAGACTTGTACAGCCGAAGCCGATATGCCCGTATACCTCCGCCGTTACGCCTGCTTAAAGATGCAGTGAAAGAATTTCGTCCCAAGAAAAACACAGGATGATGTAGAATGTTTTATGAAATCAATTGTCCAAATATCCGTTCCCCTATGAGTACAACCTCATGATTAAGAGCATTTGCAAACGAATCGTACCATTAGCTGCTGTAACGCTGGCTTTCACCGCATGCACAACTATTCCGCAACAGCTGCAAGGCACCTACGCTGAAATTTCACCTGCCCGGGTTGAGCCTTCCGTATATGGTTCCAGTGTTCGATGGGGCGGCATCATAATCGACGCAAAAAACAACAAGGAATCCACCTGTTTTGAGATTCTTTCGCGTGAAATGGATAAATACATGCGCCCGATGGTTGAAGACCGGACATCAGGTCGCTTTATTGCTTGTAAGTCCGGCTTCCATGATCCCGAAGTTTTCGCCAAGGGCCGGGAAGTCACCCTGACCGGGACCATCCGCAACATCGAAGCACGACAAATAGATGAATTCAGCTACCGCTACCCGGTATTGGATATCGGAGAACTGGTGCTGTGGGAAAAACGTAAAAACGTGATTGTCTATAACAACTACAATCCCTTCTATCACCCCTATTACTGGGGCTATGGTTTTGGCTATGGCTATCCGTATCATCGCCACCCTTACTATCGCTACCCGAACACCTACGGTGGCGGAACAGCACGTATACGCCAATCCATGCCAGCGCCGGCCGTAACTTCTCCGCGCACGGAACAGTAAGGACTTTTCCGGGCCTCTATGTCAGATTTCAGCGGTTTTTCCAAGGATTTTTTTGATTTTTTCGAAGACCTTAAAAAAAACAACAACCGGACCTGGTTCAACGACAATAAAAAACGGTATGTGGAATTCGTGGTCAATCCGATCAGCGAATTCATTGTCTGCATCGCACCCAGCTTGAAAAAAATTTCGTCTCATTACACCGCGGATCCCCGCCCTCACGGCGGTTCCATGTTCCGGATTTATCGCGACACGCGATTTTCAAAAGACAAGACGCCCTATAAAACCTACGCAGGCATACAATTTCGACACAAAGCCGGAAAAAGCGCACATGCGCCCGGTTTCTATGTTCATCTGGCTACGGATGGCCTGTATTTCGGGGGGGGTGTCTGGACACCGCCTGCTCCGCATTTGAACCGGATTCGAGACTACATTGCCGATAATGTCCGGGCCTGGGCACGGGTTTCAAATGCAAAAAAGGTACGTGATGTGGGAGGCATAAAGGGTCATTCATTGAAACGCCCGCCACGGGGGTTTGACGCCGAGCACATACACATCGAAGACCTGAAAAGGAAAAGTTTTTACGTCATGACCGAGGCGGAACCTTCTGCGGCAATGAAGCCGGAATTTATCGACGAGGTAACCGAGGCTTTCCGGCGTGCCGTGCCATTGAACCGGTTCATAAGCGGTGCACTGGAGCTGCCGTTTTAGCACATCTACCCATACAAACAATCTTACTCATTGTCCTGCTGATACCAATGGCCTGGGGCGTGTGGACCTTTAACCGTCTGGTTCGTTTGCGTAACAAAGTCAATGAAGCCTGGGCAGGAATCGATGTGCAGTTGCAACGCAGATACGAGTTAGTTCCGAATCTCGTCGCTACGGTGAAGGGTTATATGAGACACGAATCCGGAGTCCTGGAACGTGTCACCCGATTGCGCGCACAGCCGGAAATGAAAACAGTTGAGCGCGCCAGCCAGGAATCCGGCCTCTCCCGATCAATAGGCCGCCTTTTTGCAGTGGCCGAAGATTACCCTGAACTCAAGGCAAGCGAAGGTTTCAGGCAACTGCATTCAAGCCTGGTTGAGATCGAAGAACAACTCCAGTTTGCCAGAAGGTATTACAACGGCAGCGTCCGGGATAATAATAACCTGGTGGAAGGGTTTCCCTCGATGCTCATTGCCCGGGTATTTGCTTATCACGTGGCAGCTTTCTTCGAAATTGAACTGGCCAGCCAACGACAGGCTCCAAAAATTGACCTCGGCAGCGAACACCCGGGGTCAAGCAACGCCCGGGGTCAGGTTCAGTGAACCTGGCTCCAGTCCTGCCGACCCCAGTCCTGCTGATCATTTTAAGCTGGCTGCTAAGCTCATTCGCCATAGCAGATGAACGCATCCTCGATTACCGGTCTGACATCCAGATTCATCAAAATGGAACCTTGACTATTACGGAAACCATTCGTGTTCGAGCGGAAGGCAATGACATCCGGCGCGGTATCTATCGTGATTTCCCGACCCGCTATAAAGATCGCCTTGGCAACCGGTTTCGGGTGGATTTCAATGTGATTTCTGTCCGGCGTAACGGCCAAACAGAGCCCTGGCATACAGAAAAGCGGTCAAATGGTGTCCGGGTCTATTTCGGCAGCGCCAGCCATTACCTCAGCCCTGGTGAACACACTTACGAACTCATCTTTTCAAGCAACAGGCAAATAGGGTTTTTCAAAGAACATGATGAATTGTGGTGGAACGTGACCGGTAATGGATGGATGTTCCCCATCGATCACGTTACGGCGACGTTTTCATTTCCCTTCTCTTTTACACCGGATGAACTGCAACTCAGTGTCTACACGGGCCGCTACGGATCAAAAGAAAGCAAAGCGATTGCCGAATTCAGCCGCAACGGAAAGGTCCGATTCGAAACCACCCATCCCCTCGATCCCTGGGAGGGCATGTCCGCGGTCGCAGCATGGCCTAAAGGCCGAATAGCCGAACCTGGACTCATGCAAAAAACAAGCTGGTTCGCGCGTGACAACGGTTCTGCAATCATATTGTTTTTCGGCCTGATTTTGCCTTTTGCATGGTATTACTGGTCCTGGAACAAGGTCGGACGTGATCCGGAAAAGGGCGTTATCAT